>ENA-UOOI01001650-UOOI01001650.1-fermentation-metagenome-genome-assembly--contig:-NODE-1650-length-22237-cov-3.917501_pt1 | contig 22237 bp, 17 predicted proteins | sample MGYA00245779_ERZ724027 | MGnify/ENA primary metagenome ERZ724027 (study PRJEB28704, sample SAMN03018318) | fermentation metagenome | biome: anthropogenic terrestrial biome; feature: soil; material...
TGGCTCAATCCATGCAACAACTTCAGAGAACAGCCGCCGCAAGTGAGCGTGTTTTCGAATTTCTCGATGAAGAAGAACTTGATGACGAAAGCCACAAAATTAAAAAATTAAAAAATGTCAAAGGTGATGTGGAGTTTAAGAATGTCCGTTTTGGCTATGAAAAGGACAAGACAATACTCCATCATATTACTCTTTATGCAAATCCAGGCCAGAAAGTTGCTTTTGTTGGCGCGACCGGTGCAGGCAAAACTACAATTACGAACCTGCTGAATCGCTTTTATGATATTGCAGACGGCAAAATCTATTATGACGGAATCGATATCAATAAAATAAAAAAGGAGGATTTGCGGCGTTCTATCGGAATCGTATTGCAGGATACGAATCTTTTTACCGGAACGGTTATGGAGAATATCCGCTATGGCAAACTGGATGCAACGGATCAGGAATGTATGGAAGCTGCGAAATTAGCTGGTGCAGATGATTTCATAACAAGACTTCCCGAAGGGTATCATACCATGATTACGGCAAATGGGAGCAATCTTTCACAGGGCCAGCGCCAGTTGATAGCCATATCCAGGGCTGCTGTCGCCGATCCTCCGGTTATGATTTTGGACGAGGCTACTTCATCGATAGACACCAGAACAGAAGCAATTGTCCAGAGAGGCATGGATGCATTGATGAAGGGAAGAACGGTTTTTGTAATTGCCCACCGGTTGTCAACTGTACAGAACTCAGACGTTATCATGGTGCTTGAACACGGAAATATTATAGAACGTGGAAGTCACAAGAAGCTTATCGATGAAAAAGGGAAATATTATCAACTTTATACGGGTGCTTTTGAACTGGAATAAATATGGCAAGGTTGCAATACAACCTTGCCATATTCCACCGTTCGGTAAAAATGTTACATAGATTTTTTTGACCGTGATTTCAGGCTATTTAAGATATAGATAATATTGACGGCTAAAAAGGCCGCGCAATCAAGCCACAAAAATACTTCGCCGGTCAAGCCGTATAGCGTCGTTTTTCCCTTTTCAGGGACATCGCTGATCATAACTCTGTCATCTGTTCTGAAGTAATTTTGATATGTGAGCATATTCCCGAGGTAATCGGCTGATATGGAAGAGCCTTTGTTTGCCTGCCTGACAGTTGAAAAACCATTTTCGACGCCCCTCAAAAACGCAACCTGCGTATGGTAATCGTCGATTCTTTTCGTATCGAATCCGGGCACGAGCATAATGTCGGCATCTCTTGCCTGGGAGATCAGAGCCGGGTAATCCATATCAAAACATATTGCCGTTGAGATTTTGCCATATGGCGTGTCAATCACATGTATGACTCCATCCGATTCGGTCGGGTACCAGGAGACCGTCTTTTCGTACTGGAATTCTACATTTCCGTCGGGGTTAATCATGATCGCGAGATTGCCGTTCCTTGTTTGGTTATAGATCAGTTTTACGACTGTTGGCATAAAGTACACATGATTTTCACTTGCAAAATTTTTTGCCCTGCTCAAAAATGCATCAAAATCGTCTTCGTAGACAGGACAATTCCCTTCGCTCCAGAAAATAATCTTGGCGCCGTAATCGGCTGCCCTCTTGCTCGACTCAAACAATTTCTGCTGGATCCTTGCCATCGAAGGTTTGATACTATTTGCTTCTTGGCGCGGTGTTCCCGCATCGGTAATCGCCCAGTAATCGCGGTCGTGGGGCTCGGTGATCGAAGCTATCCGCACCGTCTTGCTATCCGGACGGTCGAATGAGAGACGCAGATATCCGAACGACATGATAATGGCAAATACGACCGCATACGCAATAAGCGGTTTTGCAACAGCAGATAGATTCCTGATATTTTGGGCGGCTAATACGGCAACCGGTGCAAACCACACTACGATAAATTCGATGAACCAGCTGCCGAACAGGGATGTTGCTTGAATAAGCGGCAAAAATTTGCTCTGGGTGTAAGCAACAGAAAAAGTCATACCCAGATTGGCATAAGTTAAAATGTAGTCAAATACAACAAACGTACATGGAAATACGAATGTCGATATCAGCAGATTCATTTTTTTGTAGTAGGCTCTGTCGAGATATAATGAAATCAGCAGTGGCAACGTCACCAAAAACGGGAATACAAGAAGCAGAACGGGCTCGAGATCCCAGGCTCCGTTAATTACCAAAAATCTGGCGGCCGCCATGATCAGCACAAGCGGAAGCGTCTTATACCATTTATCAATCCTTCTGAATGAATAGATTAAAATTGGGAAAGAAATCCAGGCCGCCACGGTAATGTTGTGCTCCCAGCCTACGAAGAACAGCAGGGCGGCCCCTATGGCTCCTGTAATGTATGGCATGAGTTTGTTTATATTTTCTTTCATGTATATACCCCCTTATGCATTTCCCTCTGAGACTAATATAACATATCCAAAAAATTAATCAAGTATTTTAATCAAATAATTTAATCGATTGATTTATCATCTTGAATTTGGGTATGGCGATTTGATTCTAAGGGGACATGCTATTTACACGATCTTAAGCATGATAGTGTATTTTTTATATTTGAAGAATATTATGTGAAGAGCGTTAGCGCAAAACCCTGCCGGACATCCTATTGAAAGAACAAGTGCTCAATAAGAATCTTCAACCCGATCAGGATAAGCACGATTCCGCCCGCAAGCTCCGATCTGCTTTTGAATTTTACGCCGAATCGATGACCGATGCCAACTCCGACCAATGAAAGAATAAATGTGGTCATTCCGATCAATGAAACAGCAGGGATAATAGATATCTTTAAAAATGCAAAGGTGATACCTACTGCAAGAGCATCGATGCTCGTGGCAATAGACAGTATGAGCAGCTCTTTCATGTCAAGTCTGTCACAGCCATTGCGGGAACATCCATCGTCATTGAATACGTCGTATATCGCTTTTCCGCCGATGAATGACAGCAAACCGAAGGCGATCCAGTGATCGATGCTTGTTATATACATTTCGAACTGCTTCCCCAGCAGCCAGCCGATAAGCGGCATCACTGCCTGAAATCCGCCAAAGAAAAGCGCTATGATTAGCGAATTATGCAGATTCGGTTTTTTCATATTCAATCCCTTGCATAACGATGCTGCAAAGGCGTCCATCGACAGGCCGATGCCGATCAATAACAGTTCCAATAATCCCATATTTTCATCCCCATAAAAAAATCAGGCGCTATTGCAGCACCTGATTGTATAATCTTTATGGCAGACACAGGTACAGCATAAAGCCGTACATGAGTCTTGTTGTTTAATGCAAGCCAGACCATATTTTAAGGTCAGCATGTTGACTTGCAACGTGAGGTACGCCAACTACTCCCTCATGAATAGGTTTATTCTATCAGAAAGGATAAATTTTGTCAAGAATGCTGAAATTTCTTTTATTGCTCTTCCCATAATATTCTTCAGATATAAAATATGCCTCCGATTGCTATTGTAATAATGTCATATTAATAATTATCGTGATAAAATATTGTATATAATGGTGAAATTATTAAAAAGGGGGAGCATGTATGAGAAGCGAAAAAGAGATGTTTGACTTGATTCTTGATACGGCAAGGGATGATGACAGAATACGTGCAGTATATATGAACGGCTCGCGCACAAATCCAAACGCACCCAGGGATATTTTCCAGGATTACGATATTGTCTATTTGGTTACTGAAACGAATTCATTTATTCAAGATAAAAACTGGATCGATATTTTTGGCGAAAGACTTATTCTCCAATTGCCGGATGAACTCGATAAGATCGCCGGTAAGGAAACACATTTTGAAAGCTGCTATGTGTATTTGATGCAGTTTGCCGATGGGAACAGAATTGATTTAAGTATAAGAACGCTTGATTCAGCGATGAAGGACATTAAATCTGACAAGTTGACAGTCATACTTCTGGATAAAGACGGCGTTCTTCCCGAAATTCCAAAACCGACGGATGAAGATTACCATGTTAAAAAGCCTACGCAGGAATTGTTTTATAGGGCCTGCAATGAATTCTGGTGGGTCATCCTTTATATAGCAAAAGGCCTATGGAGGAGGGAAATCCCTTATGCAATGGATTGCTGGAATTTCTGGGTGCGTCCCCAGCTTGTAAAAATGTTATCCTGGTATGCGGGTATGCTGACAGGCTTTTCTTTCAGTGTTGGTAAAAGTGGCAAATACCTGAACAGATATTTGCCGGATGATATATGGAGAAAATTTCTTCAAACCTATTCAAATGCAGATATTGTTTCGATGTGGAAATCCGTCTTTGTTATGGGTGAGTTGTTTGAACGTACCGCCCGAAGCGTCGCTGAAGAATTCGGCTTTTCTTATGATTTTGAGCAATCGCAGAGGATACTTTCGTATCTAAAACATATCAGCAAGTTACCAAAGGATGCTAAAGAGATTATATAAGACCTACGCTCGCCGTCGGTTTTCGCAGAATGTATTAAAATGTATGAAGCGGTGAGGCGGTCTGCCTCACCGTAAATTGTACTATTCTATATTTATAATTCCTCGTGAGCTTTTGATGTTCAATGTCTTTTTAGACTGCATATTCTTGTAGTATCCGACGCCTTCATTTGTTTTTTTACCCTCTTTTTTACCACTCACTTTTATAAAAGAGCTGTCTCCCGTGTTTGCTTTTATGTTGAAATTGCCTGCCAAACCATGAGGAATTATAAATATATTGCCGGTATAGGTATTTACATTGATGTTCTCTGCGAGACCGTCGATATATACAAATCCACCTGTTGTCTTAACATCGATATCATAAGGGCTGTATTTCTCAGGCATGGATATAACAAGCTGCGTACGGCTTTCGTGAAGTCTTGACAGTTCGAAAAGAGGCAACCTTCCGTTTGATTTTTCATGGAATGAAAGAGTATTTCCAACTGTTCCCGTCTCATAATCAAGCCAGTCGGGTTGTTCATAGGAAATCAATATCCTGTCTGATGAATTTCGCATTAACTTTATGCATGAGTGCTCAGTTGTTACGGAAATCCTGTTTATTTTACCGGGGTCGAATTCCTCAGTTCTCATTGTAATATTCTCAGGTTTCATGCTGTTGAAAATAGTAAAATATCTTACAGGAAGCCCTGATATTGAAAAAAGCAAAAAGCCCGCTGCTGATATGACCGCGCAAACAAGTACAGTGCGTTTTGAATTTGATTTTTTATATTCTTCTTGTTTATTCATCCGGGGAATGGGTTTGCCGGATTTTTTCTGCATCCTGTGTATCTGCCCTGTAGAAATTTTAACCAGCAGTCTTGCGAGTTTGTAAAGACCAAACGCAACAATAAGTAATATTCCAGTTGTACCCAAAGCGATCCCGATTGTCCCCAGAATTTCCAGTTTGAAATGCGAAGGTATAATCAATGCTTCGTAAATAAAGCCAACGCCTACCGCAACGGCACCGATAAAGACAACAACAGCGCCTGCAAAAAGCACCGCAACCATACTCAAAGATATCGCAACAAAGATGGACAGTGCTAAAATGGCCAGAGGAGCTGTAACTCCATGGAAAGCGTTTTTCAATACCCCCATGAAATTCCCGAGCCCCGGGCTTCGCTGAGCCTTTACGATGCTCATCTCGGCCCTTACCATACCTGAAATTTTTGCAGACGGACCGAGTTCCATAAGCACTTCATCGAGGTTTTTTCCTGCTTCCGCCGCATCGCTCAAATATTCTTCGTAATAGCTTACGGCTTTATTTATCTCATTTTCGGGAAGACCATCAAGCTGTTCCCTTAAGCTTTTTATAAAACTTGATATCCTCTCATCCATTATTTTCACCACCTATTATATAATCAATAACGTTTTTAAGATCCTTAAGCTCTGAAATGTATTCATTCAATCTCACTATGCCGCTAGCTGTAATCCTGTAATACTTTCTCAGGCGTCCCGAATGCTCCGCAGAGTAAGTTTCAAGCAAACCCTGGCTCTCAAGTCTTCTAAGGACAGGATACAATGCCGATTCGGAAATCTCCATAAGTCCTTCAATCTGCTGGGTAAGCTTATATCCATATGTGTCTTCTCTTTTTAATATAAACAATACGCAAACATCCAACAAACCCTTTTTCATCTGGGCATCCACGCGCAATACCTCCTTGAAGCATTCAATCGATTTTATTATAGTCAACTTTACATTAATTATATAATATCATTCTTCAGACATATTTGTATATCCTGAAGCAGGATCCAGCATGTATCTTGCGCACATCCTTTTTGATATCTCCCACAACCTTTGGGCGGCATCGGCACGTTGGGAATAACGGCTTGGCTTCAGCGGCTTGCAGTCTTTCCAGTAAATATTTTCAGAATGCTGTATGGAAGGCTCGCAGGATAGAAAAGCTATGGATTCTGCAGCTACGGAAGGATTCGTTCCGCTGCGGCGTCTTATTTTCCAGATCCATCTTGCAATACCAGACGTTCCCTTAAAGCCTATATCGGTGTTTACAAGGCCCGGGTCTGCTGCAAACGCGCGAACTGTGCTCATCTGTCCCATTCTGCGGTTTAACTCCATAGTGAAGAGTACATCGGCAAGTTTCGATTGCTTGTATGCCATAAGGCAGTTATAGTGTTTTCTCAGCATTATATCCTTCCAGTTTATTGCCGTTCTGTAGTGGGAACCTGAACTTACTGTAATTACCCGCCCTGCAGGCGCCCTCTTTAAAAGGGGCATCAATTCGTTAGTCAGGAGAAACGGAGCAAGATAGTTCACGGCAAACTGCATCTCGAATCCATCCACAGTGTTAACATACCAGCTTGTAAAGGTACCCGCTGCATTTATGAGCACATCGATTTTTCCGTTTTTCTCGTTTCCCAATCTCTGTCTTATATTTTTGGCAAGTTCCTTTACCTGTTTTAAAGAAGAAAGATCTGCAATGATATAAGCAACATGTGGATCTTTACATGAACTTCTTATGGAATCTTCCGCCCTGCGGCACTTGGAATCCGATCTTCCTATACCTATTATATTTGCACCATGTTTTGCAAGGAGCAGTGCGGTTGCAAAACCAATGCCCGATGTCGAACCGGTTATTACAATTGTTTTTCCCGATATATTTTCTTTTATATTCATATCCAATACCTCCTTTTAATATCCAGCCGATCTTTTAGAGATCCAAAACTTTTCTTTTCTTATGCGCCATATTCCATCGGATGCCGACGATATGGGCAACCGCTATAGGCGGCACCAGGCTTCCAACAAATTTAATAATCTTGTTAATTATGCCGGGTATATACACTGCATCGCCTTTAAGCGCATGATCTATTGTGTTAGCTGCAACGAAACCCACATTTTTTGTTGTGATCCTTCCCATAAAGCCCTGTGAATCTATGGCACGGATACATTCCGCAGTTGTCGGCATACCTGCAGGGCAAAGAGACGTAACTGTAGCTCCAATGGGGCGAAGCTCTTCTCTTAGGGCGATTGAAAAATTGAGAAGAAAACGTTTTGAAGCAGAATACATTGCCTTGAGAGGCATCGGATAAAATGCCGCAAGACTCGCCACATTGATTATTCTGAAAGGCTGCCCTCTGTCGCGAAGCTTCAGTATGCCATATGTCATTTCAAGATTTCCCTCAATGTTTAATCTGGTTACTTTCCTGATTTGTTCATCTGTTCTTTCAACAAAGGCGCCTTCGTAATCCAGGCCTGCGATGTTTATAAGGCCCTTAAACTTCATGCTTTTATCTTCCATATATCTGAACAGTTCCCTTCTTGAAGAACAATCCGTAAGGTCGCATGTATGATATATCACATCGACTCCATAGGTTGATGAAAGACTGCCTGCAAGATTAGACAGCAAATCCTTCGATATGTCTGTCAGGAAAAGATCCCAGCCGCGGCTGGCGCATTCCACTGCAAACGCCTTTCCCAGTCCTCCCGAGGCGCCGGTAATGCAAATTAGCGATTCCATATATTATTACCCCCATCTTTATTCCATGTATAATTTTATCTGTGCGGATATCCGGCTAATTCACAATTTATAAATTGTTTTGCTGTTATCAATACTATACAATGAATAATAATATATGTCAAGCAATATTATACAACGACATCTATAGCCAAAGTGGCAAAAGACTATAGTTGACTTTGCAATATACAAGGAATAAACAATATGGTAAACTTTCTATTGTATATATTTTTTAAATTTTAGAGTTTGCCATTTATAGAAAAAGGAGACTTGAAAATTATGACAATATTAAAAAACGATTCGCTGGAATTGGAATTTAACATGGATAATGGAGCGCTCATAGCTTTAAAATCCGTTGAGACCGGGTGGAAAATATTGAACAGACCAAACCTTGGGCTTAACTTCAGACTTTTGGTACCGCTGCCCGGACGGCGAAACAACCCCGTTTACGGTGAAAAGCAACGGATAACGTCCGCAAAGGTAGGGAAGGATGGCCGGAATGTAAGCTTTTTTTGGGATGGCGTGACTTCGGAGTTTGGTGGGAAGCTCGATATAAAACTTCATATGATGGTGCGGCTGACAGACAGGCAGGCGATTTTTACCCTCTCGATAGAGAACAATTCCCCTTACACTGTCGAAAACGTATACTGCCCTTATCTTGGCGATGTCAGGCATCCTGAGGATGAGCAGCATTTTAAACTTTTTATATATGACTATAGTTCCGCAAGGGAGTGGCCGCTCTGGCCGGAGTATCAAAATTTTAAGGGGTATCATGGAGTAGACTATCCTACCCAGTTTGGAAGCATACTTTTTAGCGGAGCACCCATGGTTCCATACTGTTTGCTGAGGGGTGACAAGCAGGGATTGTATGCGGGCATTTGTGATGCAAGCGCCGAATTGGTGGTATGGAATACGGAGCTCAGGCCGGGATATGAAAGTTCCATGGACTCAAGGGTACCTGAAGGATCACGGATTTCAGGGAAAGATATCGCTACACGGTTCGCTGCTGTACATATCCCGTATATACTTCCCGGGGAAACAAGAAAATTGACTTCTGTCGCTTTAGAAGCTTTTACAGGAGGCTGGCAGTCAGGTGTCGATATATATAAAAACTGGAGAAACGGATGGATGAAAACTGCCAAAATACCCGAGTGGGCAAAGAAACCGCATTCATGGCAGCAAATCCATATAAATTCCCCGGAGGATGAACTCCGCATGACATTCAAGGAGCTTGTGAAAATAGGGGAAGATTGTGCAAAACATGGAGTGAAAGCGATACAGCTGGTAGGCTGGAATAAGGGAGGTCAGGACCAGGGGAATCCATCCCACGATCCGGATCCAAGGCTTGGAAGTTTTCAGGATTTAAAGGATGCCATAGCAAAGATACAGTCTATGGGAGTGAAGGTAATCCTGTTCTCAAAGTTTACATGGGCGGACAGGGCAACTGAATGGTTCAGGAAGGATCTTAAACGTTTGGCAATAAAGGATCCATATGGTGATTATTATATGCATGAAGGCTATCAGTATCAGACTGCAACCCAGCTTATGGATATCAATACAAAAAGGCTTATTCCCATGTGCTTTTATTCAGAGGAATATATGAGGATCTGTGAAGAAGAGTTTAAAAAAATAATTGAGCTTGGAGCCGACGGGATACTATACGATGAATGCCAGCACCACGGGCCGGCACTGCTGTGCTTTGACAAGACGCATGGCCACCGTTACGGGGCACCGGTTTATGCCATGGATAGAGAGCTAATCAAGAGATTCGCTAAGCTTATACCGGAAGGCAAAGAATTTTTATTTTCGGGTGAATCATGCTATGATTGGGAGTTTGAGGTATATCATCTGTCATATTTTAGAAGCCAGAATAAAGAGCATATTCCGCTTATGCGATATATGCTGCCTGATGCCCCGCTCATGACGGCTATAACAGGCTTTAACGACAGGAATATGGTCGACCAGTGCCTGATGTACAGGTACATCATAAGCTATGAACCCTATAATTTTAAAGGAAGATTAGATGACTTTCCCCTTACTGTTGAATATGGCAAAAAGATGGACTGCTTGAGGACGGAACTTAAGGAATACTTCTGGGAAGGTGAATTCCGCGATACATGCGGAGCATCCGTAACAACCATGGATGGTCTTCCGTATAAGCCTTATGCCGTATACTTAAACAAAGCAAACGGAAGTTATGGGATTGTGGTCTCGAACTATGATGAAAAGAATAGCGTAACAGTACAGGCTGAATTGAATGATGGAACAAGATTAAACAGTTACCGCCTGGTAGATGATGCTGTATGGAAATCGGCGGAGGACAAGATAACGATTCCGCCAAGTTCTGCCGCCGTCATAATTAACCGATAGATGTTCCATATGTTTAGTGCAAAGCGGGTTTTTTGAAGAAGGATAATATATAGTTAAAAATAAGCGGACCGAAAATCAAGGGATTGCCTATATAATCTAAAATTATAATATATTTTCTTACATCGGAAAAGTTGTTGGGTATTATACTGAATAAAACGATGAATATCGAAAGCACCAGCAGCGATACTGTATTCATATTGAATATCGATTTTTTTGCTTTGTTCGGGCTTGATTTTGAGGCCGATGAATTTGTTTTTTTGAATACTTTACCGATGCTGTAATATATGATAAAAAAGTATAACCCGAAGGACATGCTGAGCGCAGGAAACCATATACTGAGAAACCACAGGTCGATCCTTTCAAGTACCGGCACGTTATAGGTGGTTGCAACTTCATAAAGGGGGAATATGATATGCTTTAGCATGTTCTCTCCGAACAGCCCTATTGTAAAGGCGGTGGAAATCAATATGAATAATGTGGTAATCACATTACTTGTCAAGGAATACTTTAGAGCATTTTTTTTATCCGTTATCTCGGTATAAATTATCGTTAAAATTGATGATGAAAGGAAAGTATAAGATGTACTGAATATTGCCCTTGCCATTTTTGGTATTTTGAAAATTCCGACGGGCATAAGGAAAACAGTTTTAAATTCGCCGAACCTTAAAGTGAATAAAAAAAACTCCAGAAATATTATGACAAATATTACTGATGCAAACCTGCACATGGGTTTTAAGCCATACCAGGAAAGATATATGGCAGGCGCTGCCAGCACGGCTGCGAGGATAATTGCCGGAGTCAGTTTTAATGCGGTTGTATGCACGGTCTGTACAAAAAATCCCAGAGTAATTGAACACTTTAAAAAAGAATACAATATCACAAGCAAGTTCAATGCGGTACCGAAAAACTTGCCATAGGATAGTGAGTTTATTTCAAACAAATTTTTATCTTTATACCTTTCCATGAGTTTTACCGAAAGAGTCGACAGAGAGGCGCTGATAATCCCGCCAAATATGACGGCGATCCATCCATCATGCCCGACCGATACGGCTAACCTGTTGGGTAAAGTGATGGCTCCGACTCCAACCTGGGCTGAAATAAGGAAAGTCATATATTGTTTTGAAGTTATGAAATTTCTTCTTCCTATATCCATCTTTTTGACTCCAGTCTTTGCAAAATTTACCATGCCATTTTTCAGCAAGCGCTTTTTAATCTATTATACCGTATTGTTTTATGTCTACTTTTACATCTACATTAAATGGGATGCTTTTGTAAACATCTTTCCAGTCTGCATTTTTAAAATAGCCGTAATATTTTGCCCTTACAATTTCACCTATCCCTATAGGATCGCTTCCCACCTTCTGAAGGTATTTTATGATTTCCATGCAGTCCTTTTTTATTGAAACATCCAAATAGTCCTGGATTTCATTTTGCTTTTTTATATCGCTTAGTTTATTCCATTTGAACTCCTCTATTACTCCTTCGTAATACAGGGATATATTTGCGGACGGTTTGCCATCCTGAAGTTCTACATCGACCTTTCTTTTGCACTCGATCATCGATATGCCCAATTTATCTTCAGTTTTTTCTTTTTCGGGCATTGGAACCGTATAAGAAAATTCCTTATCCTTATGCTTACCCATCATGCCAAGGAGCAGCGATGATTTTTGCGCATCCAATTTTCCGACCATCCTGTCGCCGGAAAAAAGGGCGCTGCCTTCAACCTCTATGTGGTTGCCTTTGAGTTTTATAAGGGGTGTAACCGGATCTATCCCCGGAGCGAAATAATCGATGTTGAAATTGTAAATCATGGTATTGGGAGCGCATAAATCTTTTACGGCATTTTTTGTAAGCTGGCTGATATAAAGGGCAGGTCCTGGTATATCTTTAAAATCAGTAGATTTTTGTATAATTTCCAACGGGCTTCCTTCCGTTACGATAACAAAGGCGATGGAACTTTCTTCGGCCAATCTGTTGAATATCTCAAGAAGGTTGTGTATGCCTTTTTTTGCGATTTCATCTGAAAACAATATCTGCTGCAGCTTGCCTGCCTCCGTCCTTTTGGATGCCATCCTGTTTCTGTTTTCCCTGCCTTCCATCAGGGAATCGGCAGATGTCGTAAACATTTCTATTCCATACGTGTCTTTTGCACCTATTGCAGGAATCGTCGAAGTTATCAAAAGATCATCGCCCGTTTTGGATTTTTCAACGCTTTCCATAAGGGTAAAGCCTGTTTTCTCAAATATTTTCTGGTCCCAGCAACCCGAAAGCGTCAGTGAAATAACTATAAATAGTATCAATACCTTTTTCATAATCACACCTCTTGACCTGTATAAAAAATGATCAATTAATGACTCCAAACTGTTTGATATTTACATCGATATCGACATTTATTTTGGTTTCCTTATAAGCATCCTTCCAGTCGATACTTTTCCAGAAGTCATTGTATTTTGCCCGTACGATATCGCCTATGCCTATGGCATCGCAGCCGTGCTGCTGAAGGAGGCGGGCAGTTTCATCGCAGTCATTTTCCAGCCTTTTCGCGAGATAGTTTTCAATTTCTGCCCGGACTGTCGCTTCATCCAGGTTATCCCATTTGTACTCGCTTATATATCCGTTGAATTTCAAATATATATTTACCACGGGTCTGCCGTTTTCTATCTCTACATCGATTTTTCTTTTTACAGGCACAAGGCCTGTCGACATATCCCTTTCGTTCCCAAAGTCTGGTTTTACAGGCAGCGGGTCTATGGATGCGAATTCCGCTTTTTTCGCTTTTCCCATCATGGCAAGGGTTAGGAATGTCTGCCTTGTATTTATTTTTCCCGTCATTTTATCCCCGGAAAAAAGTGCGGACCCTATGGCTATGACTTCTTGGCCCGACAGCTTTACAAGAGGCAGTATGGGATCTATTCCCGGCGCAAAATAACATATATCGAAATCCACAAGCTTGGTATCCGGTATATATGAGCTTTTGGAGCTGTTTTCAAGGAGATTATCCATATATATGGAAGGCCTCGGCTTATCCGTGAATTTTGAAAGGGCCTTTAACATTTTGCTGGGACTCCCTTCAACAATTACCACCCAGCAATGTATTGGGTCCGTTGGATCGCGTTCAAGCACTTCAAAAGTCTGGTGGATGCTCTTGTTTTGCGCATATTCATCCGAGACAAATAACTGCTGTATTTTGCCTGCCTCCAGCAGCTTCGCAGACATCCTCCTTGCTTTTTCCCTTGCATCCCTCAGCACTTTTCCAGTGACTTCGATAAGCTCCACTTCGTTTTGTTTTTTACCTTCGGCTATTACAGGCGACGTATATGTTACCAAAAGACCCTCGTCCTTTGAGGACTCGACGCCTATATTCAATATAAAGCCTATTCTTTCATAAATCTTCATATCCCAGCATCCTGTAATCAGTATCGGTATAATTAAAATAAACACCAGTACTTTTTTCATCATTTTTTTGCCCGCCTTTCAGCCTTGAACTTGTTTTTTGATCCGGCGGCGTTTTTAATGAGCGATATAATCAAATCGATGATTGCCATGCCGGATATCAGACTGACCCCTATCATATCCGTGATCTCAATGGTTTTTAAAACATGGTTGTAATCCTTTAGAATTCTGCTTACTGCCACTATTAAAATAGAAAATAATATGAGAAATACAATTTTTTTCTTCTTGTCCTTAACCCCGGTTAATGAATTTTTATTTTTATTGTTCCCCGAAAATGCATTCGCATTGGACTTGATTTTTGGAAAAATATACCCTGTAGCTTGATATAGCCAGTAATATGTCACGAAAAAATATGCCTTTAATGTCATAGAAAGCGCAGGGAACCATATAACAAGAAAAATAAGATCTATCCTTTCAAAAACAGGCACTTTATATACAAGGGCGAGATAATAAACGGGGAATATTATATGTTTTAACATGTTTTCCCCGAAATAGCCCATTGTAACTACAATAGTAGATGTAAACAGCAAAGTTGAAAGCACCATAGCCCATATAGTATATTTGAGGGCATTTTTTTTATCCGTTATCACCGGATAAACGAGCCATAAGAATGCAAAGCCTAAAAAGGAAAAAGCGGTGGAACGCATGGAATATAACAGGGAAGGCAGGCTTATATTTCCAACCGGCAGAAGGAAAGAGAGCCTTATATGGCTGAAACTCACAAAATACAGGAATATTATTTCAACCAGAATGAGAAAGACAAAATTACTGAACCTGCATATGGGTTTGAGTCCGTAAAATGCCATATAAAAGGGGCATATCAAGGCCAAAATCGATAGAATCAAAGACGGAGTCGTTTTCATGATTATTATATGTATTATTTCTATGATCAACCTTAGTATTATGGAAGTCTTTAATATTAAATACAATAAATATAATGAATTTAAAGCCATCCCTGCATATTTTCCATACAGAAGTTTATTTATGCCGAATATGGATTTATCTTTATGGATATTTAAAAGCCTAGAAATTATTATCGTCAGTAAAATCGAAATAATACCGGACATCAAAGCCGAGAGCCATGCGTTATGGCCTACTTCCTTAACCAGCAGATAAGGTGTGGATATGATGCCCACACCTATCATAGTAGAAAATATAAGTATCATAAACTGTTTTGAAGTTATAAGATTTTCTTTATTTATGTTCAATTGCCCCCACTCCCTCTTTTTTTATCCAATGGCTGGGCTACGTCCGGCCGCTTCCGCATAGTCTGCAGGTGGAGCCTTATTACGGCATCCTTGAAATCCTTGGGCTTAAGGGGTATCAAAGGCTGAAAGTAAGGCTGCCCCAGGGATTCCAAAGTTACGAGGTGGGCCATTATGGTCGTCGCCGTAACTTCGATGCCGATAACTCCGAATGCAGCCGAGAAGAGCATTACTATAAATCTCAGGACCCTTATGGCCAAACCCATGTCAGAGTTTGGCACGACAAAACTTGCAATTGCGGTAATGGCCACGACGATTACCATAAGGTTGCTTACAAGGCCTGCCTCAACCGCCGCCTGACCTATTATGATACCCCCGACTACACCTATGGAATTGACTACGAATGTCGGCAGCCTTACGGTAGACTCACGCAAAAGCTCAAGGGTAAGTTCCATCAAAAGCGCTTCTATAAGAGGGGGAAAGGGCACCCTTGACCTCGATTCTGCAAGGGGGATCAAAAGGCTTAAAGGGACGGTATAATAATGGTAGGATAGTATGGATATATATAAGCCTGGTAAAAATATGGCAATCAAGGCGGCGAAAATTCTGACCGAACCTATGAATGTGCCGAATATCCAGTTGCTGTTGAAGTCGTCCACGGCTCTGAAAAATGAAAAAAAAGTTGTGGGCACTATGCTTACAACAGGAGTACCGTCAAGCATTATCGCAAACCTGCCTTCCAGAAGGGAAGCAGTTGTTTTATCGGGCCTCTCGGTAGCCTGATACTGAGGAAACGGGGAGTTTGGGTGATCATTTATAAACTGTTCTATATAACCCACACCGATAAAACCGTCAAAATTCAAGTCTCCGATCTTCTCGCAAAGCGTTTTTAAAAGGTCCGGGTTTGCGATGCCTTCGATATAAGCGACAGCGCACATCTGGTTTGTTGATTTACCTATAGTAAACATTTTAAATTTGAGGTTTGTGTTCCTCACATGCCTTCTCAATATGGTCATGTTCGTCTTTATGCTTTCAACGAAGCCTTCGTGGGAACCTTTTATATTCTTCTCCGTTATAGGTTCCTGTATGTTGCGTTTATCGAAGGATATAAGGCCGCATATTATGGCTCTTGATAGCCCTTCCCCTATAAATACGGTGCTTCCCAAAAGCACATTTTCTATCAATATGCTTAAATCATCCGTAAAGCGCAGGTCAGTAACGGGAAGATTTCTGAGGGTTTCTTCATCCTGCATTTTCTCAAAGCTCAGGCAAAGCAAGGGGGCTACAAAGTCCCTCTGTATAAGATCGATGTTTACCATGCCGTCTATATATATAAAGAAGCCCGATTTGTTTTCATCCAAATTTACTTTGCGCATTATTATATCAGGGCAATCCTTCAACATTTTTTTGATTTTATTTATATTATCTTCAAAAGGGTGATTTGAGAGTTTATTTTCATCATCGTCCACGTTTTTTTCATCTTTTTCAGTAACTCTTTCCTGTACAGGTTCTTTAGCCGGTTCTGCCTTTTTAGTCTTAAGTTTTTTTATCGTAGTACATCACCTGTCTCCACCTTATTTTATATTCAAATAATATATATACACTTTTGAACTTAATTCCGATGAATCGATATGCAGAGCAAATAGTTGCTTAATATAGTATTTTCATGTGGCAATAAAAATATTACAATATAATTTGGAGAGCATATGAATGCACCATGTATAAAAATTTGATTGAAGAGGTGGAATTATGGAATATATTTGCCCTGTAGGTTTAAATGAAAGTAAGGATAAGCTGGTACTGCTGGATCAGACACTGCTGCCGGGTGAAGAGCGCTATATTGAAATAGAAAAGATAGAAGATGTATGGGACGCCATTAAAAAACTTAAAGTAAGAGGCGCACCTGCGATAGGAATTGCGGCTGCAATGGGCCTTTATATTTTTGTGAAGGATGTCAAAAGCAAAACATTTGATGAATTCTACGATATTTTAAATAAAAAATGCGATTATCTTTCATCATCGCGTCCAACTGCCGTGAACTTGTCATGGGCCCTTGGCAGGATGAAAAAAAGAACCCTTTTGGAAAAAGGCAAGGGGACAGATGAAATCAAAAGGGCGTTATTGGATGAAGCCGAAAAAATAAGAAACGAGGATGAAGATGTGTGCAGGAGGATAGGTGAATACGGGCTTACGCTTTTAAAGCCGGGCATGGGCATTTTAACCCATTGCAATGCCGGAAGCCTTGCAACATCGAAATACGGGACTGCGCTTTCACCTATTTATATCGGGTACGAAAGGGGATATGATTTTAAAGTTTTTGCGGATGAAACCAGGCCGCTCCTCCAAGGCTCAAGGCTTACGGTGTGGGAGCTTATGCGCTCCAATGTAGATGTGACGCTGATATGCGATGACATGGCTTCGACGGTTATGCACCAGGGGAAAATAAATGCGGTGCTGGTAGGCTGCGACAGGATAGCATCAAACGGAGATACCGCAAACAAAATAGGCACGTCAGGAGTTGCCATACTTGCAAAGGAATACAACATACCGTTTTATGTTTGCGCGCCCACATCGTCTATAGACATTTCGATCGAAACGGGCGATGATATAATAATCGAACAGCGGCCGGCCAGCGAGATAATAAACGGTTTCGGGAAACCTACCGCACCTTTGAATGCAAAAGTGTATAACCCTTGCTTTGATGTGACAAAGGCAAAATATATAACTGCGATAATCACCGAAAATGGCGTTATTTATCCGCCCTACAGCAGGGAGAGCTTGTCGAAGTAAAAATACGGGCGGCGGTTGCCTAAAAGTGTGGCTGCTCAAAAAAACTATGACAAGTTTCATCGACACCCCTTATTTTTTTATAAAATATTTCGACAAATTATTATATTGCGGAATTATTTAAAAAAAGCAATAGATAAAAAAGCGAGGTTTTATAAAATACTAAAGTAAGCGGGTGGATTGGTGTTATGAAAATGTGGTTTAAGTCTGGAAAGATAAGGGGAAAGCTTAATAAAGGAAAGGATGATGCGTCAACTTCTAAAAGTATAAGTCAGGCGGTGGATGTACGGTACTATTTTAAAAAGTTAAAAAAGGGTATAAAGGATTTGAGGTTTAAGAACAGCATACTGGGGAAGCTGACATTATCCTTCGGTGCTATTTTGATAGTCACATTGCTGCTGGTTGGAATAATTACTTCATTGATCAACAAAAACGATGTGAGAAGCCAGTTTATATCATCGAGCAGGAGCATCCTCAGCCAGAATAAAAATTACGTAGATTTTATTGCAAGCACCGTGGATGTTTATTCTATGCAGGTTTTTTCGAATACGGATATAAGCGATAGACTGTCGCAAAAATATACCAGCGAATATGATTTGTACAACGCAAAAACTAATGTAGCGAGGTCATTGGGCAATATAACGAGTGCATGCTTTTATATGAAAAGCATAAGGGTAATAAATCCTGACGGGATATCGATAGGGCAGCCGGACGTAGGGAGTGCCGATCAGATTGCCGATGTTAAAAATAAAGATTACTATAAAGATGCGGCAAAGTTAAACGGCGCAGGTTTGTGGCTTCCCCCACATGCCGACGATATGAGCGTCAGCCAGAGCGGCGATACTGTAATAAGCTATGTAAGATATCTCAAAAACATGAGCACCAATCAGGCTCTCGGCATATTGACGCTTAATATCAATCCATCGGTAATATGCGATGCGATCAACAATGAAAAAATAGGCAACAACGGTTACATGTTCATCGTGGACAAGGACGGATATGTAGTAGCCCATCCGAATGCGAGCCTGATGGGTAAAAATATAAAAAGCAGCCCGGGCGTAGGAAAAGCGCTGTCAGGCCAAAATGGGGATTATACATATACCGAAAAGAATAAAAAGATGTTTGCGGTATATACGACATCCAAAAAAACGGATTGGAGATATATTGCTGTTGTTCCGGAGAAGGAACTTACCCTTTCTGCGGACAAGCTTGTAAGCGTGATCTTTATAATAAGCATACTCTGTCTGATACTTGCGATTATAGTATGCGCGATAATCACGCTGATAATCTCGTCGCCTCTAAAGGACGTTACGAATTCCCTTGCAAAGGTCGAAAATGGTGACATAAGCGTAAGCGTAAACAGCCATTCAAGGGATGAGTTCGGTGCGCTTTCGAAAAGCTTTAACAACATGACCGCAAATTTAAGGGTATTGATCAAAAGAGTCAAGGACAGCGTAAAAGAGACGAATGAAGCGGCAAAAACCGTAGGGCAGAGCAGCGAACAGCTTGCATCGGCATCTTCCGAGGTGTCAAAGGCCGTCGAGGAAATCGCATCAGGTACGGGCGATCAGGCCAAGGAGGCATCCAAAGCCATGGAAACGGCCGAAAACTTCGGCAATGATGTGGAGTCGATAGTAAAATTTTCAGATGAAGTAAATGAAGCGTCGAAAGAAGCATCTGAAAGGGTAAGCACAGGAACGAAATCGATACAGGAATTGAAAGAGAAGTCAAGGAGCAGCGTAGGCATAATCCAGAAGATATCAGGCTCTATATCAGCCTTGACACAGAATACTGGAGAAATAGAGGAGATATTGAAGGCCATAAGAAGGATAGCAGACAGGACCAATCTGCTCTCGCTGAATGCCGCTATAGAAGCTGCCAGGGCGGGCGAAGCCGGGAAGGGTTTTGCCGTTGTGGCGGAAGAGGTAAGAAAACTTGCCGATGAATCAAAAAAAGCGGCAAACGATATACGGCTCATAATAAAGAATGTAAACAACAGAACGAAGGATTCCGTCGATACTGCAAAAATCATAATGGATATAATGGAACAACAGGTTGCCCTTATAAACAATACGATGGACGCGTTCAACAATATAAAAGTTTCGATGGATTCCGTCGGAGGGAAGGTCGAAAAGCTGAATACCGCACTGGATAATTTAGGCAAAGGCAAAGATGAAATAGTAAAAACCATTGAGGAGATCGCATCGATTTCTGAGGAAACCGCCGCATCTACTGAGGAAATCAGCGCGTCGGTGGAGGAGCAGGCAGCATCCGCCCAAGAGATGAACTCCATGGCAACGGAACTCGACGGGATATCCCAAACACTGATGAACATTACAAACAACTTCAAAATATAAAAAAACCGGGCGCTTTAAACTTAGGTTTACATGCGCCCTTTTTATTTTGCAACCGGTTTTAACAGATAAACTTCAATTCGTAATTTGAAATCAGGCATAAATAACATAAACTCATATTGCGAATCGAAGAACAGATGAAGAAGTCAGTCCACGATTATTTTCATAAAATGGGCCCTGTGCGCCGCAGGCTTTATATAATATATATTTGCCGCATTATACGTATGCTGGGTTATGAGGGGGGCGTTTTGGCCCGAGACGTCTTTTATAAATCCCGTGATTATCGCAGAGTGATATATGTTTCCCCTGGCATTTTCATACTGGATTATGTCGCCTGATTGGAGCGAATTTACATCCGATATTTCAATACCTTTAAGGCCTTTTATATTTTTCTTTCCACGGATTTTAAGGCACCAGTATAAGGAGTTTGCCACAGCCCATGAAAGCGACCATTTATCATCCGATACATTAATTGAGCCGTTGCTTTTATACCACCAGGGATAGTCAGGCATGTAATCGAACGGGGCGCCACCGGCAGCCAGGCACTGGGATATAAAGTTCGTGCAATCGCCGCCTCCATCTCCGTATGAAGCGAAATGCAGGTAGGCGGGATTAGGCACATAAGCGTATGCAAGGGCATATCTTACAGCCATGTCCCTATCATATAAATTTTTTCCATTATTCATAAAAAAGACTCCTGAATCTTAAATTCGTAATTTGAAGCTTCGCAAACGGGGCATCCGCTAAACGTAAATATTGCAAACCTGAATTACTGAATATTGTTTATCCTTATATAACATTATATGTTAAAATATGGTATAATAAGATAAAAATATTGAGTGGGGTGATTAAATGAAGCTTGAAGGCAAAGTTGTTGTCGCACAGGGAGGAGGTCCGACCGCCGTAATAAACCAATCGCTGGTCGGAGTAGTGCTGGAGTCCAGAAAGTTTCCACAGGTCACGAAGGTTTACGGAGCTGTAAATGGTGTCGCCGGAATGATAAATGAGGACTTCCTGGATCTTACGCAGGAGACCACGCACAACCTGGAGCAGGTGGCGGTTACTCCATCGTCGGCATTATTTTCAACGAGGGATAAGCCGGATAAAAAGTACTGCCAGGAGATATTCAAGGTTTTAAAGGCCCATGACGTAAGGTACTTTTTTTACATAGGAGGGAACGATTCGGCAGATACATTAAGGATAGTAAACGAAGAGGCGGAGCAGTCAGATTATGAATTCAGGGCGATACATATCCCAAAGACCATCGATAATGACATAGTCATGAACGACCATACTCCGGGGTATGGCTCGGCGGCAAGGTTTGTGGCGAATTCATTCATAGGCATCAACCTCGATAACAGGGCTCTTCCGGGAGTGCATGTGGGAGTTGTGATGGGAAGGAATTCCGGATTTTTGACGGCGGCGGCTTCCATCGCCCAGAAATATCCCGACGACGGGCCGCATTTAATATATCTTCCTGAAAAGCCCTTTGATGTCGACAAATACGTCGAAGATGTCAAGGAAGTTTACAGCAAATACGGAAGGTGCCTTATTGCCGTTTCGGAAGGGATAAAGGATAAAGATGGAGTGCCCATAGTCACAAAGCTGATGCAGAAAAATGAAGTGGATGCCCATGGGAACGTACAGCTTTCCGGAAACGGGCTTCTTGGGGATCTGCTTGCAGATTATGTCAGGAAAAAACTCAACATACATAGAGTAAGATCGGATACGTTCGGTTACCTTCAAAGATCATTTTTCGGGTGCGTATCTGATGTGGACCAGCATGAGGCAAGGGAAGTCGGCGAAAAGTCCGCGCAATTTGCCATCTGGCATAACATAGACGGTTCAATTACAATAAAAAGGACCGGTTATTATTCGGTGGATTACAGCCTCGTACCTATGCCCGAAGTGGCGGGGAAGACGAAGGTTATGCCCGATGAATTCATAAATGCCGATGGAAACAACGTTACGGAACAATTCAAGCATTATGTGATGCCTCTTTTAGGCTCCGATATGCAGCAGGCCCACAGGCTGAGGGCGCCAAAGGTTGAAAAAATACTTCACAAATAGATCCATGCCCTGTCGAATTGAAGAAAACAAGCATATATTGAAGTGCCATTGAGTATTTGGATTCAAATACTCAA
>ENA-UOOI01001651-UOOI01001651.1-fermentation-metagenome-genome-assembly--contig:-NODE-1651-length-22207-cov-49.613308_pt1 | contig 22207 bp, 22 predicted proteins | sample MGYA00245779_ERZ724027 | MGnify/ENA primary metagenome ERZ724027 (study PRJEB28704, sample SAMN03018318) | fermentation metagenome | biome: anthropogenic terrestrial biome; feature: soil...
TCCATGTGAATAAAATAGCTTTATAGTTCTTGACAAAATTAGGTTAAACCATGAGGAAGGAATTCTGGACACAAACTTTTGAAGAGTAGTGTAATGAGGAACCTTATCAAGGTCAAGTTTTTCTTTTATACTACCATAAGGTCAACAAGTTCTACAAAATCCCTATAACCTGTACTTTTATACTCTTTCAGTAAAACAAGGACAAGAAGCTGATGTTGAGTATAAACACGTTTGGAGTATTTACAGGAGTAGAGGTTCAGTCTGGAAGACTGAACCGTTTTAAGACTGAGATCAATAAAATTAATATACTTATTTGATGACACTAGGGATTGCTCCTCGTTTTTTGTGGGGACAAAAAATAAGGAGCATTTTTACAATTTTATTTTTATAAATTTTTGGGTAAAATCAGAACTTAGAGGATTTCTACAAAGCCGAAAATTGCTTGATATAAAAGAAGAAAGAAAAAATCTCTCAATAGAGGATGAAACAGGCATAGAGATTAAATCTGTATTTTAGACAGTTGAAGGTTTAATGCCATTGATTTTCAGTTCAACTGCGTAAGTCCTAGCCTTATTTAATTTAACAAATTAAAGAAGTTGTATTATAAAGCTTCTAATGAAAATTTTCTTTATTTTTAAGAATGATTTCATAAAATGTCAAATAATCATCTACCATTCGTTCCAAACTAAACCTTTTTATAGCATCTTCTGCAGCTTCACGCCCTATTTGCGTTTTGAGATTTTCATTTTCTAGAAGACAGATTATCTTTTCAGCCATTTTCTTTTCATCTCCTTCTGGAACAAGATAACCAGTTTTTCCTTCTATAATTTGTTCTGGAATACCCCCAACTTTGCTTGCTACAACAGGAGTACCACAAGCTAATGCTTCTAAAACTGTATTTGGAAATGTATCAGCTCTTGAAGGGTGAACATAAACATCAGCAGCTTGGTAGTAACGAGCAACGAGTCCAGGGTCTCGCTGATACGGAATGAATCTTATCTCTACTGAACCAATATTTATCGAAGGTGCATTTTCTCCAAGCGCGATACACAAAACTTTTTTATTATTGGCTGAAATTATAGTAAGAGACGACTTTAAGGTTTTATAATCTTTCCAGATGTTTTTCTGAATACCGTTAGCTGCAAAGAGAACAATTTTTTCATCAGGATGCAACCCCAGTTCTTCTCTTGCACTTACTTTACTGTATGGTTTGAAAATCTTTGTATTTACACCATTGGGAATTATGCAAGAATCTATGACTCCCGTTTTTAATATTGATTTGTTGACTTTCTCCATAAGCCATTGACAAGGTGTAACAACATAAAAACGGCTTTGTTCGAAAATTTCTTTTTTCCGTTGCCAGTTATATAACGTTGCATCTTTTGATATTCTAGGATATATTGTTAAGTCCGGACAGTTCCCACATCCAATCTTCCATTTTTCACATTCAAAAGAATGGGCACAGTGACCGCTGAGAAGCCAAGCATCGTGAAGCGTTAAAACAACAGGAACTCGTTTACTTAGTTCAATAAGAGCCCGTAGATCAAAGTAATTTCCATGAAGATTATGGCAATGAAGAATATCCGTTTTATCTTCAATTAAATCAAGGATATGCAAACTACCAGGATAATCAAAATCTTCATGGCCTTTTAACCTGTTAATTACTCTTTTAGGTTCACCGACAAGTTTAATTTTCTCGTTAAACCCTGCAATAGTAGAAATTTTCCCCATAGACGACTCGATATGAGAACTAATTGAAATAAAAAATCTTGCAATAGGATTGCGATATTCTGAATCCTGGATGCAAAAAACATTTGGATCATTAGATCTTTTAGTGTCAACTGCCAATGTTGACTGGTAACCAAGCTCCTTATACGATTGAAAGAGGTTCCATGCAATTTTTTCAGCGCCACCGCCTATATCAGAGGTGTTTACTTGAAGGATATGAAGGCTTGATTTACTCGTCCTACTTTCCGCAGTAAATTTTAGAATACTCATAATTTTTCCTGTTATTGATTTTCAATCTTAAAAGAATTTATTGAATTTCTGTGCAGAAGTTAAAAGCAACTAGATGGCGTATTTAGAGACCGAAAAAATATCACTTAATTTTCACCAAGTTCTATTTCAAGTATCAATTATTTTAAGATGTATTAAACACGCTAGCAGGGAAATATTGATTTTTGAAAAAATACTGCGGAATGCAGGCTCATCAAATCACCTTCCGCTTTGCGTAAAAATGGGTTCATATCTCACCTAAAGAGACCTTATAATTTATCAGGTTTTTGATAAACTACCGTAACAGAATGACCACGTGGTAAGAGACGATAATCATTTAAACTATTTTTATATAACCCCCTCAATAAAAAGCAACTTTACTTAAAAATCTTGCTTCCAAAGATCTGTCTATTAGAGAATGATTCCTACCTAAAAAATTATTTAGTGCTAACATTGCAATGGTCGATGCATACCAATCTTTATGTATCTCTTGTAAGTTTTCATGATAAATATTAATCAACTTCATGCCAAATAGATCACTTATATTAAAGAGTGCTTTATCAGACCACCAAGTAACATGATGAGGGGGGATATTTAAAATGCCATTTTGAACCAATGTCACAAAAGAATCAGCACTTGAAACAGAATAAATCAAATATCCTTTTGGATTTAAGCAGTTTAACGAAAACTCAATAAAAGAATGCACATCACTAACGTGTTCAAGTACTTGAAAGGAACATACTACATCGTATTTGTTAGAATTCTCGATGGCACGTTCCTGAATTGTTTGATTCAAAATATGAATTTTATGTCTGGCAGCCACTTTTATGGCTTTTTGGTTTAATTCAAGCCCTAAATAATTTATAGATTTTATTTTTTTGCAAAAACGCCTTTTCCAGAGCCTATATCTAGTACTGAATCCTTTTCGTAAATATATTCTTTTGCGTAATCATACTCATCTTTTTCATCCATATAATACAAATCAAATTTCTGGAGTTTTTCATAAAAAGATTCTGAACCTGTTATAAAAGGATAAAAAATTTTAAATCACACATCGCAATGTACTAAAAAATTTCTTTTTGAGAATCGAATTCTTGAGTAACTGATTCTCTTAACAAACTTCTATATAGGGTACCCAAGTCTGCTACAATAATTTTTAGAACCTTTTCCAATTTCTGAGAATAACATGATGGACAAAGGAAAGTCATGGAGATATCTTCCTTGAAATATTATTAAAACTTTCACTTAATCTTATAATAAATGACTTACCTGAAAAATTATTTTTTTCAGTAAAATCGTCTGCTATACTATCACGGATTATTAATGAAGGATGAAGAAGGGGAAAATCAACAGGTTCAATATTCATTTCGGCAAAAATATTTGTTTCTCTTGTATGAGTACTATTTATTCCAAAACCGATGTTTGATACAAGATTTACATTCGGTATAATAGTTAAAGTATTTTGCATCCAACATGCAAAAACCCATTGATAGTCCCAAGTATTAATTTGTTCATGAAAAACGCTATTAAACACATTTGTCCAATATAGAAAACTTCTCTTATTACCAAGATAGTCGAGTAGCCATTTACCGTCCCGAATTTCAGGCCATTTTTCTATTTTCACATCGTAATTCCTCCAAGCCCTCCGCCAAGAAGCCCATCCCCATATGTGAGGATATCGAGAAAAGTAATAACTGTATTCTGTGCGCTTTCTTCCAAATTGGAAATTATCTCCACTAATCATACAAATCCTTTTATCTTCTCTGTACTTATCCAAAAGTTCTTCGCAGAATCTGAAAAAACTCGCATGAGGCAGGCAGTCATCTTCAAGAATAATACCTTCTTCCTCGTTTTCAAAAAACCAGTCGATGGCGCTACTTACTGCTATCTTACAACCTAAATTTTCATTACGAAAGAGTGTTTTGAGTTCACAATTCCAATCTACATTTGTAACTATAGCCTTTACTTGTTTGATATTTTGAGCATCAGTCTCATTATTCTCTCGTAGTCCATCTGCGGCTACATATAGCTTTGCCGGCCTTGCTTTTCTTATAGCTTCAAAGACCTGCTTTGTCGTGTCAGGACGATTAAATACAAGGAAAAGAACAGGAGTTTTAAGTTGATACGGTGGTACAAATTGATTGTCTGGCATCTAGACCACTTTCCAGTAACTCTCTAAAATATTTAATTGTTTTCTTTAATCCATCATCTAATTTTATTGTCGGATGCCACCCCAGTTCCTTCATAGCTAAATTAATGTTAGGATTACGTTTTAGAGGATCATCCTCTGGCAAAGGTTTATAAATAAGTTTACTATTTGAGTCGGTGAGCTCAATTACTTTCTGTACAAGTTCTAGAATTGTAAATTCGCCAGGGTTTCCAATATTTATTGGCCCTGTAAAGCCTTCACGAGAGTTCATCATAAGGACTATGCCTTCAATTAAGTCATCAACATAGCAAAAGCTTCTTGTTTGCGTTCCTTTTCCATAGATGGTTATATCTTCACCCTTAAGTGCCTGCACAATAAAATTACTTATCACTCTCCCATCATTTGGATGCATCCTTGGGCCATAGGTATTGAAAATTCGTACCACTTTTATATTCAAGTCATATTGACGCTTATAGTCAAAAAAGAGCGTTTCAGCACATCTTTTCCCTTCATCATAACATGCTCGCGGGCCAATGGAATTTACATTACCTCGATATTCCTCTGACTGAGGATGAACCTGTGGATCTCCATAAACTTCAGAAGTTGAAGCTTGCAGGATCTTTGCATCCAGTCTCTTTGCAAGATCTAGCATATTAATTGCACCCATTACTGAGGTTTTTGTGGTTTGCACAGGGTCGAATTGATAATGGACTGGACTCGCTGGACAAGCGAGATTATAGATTTCATCTACTTCCAGTGAAAGAGGGAAATTAATATCGTGTCGAATAACTTCAAAATAAGGGTTATCCATAAGGTGAACAATGTTTCTTTTTTTTCCGGTGAAAAAATTATCTACACATATAACTTCGTGCTCCTCATTTAATAAACGTTCACATAGATGTGATCCTAAAAACCCAGCTCCTCCAGTGACTAAAACTTGTTTTCTCATGTACACTCCTTCAAATCTATCTTTATCTGATATTTTGCTTTGAATTCGTGCGTTTTTAGTTAAGTGAAAAATCATGATAAATTATATTAGGGGATCTAAAAAGCTACCTAAAATTACCAGGCACATAAACGTTTTATTCGTTATAAATTGCTTAATTATGTTTTTTCTTTCAGAAATATATTTTATTTTGTCTAAAATTTTATTTTCTCCTATTTAAAGCCGTAAAATTAATGGGGAAATTCTATATCCTTTAGTATATTTACGGAACTTCTACTTATCCCAATAAGTGAAGATTACAAATTGAAATTACTTTCAAACATATTAAAATTTTTCGATTTGCAATCTACCAGGCAAATCTTTGCACAATATAAAACAAAAGAAAGCTTTATAAAAAACTGATAGAAAAATTAAAATCTTTAATCGAGAATTAGGAATAACTTAGACCATTTAGATCTCTTAGAAGACGTGTTTAAGTTGTCCAAAAAACATTCGATGTGGAAAATGATACGATATACGATTCAAAAACGAACACTACTACCGAATTTGGAAAAAATGTAGAAAATTTTTATCGATTCTAGTTTTTAACAATTCACACCCATGACCCAAAACTCTTAATAACTTGTTAATTCCTCTAACAGCAAGAGGTTCTTTACTATATTTTCTATAAAATTTCTCGAATTCCAGCATAACATCTTCACGTAACTTGATATCTTTTACAAAATTACAAGTCCTCTTTGCTTTTGATACATCATTTTCAAAAATATTTGTTACTCCGCAATGCGTTCCCGTTCCATCGATACCAATATTATCAACATAAGAATAGCGAGGATGAACAGAATACATTTGCTGCTTGAAATGAGCATAGCTAAATCGTATAGCCCAGGAATCAATTTTTCCCTCCATTTGGGCTTTGAGCATATCTGTTAAGTCATCTCCTCCTCGATTGAAGAGTTTTTGCTGTTTTGGATCGCCTATGAATTGTTTAAAGTCCTTGACATCCCAGTCGACAAGATTCCACCGGTTGGCCCATGTAGCCCATCCCCATGATGAATTTCGATAATTCAAGTAAACATCATCTGTAAAGTTTTTGGGGAATTTCATGCAGGTTGGCGGTAGATTATAACCGCTTATAGACATGATTTCCTGATTTTCTTGATAGAATTTCAGTCCATTATTCATATATTGTAAAAAATAAGGACTTGTCACAAGGTCATCTTCTAATACGATAGCCTTGCCATATCCATTTACTATCTTTGTTACTCCATTAATTATAGAATTCGCCAGCCCACAATTTTTTTCTCGCTCTATGACCATGACTTTTTTAAATCCTTCTATTTTTTTGATATACGCACGTACTTCAGCAACGTGTTCTATCGCTTGCTTATTTTTGGGAGCGTCACTGTAAATAAACAGTTCACTTTCGTTTGCTAGTTCATTCTTTTTTAGTGCTTCCACTGTCTGTTGTGTATGCCACGGTCGATTATAGACAAACAGGACGACCGGAGCTAGTTCAATTTCATTCATTAATTTTCAATCCCTTTTCGTAGGCTCAGAAGCCGTCACAGAACCACTTCACATTATTTCTGAAGGGGTCTTGATTTTCAATCTCTTATTAATCAAAATTAAAAATCGCAAATTGAATAGGTTATTTTGCTATGGCCTCATAGTTCATTATTCAATTTTTGATCACTCATCATACCTTTCCATTCCAAGAGTGGGGCGATAACACCTTGTCGTTTACTAGTCCAATAGGGACTGTCACTCAGTCCACCCTGGATATGGAGACTCAGTGTTGGTGCTTTTTTCCCTGGTTCTGTAATCCACGTTTGATAACGAAGGGAAGCACGTAATTCAATGGTGTAAATTCCTTCATTTAAAAATCTTTTTGGGATTTTCGTTCTTAGTATAATATTTCCTTGTGAAAATCGTGGCCACTTAGATTCTTCCTGGTCATTGAAATATGAAGTATATACTGTTATTCCATCTTCATTATAAATAGAATAACCAATTTCCAGTGCCGGATTCAACCTATCTATATTTCCTTCAATTTGAATCCAAATGTCTTGATTATTAGATATTGGATTGATTAATGTATTACCAAAAGAATCTGTAATAATAAATTTATATGGTTTAAACCAGGGATTTTCAAACTCATTTCCATCGTTAATCCATTCTGACAAGGGCACTCCTTCCCTATATGGCGATAAATAATCTTTAACAATTTGACTTACGTTAGAACCTTCTTGTTTAATATTGCCTTTTTCAAGTAATATACAGGATTTGCACATTTGTTCAATTGCATTCATATTATGACTCACAAAGAGGACGGTTCTTCCTCCTTCAGCTACCTCTTTCATCTTCCCTAAGCACTTCTTCTGAAATTCCGCATCGCCCACAGCAAGCACTTCGTCCACCACAAGAATTTCAGGGTCAAGATTCGCTGCAACCGAAAAGGCAAGCCGAACCTGCATCCCGCTTGAATACCGTTTAACTGGTGTATCCAGAAATTTTTCGACGCCTGAAAACTTCACGATTTCGTCAAACTTCTCATCTATCTCTCTCTTCTTCATGCCGAGAATAGAACCATTAAAATAGATATTCTCTCTACCAGAAAGCTCAGGATGGAAACCAGTACCCACCTCCAGAAGACTGCCTACCCTTCCACGCATCCTGACTTCACCTTCTGTCGGGTATGTGATACGTGAGAGAATCTTAAGAAGTGTACTCTTACCCGCACCATTTCTGCCAATGATGCCAAGAACCTCTCCTTTGTCTACCTCGAAATTCACATTTTTGAGAGCCCAGAATGTATTATTCGGCCTGCGGCTGTTCTTTAGCGTCTTTATCGGATGTCTCACAGCAGAAGTAACACTTTCACATAGAGTCTTGTAAGTCGTGTCAATACCGATGCTGTACTGCTTGGAGAGATGCTTTACCTCGATTATCGGTTTTTCCTTTTTTGACGCCGCCATTTAAATCAAATCCGCAAAGTACTTCTCTGTACGTTTCAGGTACAGTATTCCACTCACAAAAATCACTACCGTCAGCACTGCTGAAATTCCAAGGCCAAGAAAATCCACTGAAGTATGCCCGAGCAAGCATGCACGATGAGCACTTATTAAACCTGTCAAAGGGTTCAGATAAAGCAACCACTTTAGGTTCTCACCCATAATATTTGCAGGGTATATGACTGGTGATATAAACATCAGCAGCTGAATGAAGAAAGGAACAATGAATTTCACATCCCTGTATTTCACACAGATGGACGAGAGCCAGTAACCAACTCCAGATACAAGCATGAATGTCAGGAGTATAATGAATGGCAACAGAAGTATTGAAATTCCAGGCGTAAATCGGTAGTAAACCATCATCACTGCAAGAATACTCATAGCAATTACATAATCAAGAAGGCCTGAAATACATGGTGCAGTAGGTACGAATATTCGAGGCATGTAAACCTTTGAGAGAAGAGGGGCATTGTCAACAAGACTATTGCTTGATTGAGTAAGAGCATTCGAAAAATAAGTCCAGAGGAGAAGGCCGGAGTATGAAAATATTGGGTAAGGCACTCCATCTGAAGGCATATGTGCAAGCCTGCCAAATATAAGAGTGAATACTATCATTGTAAAAAAAGGCTGCAGTAATGCCCATGATGCTCCCATCACTGTTTGCTTATACCTGATCTTGACTTCTCTCAGAGCAAGAAAGAACAGAAGTTCTCTGTATTCCTTGAGTTCCTGCCAGTTCAGATCCAGAAGCCCATATTTCGGGCGAATCACCAGTTCGTAGTCAGTTGAATGTTCAGTCATAGAAGAACACATTTACCTGTTTTTAGCTGTGGATTCACTCAGCTTTATTACACAGCTAATAAATATTTCAAGCCATTTATTTATCTTGAGCTTTTCGTTTTTTTATACTACTTAAGCTCTTCATTTAATTTGACTTTGATACCACTCATAAGTTTGTTCAATCCCATCTTTCAATGAGATCTTAGCTTTCCACCCAAGTGAGCTCAGTTTTGTAATATCGAGCAGTTTCTGCGGAGTACCGTCAGGTTTTGAAAGGTCTCTTCTAATTTCACCTTTAAACCCGATAATTTCTTTAATCAATTCAGCTAGTTCACCTATCGTAATATCTTTCCCTACCCCGATATTGACAAATTCTCCAATTTCATCCGCATTAAAGTTTTCCATCAAAAATACACAAGCATCTGCCATATCATCAACATGCATAAACTCCCTGAGAGGCTTTCCTGTACCCCACACAACAACCTCAGGTTCGTTATTCACCCTGGCTTCATGGAATTTCCTTATCAATGCAGGCATCACATGCGAAGTTTCAAGATCAAAATTATCATTCGGACCGTACAAATTGGTCGGCATTACCGAAATGAAGTTGGTCCCATACTGCTGGTTATAATGCTTGCAGAGCCTGATTCCTGCGATCTTTGCGACTGCATAGGCTTCATTGGTTTCTTCTAGAGGACCGGTTAATAGATATTCTTCTTTTAAAGGTTGAGGAGCGAGTTTTGGATATATACAGGAAGAGCCGAGGAAAAGCAATTTTTTCACTCCATATTTGTAGACGGCGTGGATAATATTTGATTCGATCATCAGATTTTTGTAGATGAAGTCGGCAGGATGGGTGCTGTTAGCAAGAATTCCGCCTACCTTTGCTGCGGCTAAGAAGACATATTCTGGCTTTTCCTGTTTGAAGAATTCGTTTACCGCCTGCTGGTTTGTAAGGTCAAGTTCTTTGTGAGTGCGGAAAATAATATTGGTATAGCCTTTTGATTCAAGTTTTCTTTTAAGGGCTGAACCAACAAGTCCCCGGTGGCCGGCTACATAAATTTTAGAGTCTTTGTCCATCTGATCGCCTTTAGTTTGAAAAGAGAATCTTCTGAAGATTTTACTATTATAGTTTAGCTTATTATAAGCTTTTCAAATTTAATTTGGAGTTCTCAGTCAGTTTTTCTTCAGGTTTCTGACAGGCTGCTAATTTTTCATCGGGGTAGTTTTTCAGAATTTCTTCCTCGTCGGACTTTATCATTATTTTTACCAAATCTTCCATTTTGACTTTTGGTTTCCAGCCAAGTTTCTTTCTGGCTTTTGAGGAATCGCCGATAAGAAGTTCTACTTCAGTTGGCCTGTAGTATCCAGGGTCGACTTCAACTATAATATTACCTGTACGAGAATCAATTCCTACTTCTTCTGCCCCTTCTCCCTGCCAGATTATATCGATCCCGAGTTCTTTGAATGCCAGTTCGATAAATTCGCGGACTGAGTGAGTTTCGCCGGTTGCTATAACGTAATCATCGGGTTTTTCTTGCTGGAGCATGAGCCACATGGCCTCTACGTAATCTTTTGCAAAGCCCCAGTCTCTTTTTGCATCAAGATTTCCAAGGTAGAGCCTGTCCTGCATGCCGTATTTTATCTTTGCAGCGGCCATTGTGATTTTTCTGGTGACAAAAGTTTCACCGCGGATAGGGGATTCGTGGTTAAAGAGGATGCCGTTGCATGCAAAAATGCCGTAGGCTTCCCGGTAGTTGATTGTGATCCAGTAAGCATACAACTTGGCTGCTGCATACGGGCTTCTCGGATAAAAGGGAGTAGTCTCTTTCTGAGGAATTTCCTGAACTTTTCCGTAAAGTTCGCTGGTTGAAGCCTGGTAAAATTTAGTTTTTTTTTCAAGGCCGAGGATCCGGATTGCTTCAAGCAACCTTAAAGTCCCTAATGCATCCGAATTTGCCGTATACTCCGGGGTCTCAAAAGAAACCTGGACATGACTCTGAGCTGCCAGGTTATAGATTTCATCAGGCTGGACTTCCTGAATAATGCGGATAAGGTTTGTTGAATCTGTCAGGTCTCCATAGTGCATGAAGAAGTTTACGTTCCTCTCATGGGGATCTTTGTAGAGGTGATCAACTCTAGCTGTATTAAAAGAAGAGGACCTTCTTTTTATGCCGTGGACAATATATCCCTTATTCAGAAGAAATTCTGCAAGATAAGCCCCATCTTGGCCTGTGATTCCGGTAATTAAAGCAGTTTTATTCATGCAAAACCTCATATTGCATCAAATAACTAATTCCATTAGTTGTCTGCATTTTGAAATACTCAATTGTTTACCTCAGTCCTTCTCTTAATTAGCTTTCGGTTCCCATACAATCAGTTCCTTAGCCTTGCTGACATCTAGCCTTCTTACTTTTGAACATCTACCGGGAGATACAACCTATAAAATAACTCATATAGTATAAATAATTTTATTAAGATAAATCATTCGGAAGAACGTTAAATAGGGAAAACTTCTAGCATCACTTTCTCCTACACGCATCATCAAACCTGACATATCCCCTTCGTCCACAAGCTCTCCTTAAAAGAACCTCAATAATCTTAAGCAGTACTTTCCCAAGATTTCAATTACGAAAAGCTTCTGAGCTTCATTCGTTACAACAAAAATTTCGGATATATCAGAAATCTCAAGGCACCAGAGGGCGGTTTTCTGAAAAGATAGATATTTCCAAATTTTAAAAATTGTTTGGGATATTTTTCCTAGCACATATTTCCCGGTTAAGGGGCCGGAGTCTTGTTCCCAAGCTACCTGCAAGAATTCTCGTATTAAGTTCAGTGAAAATTGTATAAATATAAGTCATCGCAGTCTAATTAGTATATAGAACATATCGAAACAACCTATTTTTAAAAAGTTTTTTAAGAATAAATAGATCGAGCCGATCATTGCACCTGAAGATATGATTATTCCAAGCAATATATTAAGAAAACTAGAAGTATATCAAGAAAACCATTAAATAAGCTTTCTCCGGAAAAATCATGACTAGCTGGAATACTTTACTTTCTCCAATTATGCGAATCGAACCTTTGCGCCGCCAGAGCCTTGTAACCCTTTTCACAACACTAGCTCTCACAACAGTCGGTTTTTTAAGTACAATGTATTTTGCCCACGCTGTTGGAGAATCAGTATTAGGAGCATATTTCCTATTTTTGGCTTACTTTAATACTTTAAACCTGATCTTTGATGGTGGTCTGGGAGGAGCAGCAGTTAAAAGAATTAGCGAAGGAAGAGAAATAGATGAACATTTCACAGCAGCTTTTGTGATGAGAATTCTTCTTGTAGGAATTTCTATAATTATAATTATTTTTGCCAGATCTATCCTTGTGAACATCGACCGGTATGGAGTATCTTCATGGCTTTTCATAGCTTTAATTATAGGCATATTCTGGAGTAGTGTGTCAAATGGGAACTACGGCTCAGGAAAAGTGGGATTAAATCAGACCTGTGGATTTATAAACAGTGCATCCTGTGTAGTTTTTCAGGTGATTGCCGTATACCTTGGCTACGGTGTAAATGGCCTTGCTGGGGGATTTATTTTTGGGATGATCGCAGCTACTATAATAGGATTTCGTTTTTTGGACCTCAGACTTAAAAGATTTAACGCCGGACATTTAAAAAGCATATTTTCATATTCTTTTTGGATTTTTTTAGCTTCAAGTGGAAGTCTCGTATTCAGCTATGCAGACACAATAATAATAGGGTATTTCCTTAAAACCGCAGATGTAGGGATATATAGAGTCTTATTCCAGTTTACAACGGCAGCAACCTTTACAACAACAGCTATGAGCACAGTCCTTTTCCCAAAAGTCAGCAGCTGGAATGCAAATGGGGAACTGGAAATGGCAGAAAACGCATTTTCAAAAGGTGTTACATACTCTTTGCTGCTTGCAGTGCCCGTTTTTGTGGGAGGAGTTTTACTTGGGGACAAAATGCTCTATTTCTTCTATGGAGAGAGTTTTGCACAGGGTGCTAAGACATTTTACGTACTGCTAGTAGTCCAGCTTGTGAATGTATTTATGTTTCTGCAAACAATGTATTTAAACGCTCTAAATCGGCCAAAGGAATCGTTTAAAGTTACAGCAGTCGCCGCTTCAGCGAATATTCTCCTAGACTTGATACTGATTCCAGTTCTTGGAATTATCGGTGCAGCTATTGCAACTCTCATTACCATGACCATGAATTCTTTTCTTGCGTACCTCGCACTGAGACGTATAATCAGCTTAAAGCTTGAATTCCAGGGAATAAGAAATATCCTTATAGCGTCTATAATAATGGGGCTGGGAGTTAGATGCTACCGCGTTTTAATACCCTTATCAAATATCTGGCTTACACTAATCCCAATAATGTTTGGTGCTATTTTGTACATTTTCCTGCTCTTAAAACTTGACACCAATATTCGTGATGAGTTGATACAAATAGGAAAACAGATAGGATTTCAGTAATATAAAAATAAAAAATCTAAAGAGTGAATCAGTTATTCTTTGATAAGAATCTCAGAAAGAAAAATATTACATAATTATTAGCCTTGTTAAAAGTTTATTGAAAGGATGGAACATGTAATTTCGATTTGAATGACGGAACACATGATCCTGATTTGTATAATTCACTTCCTTTCAACCCATCCGTCTTAAGACTTAGTTTATGCCTTCTGACACTTATTTTAGCGCCCTAACTTTGCCCACTCATTTTCTCCCGTAGACATCGTCAAACCTGACAATATCTTCTTCATCTACAAGCTCCCCTAGCTGCACTTCAATAATCTCAAGCGGCACCATTCCAGGATTAGAGAGCCTGTGCTTTTGTCCTGCCCTAATAAATGTGCTTTCCCCAGGTCTCAGGAAAAACTGTTGGCCATCCACTTCCACACACGCCATGCCTTTTACAACAACCCAGTGTTCACTCCTGTGGTAGTGAAGCTGCAGGCTTAATTTGTGGTCCGGGTGTACAGTAATATTCTTTATCTTGTGCCCTGGAGAAGCGTCAAGGAGTGTATATGAACCCCAGGGCCGGTAGACAGTTTGTCCAATAAACGCCCTTTCGTCCTTCCTTTCCTTCAAGTCGGAGACTATTTCTTTTACTTTCTGGCTGCTGGACTTGGGGCATATTAATAGAGCATCACTTGTATCAACAACAACCATATCCTGAACATCAATCAGGGAGACAATTTTTCCGCATTTTGAGTACACCAGGTTTCCGTCGGAGTTGAGCAGAAGGGGATCACATTCATGAATGACGTTTCCTGCGGGATCCTTTTCCAGCTCATCATAGATTGCTGCAAAGTTTCCAAGATCACTCCATTTTTGATCCAGTTTTACAACTGCGACCCTTTCAGATTTTTCCATTATTCCATAGTCAATGGAAATCTTGTCCACGCACGCATAAATCTCATTAATGTCCTTTCCATTTTCAAAACATGCAAAAACTGAAGGTGCATATTTTTTAACTTCATCAAAGAAAAACCCTGTTTCAAAAAGGAACATTCCACTGTTCCAGAGGCAGCCTTCCTGAATGTATTTCTCTGCAGCTTCGAAGTCTGGTTTTTCCCTGAATTCTGAGACCCTATAACCCGGCCCACAGGCTTCTGAGGCTTTAATATAGCCATATCCTGTATGAGGAAATGTGGGGACGATCCCGAAAGTAACCAGATAATCCGAAGCCAGCTCTTCAGCTGAAAAAATCGTCTGCATTGCTGCCCTGTCAAGAACATGATCTGAAGAAAAAATTCCCACCACAGAATGCCCAAATTTTTTTTCAATTTCTTTCATTCCGAAGAAAATTGCAGGCAAAGTATTCTTGCCTTCAGGCTCAATTAAGACATTCTCTGAAGGAATTGAGTACCCGATTTCCTTAATCTGTCCGATTACGAAAAATTTCTGAGCTTCATTCGTTACGACAAAAACTTCAGATATATCAGAAATCTCAAGGCACCGGAGGACGGTATCCTGAAAAAGAGAGGTGTTTCCAAATTTTAAAAACTGTTTGGGATACATTTCCCGGCTAAGGGGCCAGAGCCGCGTTCCTGAGCCGCCTGCAAGAATTATTGATTTTATACCTGTCATCTCCTTTAGATATCAGTCAAAACGGATGTATTCTTAATAATCAAATTCAAGGTATAGATTAGTTTCTAGACAAAGCAGGATAATGAATCAAGGAAACAAAAAGGAAAGCAAATAGAAAACATATTTAAAAAGGAAGGAAAATAAAAAGATTTAATTAGATTCTAACTAGGAACTCTCTTTGGAATTTCTTTCCTAATCCTGATAATCCCCTTCAGACCCCGGAAAAGTTCAGGGTTCTTTTTCTTCCCCAAAAAGAGCCTTTCTTTCTTCCTCATCGTATTTGTCACAGCTTATGAGAGGCTTTTTTCTCATCTTGTGTTCTTTTTTCGTTGTGTCCGGAGACTCTATATTAGCTTTCTGTGCCATAAGCGGCCCCTTCTATAAGTCTCAAATGTCCCAGCATTTTAATGCATATGGCAAAAAAGTAAAAAATAAGAGAGATTATTTGCAGGTATCAAGTAGCGATCTCTTTTTGCCACCCCGCGCTTCGGTAGGATGAATTGGATCGACATCAGCTACTTCTTCCCCTTCTTTTTCCTCTAACTTTTCTCCCTTCGTACCTTCCCTTCTTTCTTCAGGCATTTGTTTAACCCCCATTATATAAATTCATCTCAAGTGAGTTTTCTGTTAACCCACTTGCTAGGACGAAATTATCCAGTTTTCAATGCTTTCAATAATAACTTAGTGGATTAGTTTTCTCCTTCAGGCAAAGGCTTTAAGATATCAAGTCAAAATACCTGCCATAAAATTTGGATACGTAGACTATAGACTACTTATTCTATAGTTTCTTATTCTATAGTTTGTATAAGTTTATTTTATCCCCCTTCTCCTCTATTCACCTCCTGATCGAGCCTAATCAGGAATTACCCCTTAATTTATTATACCCATTAGATTTATTAAATTATTGCAACAATGGTCAAAAAGTTGAAGAATACTCAGACTCTTTTAAAAAAGGAAGTGTAGAAAGAGCTGGCACTTATATTTCAACAAAAAATGATTCAAGATAATCTAAAAATGATTCATAACAACAAAATAATCTAAAATTATTTGGGAGAATATATATCTAATTAATCAGTATAGGGAGAGCGTTCAGGCGGGAAAACTCGGAAGTAAAAAAGATCCGTAAGGAAACCCGTTATATCAAAATTCCAGATTCATTTGTTCAAAAATTGTTTTTACTCAGGAAAATGTGATCCTATGGCGTATGAAATACTGAAAAAGGAAGAAATCGCTCCGTCAGTGCACAGGATGGTAATAGACGCCCCTGACGTGGCAAAGGCTGCGAAAGCCGGACAGTTCATAATCCTCAGAATTGATGAAAAAGGGGAAAGGATTCCCCTCACGATTGCCGATTTTGAAGAAGACAAGGGCACTGTAACTGTAATATTTCAGGAGATGGGCAAGACTACAAAACAGCTTGCAAAACTTTCTGCAGGCGAGTTTCTGGAAGACTTTGTCGGACCACTCGGCACACCTGCTGATGTCAGGAAACTCGGCACTGTTATCCTTGTAGGAGGAGGGGTGGGAGTTGCCCCAGCTTATCCCCAAGCAAAGGCGTATAGCAAAGCTGGCAATAAGGTAATTTCGATAATTGGAGCCCGGAACAAGGATCTTCTTATTCTTGAAGACGAAATGAAAAGTGCCAGCTCCGAACTGTATATCGCGACTGATGACGGCTCAAAAGGACATCATGGGTTTGTGACCGATATAATGAAACAGATTCTAGATAGCGGTGAAGAGGTTGCAAGAGTTGTGATTATTGGACCCCCGATAATGATGAAAGTCGGAGCAGGAGTAGCTTCTCCTTATGACGTTGAAATCCTGGTCAGCCTTAACTCCATTATGGTGGACGGGACAGGGATGTGTGGCGGCTGCAGGGTTACAGTTGACGGAAAAACAAGGTTTACCTGTGTTGACGGGCCAGAATTTGATGCACGGAAAGTTGATTTTATAGAACTCATGAACAGGCTTGCAATGTACCGTGGCGAAGAGGCAAAAGCCGTGGAAAAATACGAAGAAGAATGCAGATGCGGACTGCACTGAGAAGGAGGGGATGAAAAATGCAAGAATTACATGGAGAAAAGGCAGCAAAAGCAAAAAAAGAAAGAACTCCGATGCCAGAACAGCCTGCCGAAGAGCGCAGAAAGAACTTTAATGAGGTAGCTCTTGGCTACACAAAAGAAGATGCTCTTGCCGAAGCTTCCCGATGCCTCTCCTGCAAAGACCCAAAATGCGTTGAAGGCTGCCCTGTGAATGTGGATATTCCAGGCTTTATCAAGCTGGTCTGCGAGGAAGATTTCTCAGGGGCGATCGAGAGGATTAAAGGCACAAACGCCCTTCCTGCCATCTGTGGCCGCGTCTGCCCCCAGGAAACTCAGTGCGAAGCCCTCTGCGTACTCGGAAAGAAAGGACAGCCAGTAGCTATCGGAAGGCTTGAACGTTTCTGCGCTGACTACGAGCGCCAGACAGGGGTAAAGGTACCTGAAGTGCCGGAGCTTACAGGAAAGAAAGTAGCTGTTGTCGGCTCAGGACCTGCCGGGCTTACTGCCGCAGCAGACCTTGCAAAGTTGGGACACAAAGTCACAATTTTTGAATCCCTGCACAAAGCCGGCGGAGTACTGAGTTACGGCATCCCCGAGTTCAGGCTGCCAAAGGAAATTGTACGACAGGAAGTTGAGTACATCAAGCAGCTCGGAGTCGAGCTCAGACCCAACTACATAATCGGCAGAATCAAGACTTTAGACGAGCTCTGTGACGAGTTCGATGCAGTCTTCCTGGGCACGGGCGCAGGTCTCCCAAGTTTCATGGGAATTCCGGGCGAAAACTTCAATGGCGTATATTCCGCAAACGAATTCCTGACCCGTGTAAACCTCATGAAAGCCTATGACCCTGAATATGACACCAAAGTCAGGGTCGGAAAACACGTTGTCGTGGTCGGAGGCGGAAACGTGGCAATGGATGCCGCCCGCTCAGCTCTTCGCCTTGGCGCTGACGAAGTCAGCATAGTCTACCGTCGCGGGGAAGACGAGATGCCAGCCCGCAGGGAAGAAATCGAGCACGCTAAAGAAGAAGGTATAATCTTCAGGCTCCTTACAAACCCTGTCCGCATTCTCGGCGACGAGAAGTTCAATGTTACTGCAGTCGAATGCATAAAAATGGAACTCGGCGAACCTGACAAGTCCGGCAGGAGAAGCCCTGTGCCTGTGGAAGGTTCGGAATTCACAATCCCTGCCGATGTCGTGGTTGTCGCAATCGGCACTTCTCCAAACCCTATTATCTTCAAAGGCTCGGAAGGCCTTGACCAAAACAGGAGAGGCACTGTAGTTGCAGACGAAGAAACCGGCGCAACCTCCAAGTGCGGAGTCTTTGCAGGCGGAGACGTTGTCACAGGCGCAGCAACCGTTATCAGTGCAATGGGCGCAGGTAAAAAGGCAGCAAGGGCGATTGACGAATTTTTGAAAGAAAAGTGAGACCAGAGAGATCTAGTTTCTTTTTTAGTGTCTGAAATCTATTAAATTTTATAATGTTCTATTTTTTGAGTGAGTAAAAACGCTAACAGAACAGATATAAAAAGTGTCTATGCTTTCTCATACTTATTTATATTTGATATCTGGGTTGATCGAAGGAAACTTCTATATTCCTATGGTCCCTGGAATAACTGAGTTTAGAAAAGCACACTTAAAGCAGATTACTAAAATTGAAAAAGTAAATGACACAATAACTTTATTATATTTTTTAATGGATTTTGGAAAGTTGATTTATAAATACTATAGCTGCTATAATGATGATTATGTCAGAGACAACAACTATTCAAGTAACCAAACAAACCAGGGACGAATTAAAAAGAATCGGTTCTATGGGCGATGACTACAACGCAGTAATTGAAAAGTTAATCAGAGAATACAAAGACCATGAATACAAATCGAGAATAGACAGGCTTGCAGAGGAAGCAGACGAATTCATCAAAGAACACAGAGACGAGTTTGTGAGCATTGATGGCCTTTAAAGTCCTGATTCATCCGAAAGCCCTTAATGACATTCCTTCGAGTCGGAGAGACCAAATTAAAGCAGCTCTAAAAGAGCTTAATGACCCCTTCCCTGGTGGGAATAAAAGCAAAATTGAAGGTTATAAAGAAGAGATTTACAGGTTACGAATTGGAAGTTTTAGGGCTATGTATAGGATTAATTCTGAAAAAAAAGAAGTTTATGTTTATGAATTTTTAACACAGGAGCAAGCGCACAAAAAATATGGCCGTCTTTAATTTTCACTTCCTGCTTTTCCTATTAAATACAGTCCTGCACTGGTTCCGTTGCAAAAAATCTATTCTAAGGATATAATGAAATAAAAAGGAAATTAAAGGTAGCGCCATGCTATCTAATTCCTTTAAATGGAAACACTTTGTAGGTGAAATTATCTGGTTGTGGTGCAAAAATTCTATTTCCGTAGTTTGATACTATAATTCTTGCTTTTGTGTACCTTTTTCCCGGTGATGAGATTAATTTTCCTAATTGTGAAGGTTTACACTGATTTTGTAACAAAGCCAGATTTTTTGCACCACCTTCCTTGAATCGATGGCCAATGAATTTGTTTCAAGTTAAAACTCAAAATTGGGTTCTCTAATAATAGAATTTAATAATTTCTTTGTAGATCTAATCTGTTCATCGTTTCCATCTACTGCAAGCCAGATAGCGCCCTCAGCTCCACTTACTCCACCACCTGCAACCTGTTCTGCACTTGCACCAGTAAGAAGTGAAATGGCTTCGATTTCAGTGACAATTTCACCAGCTACAGGTAATAAACGAGGCCCATGCGAACCTGGAGCATTTAATTTCCGTGCTAAATCATTTAAATCAGCGTAAACACGTTTTTCAAGTCCTGCAGGAAGTATCAGTCTGACGCGTCGGCCTACAACTGCCTGAATCGATGCACCAATAGTTCCACAGTGCGGATCTCCAATGTAAATGCCTGCCTGTCCTTTTGGAAGGTTCAACGCATTAACACCCTTTAAAATCACGTCTCCTTCCTTCAAATCATCTACAACGTTAAAAATTGTTTCCCCCTGCTTCCAGATACCATTTTTAATTACTACATCTCCTGGAAAAACAGTTTCATCTTTAATACGCCCGGAACTGGTTACAGGACCGTCAGGAGGCAGTACAACACCCCTGAAGAATCTTTTTTTTGAAAAATTTTCCACTTGACCTATAAAAGACAATATTTCTTCGGCCACGTAACCATTTGTGGTTCCAGCAATTATAACAATGGTTCCAGATGCAAGAGATTCATTTACTGCTGGATGTTTTGCCAGAGCTTTTGCGATTAATCTTTTCCCTGCTGCGGGGGTTATTAAAAACTGTTCCATTTATTTTTATCTCCAATCATTCCTAAATCTGTTTAAAAGCATTTATGTTAATTTATGGTTCCGTTGCAAAAAATCAGAACATTTTACAAAATCGTTGAAAACCTTTACAATAAGGTAATTTGAGTGATTAAATTGGGGTTAAAATAACATTTAAAGAAAATAATAATAGCCTCAAAGTACACAAAATATATTTTTGCAACGGAACCCTTGAAGCTCTTCAATCTGAGCTCTCAATTCTGGGGATATAAGCTATAATTCTCTCTAAATATTGCCTGTCGTTTCTCATAGTTTTTTTCTGTTGCCGTATACACTCATCGAAAGGGAAAAATTTCTACCCAAAAATGAAATAAGTCTCTTGATGTTTAATTTTCACTAAAATACACAAGTTATCTCATTAATAGGAGCTAATCTGTTTTTTCAATTATATAGATCTCGTAAAATGAGTACACAAGAATGTGACATAGTCAAGATATTTAGGTCATATAAAAATTCGTATCATTTCCTATTTATAAAACAGATAATATTTTCGGGGATACCCCGACACCTATGCTACCAGCCGCAATATACTCTTCGGAAAACTATCGTTATGCCGCATCATGCCGATTTCAATTAATATAAACATTCCGGTATTTATATATATTTTTGTTTTTATATATTTATATATATTTTTGTTTTTATATATCCCTCTTTTCTAAAATTTATATAATGTATATATTTTTGAATTATTAAATATTACACTTAGTCTACATTCACTTTCTAAGAACCGGAAATTCTTTATATAGTGACACAACATCTAAAAACTTAGGATTTAAAAACGGTAATAATAGTATAAGCCCTTAATCCTGAGGTTACACTACTTTTATCACTAGATTTTGGATTTGAAGGAACTAAAAGGAATATAAAGAAATATGAAAACTTATTGTGTAATGTCAGGCCTGATAGTAGCACATAAATACCAAAAATATTAAAAGGTGATACATTGTGAAGAAATCAGCAACAGTTTTAATAACCATAATCCTAATTTTGGGTTTATTTTCAAATGTAGCTCTTGCTGCTAGTACAGGTACAGGCACGAAAACTGCAACAATAAAATCGAGTCATGGAGACCCAGCGAAAATAACAGTTAAATATAATTGGGGGACAAGGACTTACGGGACAACTTCAACAAAAATTTTCACCGGTTGTACTGGCATTAGTTCTGATGTATATTCATCGCTGTCTTCACCGATAGATATTATAAGTTGGAAACAATCAAACAGTTCATATAAAATACTTGATGGAGGAAGAACATTACATGTAAAAGTTACCGGAGTATCGAGAATGTGTACTGAGAATTTTTACACTTATGATTTAAAACAAACCTTAGATTATTATTTTTATAAGCCCTAATATTATTTACAATAACAAAATACGACTCAATTCCGTAATCTAGTGATTTTTCACTTTTTTCTTTCTCAAAACTGCAGTTTTCTCTATTGACCATTTTCAAGCTTGTTATAGAGGCTTACAGGTATCCAGGCGTTTATCTTGCGCTTCTCTTCGGGCATGTATCCAAATTACTCAATTTTAGGATATAGTTGTATCCTTTCATATCCGGAATGTATTCTAAAATATATTCAATGGTAGGTGGAGTAATGACGGTAGAATTTGAATTAGACACTATACTTCATCAGAGGATTATCGATAAATGCATGTCTCTTTACAAAGATGGTCATTTTTCCCATGCTGCATTTGAATCTATGAAACAGGTAGAACTTGCACTTAAAGAGAAATCCGGTACTTGTAAAAAACGGTGCTCCAGTTATATTTAGTTGATTTTATATATTAGATTTAGTATATATTATTA
>ENA-UOOI01001652-UOOI01001652.1-fermentation-metagenome-genome-assembly--contig:-NODE-1652-length-22200-cov-6.149605_pt1 | contig 22200 bp, 20 predicted proteins | sample MGYA00245779_ERZ724027 | MGnify/ENA primary metagenome ERZ724027 (study PRJEB28704, sample SAMN03018318) | fermentation metagenome | biome: anthropogenic terrestrial biome; feature: soil; material...
ACAAATCTTTCCTGACATCGCCTTAACGTACGCCTGCATAATGTCTTCCCCACTGAATCAAGTATATCATTTCTTTTTGTCAGTGACTAGAGATAAATTTTTGAGAACCAGTTATCATATTTAATCATAACATATACAATTTTTTTAATTTATTCTTTAAAAAAATAAGCAATTCATCCAAAACAAATTTTCCATCTAGGCACAATCGCCTTCAATGGGAAATTATACTGCAAATTTGCAGTATTAAGATGTTATTTTGAAGAAATAAATTATATTAAAAAGAAAAACATACTGGACAGAGATCACTTTTCTCCCTTCGCTGTATATGCATAGACGACAAAAATACTTGCAAAATTTTAAAAACCGATTTGAAAGCTTTCGGATTATTTTTAGGAAAAAAGTTGCAAAATTGAACGGAATCTGTTATAGTTAAAGAAAATTAAATTTTAGAAGGTCTTCAGGGCAGGGTGAAATTCCCGATCGGCGGTAAAGTCCGCAAGCGCTTCGGCGCAGATCCGGTGAAACTCCGGGACCGACAGTAAAGTCTGGATGGAAGAAGATTGTTTCGCACTAAAAAAGCGGGATTTTTTTATGATCCCTTAATTTTGGTATGGAAACGGCCCTGTATGAACTTTTTTAAGTTGATACAGGGCCGTTTTTTTGTTCAGGAGGCAAGATGATGAATCAGGCAAGCTACTGGATGCATCGCGCCATCTCGCTGGCGAAAAAGGGCGAGGGATGGGTCAGCCCCAATCCGATGGTCGGCGCAGTGATCGTAAAAAACAGACACATCATCGGGGAAGGGTATCACAGAAAATGCGGAGAACTCCACGCGGAACGCAACGCACTGGCTTCCTGCACGGAGTCTCCCGCAGGAGCGACACTCTATGTGACTCTGGAGCCATGCTGCCATTACGGAAGGACGCCGCCCTGCACGGATGCCATCCTTCGGGCTGGCATCGCCAAAGTCGTGGTCGGCTCCGGTGATCCCAACCCGAAGGTGGCCGGAAAAGGCACGGCACAGCTCAGGGCCTCCGGTGTAACCGTGGAAGAAGGTTTCCTGAAAGAGGAGTGCGACCGGCTGAATCCTGTGTACTTCCACTACATCACTACGGGAACGCCTTACCTTGTCCTGAAATACGCAATGACATTGGACGGAAAAATAGCCACTCCGTCGGGCGCTTCCAAATGGATCACAGGGGAAGCCGCCCGCGCGGACGCCCGACGGCTGCGGCATCAATACAGAGGGAACATGGTCGGGATCGGAACGGTCCTGAAAGACGATCCGCTGCTTACCTGCCGGTTTGAAAATGGCAGGGATCCTACCCGCATCCTCTGTGACAGCCATCTGAGGATTCCTCTTAAAAGCCAAATCTGCAAAACGGCAAAACAAGTGCCGACCCTTGTGGCAACGACCGTTTCAGAAAGCGGCAAAAAAGCAAAGCTGGAAAAGCTGGGAGTCAAGGTCCTAACCGTCCCGGAACGCAATGGGATGGTGGACTTGCAGGGGCTGATGCGGCAGCTCGGAGCGCTTGAAATTGACAGCATTCTGCTGGAAGGCGGCGGCAGGCTGAACGAAAGCGCCCTGCAAGCGGGGCTGGTGCAGGAAGTTTATGCTTATGTCGCTCCAAAAATTTTTGGAGGCGTAACGGCAAAAACGCCCGTGGAGGGTCTGGGCGTCCGATCACCGGAGCGGGGATTTTTATTTTCCGCCCCGGAGGTGAAAGTCCTGGGAAATGATCTGCGGCTGCGGTGCCGGGCGCGAAAGGATGTGAAATAAATGTTTACGGGACTCATTGAAGAAATCGGCCGAGTGCGACGAATCCTTCCGGACGCTGGAAGATTTGCGCTGAGTGCAAAAGCCGTGCTGGAGGGCATGAAAATCGGTGACAGCATCGCGGTCAACGGCGTCTGCCTGACCGTGACGGATTTTGACGGTCGCTCCTTTACCGCCGATGTCACACCAGAAACACTGCGAAGGAGCGCGCTGGGATGCCTGCGCCCAGGCGACGCGGTCAACCTGGAACGGCCGATGGCAGCAAACGGGCGTTTCGGCGGGCATTTTGTCTCCGGCCATATTGACGGGATCGGGCGGATTGCTCACCGGGTGAAGGAGGGAAATTCTGTTCTGATCGAAATTGAAGCGCCGCCCGAGATCCTGAGTCTGGTCGTGGAAAAAGGCTCCGTTGCGATCGATGGAATCAGCCTGACGGTGACAGCCGTCGATTCAAAAAAGTTTGGCGTCTCCATTATCCCTCACACGGGGGAGCAAACCACGCTGCTGCGGAAAAAGGCCGGCGATTCGGTCAATCTGGAAACCGATCTGATCGGCAAGTATGTGCAAAAGCTCTTGCGGCCCGAACCCCGCTCTTCGCCCTTCACTTTGGACTTTTTAGCACAGAATGGATTTTAAGGAGGTCTTTTTAAGATGGATTACAATACGATTCCCGAAGCGCTGGACGCTCTCCGCGCAGGAAAAATCATCCTTGTCTCAGATGACAAAAGCCGTGAAAATGAAGGGGACTGCATTTGTGCGGCGCAGTTTGCAACTTGTGAAAACGTGAACTTTATGGCTACCTATGCAAAGGGCCTGATCTGTATGCCGATGAAGGAACAGCTGGGCCGTCAGCTGGGACTAGGGCAGATGGTGGCGGAAAACACAGACAACCACTTGACCGCTTTCACAGTTTCCATCGACCACAAAGACACCACGACCGGGGTCTCCGCAGCGGAGCGATCCCTGACCGCCCGAAAATGCGTGGAAAGCGGCGCAAAGCCGGAGGACTTCCGCCGGCCGGGCCATATGTTTCCGCTGATTGCACGGCGCGGCGGGGTCCTGACGCGCGGCGGTCATACCGAGGCGACCGTGGATCTCATGCGCTTTGCGGGCCTGAAAGAATGCGGCCTCTGCTGCGAAGTCATGGCGGAGGACGGGCACATGATGCGCACACCCCAGCTTCGGGAGTTTGCAAAGGAGCACCATCTTGTTTTTATCACGGTCCACGATTTGCAGGACTACTGCCGGCGCCATGACAAGCATGTGGTTCACATGGCCTCCGCCAGGCTGCCCACCGCCTACGGTGAATTTCAGATCCACGGATACGTCAACGACCTGACCGGGGAACAGCATGTCGCCCTGGTCAAAGGAGAGATTGGGGACGGGGAAAATCTTCTGTGCCGCGTCCACTCGGAATGTCTGACGGGGGATGTGTTCGGTTCCCTGCGCTGTGACTGCGGGCAACAGCTTGCGGCCGCCATAAGGCAGATTGAAAAAGAAGAGCGCGGAATTCTTCTCTATATGAGCCAGGAAGGGCGCGGGATCGGGCTGATTAACAAATTAAAAGCCTATGAATTACAGGAAAAAGGCCGCGACACGGTGGAGGCAAACCTGGAACTCGGCTTCGCGCCGGATCTGAGGGAATACTGGATCGGCGCTCAGATTCTGCAGGATCTGGGGGCTAAAACCATCCGGTTGCTGACCAATAATCCAAGCAAAATTTACGGTCTCGACGGATTCGGAGTTAAAATTGCCGAACGGGTGCCGATCGAAATTGCACCCCAGGAGGAAGATGCCTTTTACCTGAAAACAAAGGCGAAAAAAATGGGACATCTGTTTTCTCTCATCCATTGAGGGAACAGACATCCCGCTAAAAAAATCCACCCCGTCCTTTACGGGTCATAAACTGGAGGAAAGTAAAATGAAACTATTCGAAGGAAAAGTAGTCGCCGAAAAAATGCGGGTCGCAATCGTCGCTTCCAGATTCAATGATTTTATCGTCAAACGGCTGCTGGAAGGCGCCTTGGACGGTCTGGTCCGGCACGGCGTGCCGGAGGAGCAGATCGCAGTGGCCCGGGTGCCCGGCGCTTTTGAAATCCCGCTCACTGCCGAAAAGATGGCCCGGTCCGGGCAGTACGACGCCGTGATCTGCGTCGGCGCCGTAATCCGCGGGGAAACTTCCCATTACGACTCTATCTGCAACGAAGTTTCAAAAGGGATCGCGCAAGTCGCCCTCGAAAGTAAAATTCCCGTGATCTTCGGTGTGCTGACCACGGAAAATATCGAACAGGCAATCGAACGCGCCGGGGCCAAATCCGGGAACAAAGGGTATGAAGCCGCGCTTTCCGCCATCGAAATGGTCAATCTTCTCCGGCAGATAGACCGTTCCCCCTCTTTGGAAGCGTAAACCGGACGGACCGGATTTCCGCAGGCCCTGTCAGCCGTCTGTCTTTCGGTCAGGACTTTGAAGAAAGGCGGATATGTTCGCACATCTCCCCCACCGGGGCACGAAGCTGCAAATCGACGGAATCGCAGTATTTTCCGGAATCCGCACTGCCGACGGTAATCTGAGGAGGTTTGATGTCGCATTGATAGTTTTGACCGGAAAGGGCGGTGACGGCATTTCCGCTGATAATATTGGCCATCTCGCCGAGCATGGAAGTCGCAAATTCATCAAGTTGGTCCGCATCCATCCCGGAAAGGGCTTTGACAATATTCAGCGTTGTGGATTTCGGGAAATTATAAACGACGGTCCCCGAAAGATCCCCGACCAAAGCGATCTCGACCCTCACATTTTCTTCCCGCCCCGTTCCGCCGTTTTCCGGCAGCGGGGAAATCTCCATATCCAGCATACTTTGAAAAACCTCTTTGGTCGCATCGAAAAACGGGTTGTCCTTCCACTGCTGCACCGCCATTACAAAGCACCTTCCTTTTTAACGTATTTGCTCATCTTTAGATCGGTCGCCACAACGTGGTTAATCAGCCAGGCGAGCAAGGTGCCGGCAAACTTCTGAACTTCCGGTTCCGGGTATCCCTCCTGCTCAAAATCATGGGCGCACCGCATGACATAGTCCGTGAAATTCTTGTGAATCTCATGGTGCGCCGGCAAATCCGGATACCCGATTTTTTTCTGGTAGGCCTCTTCGGCAGCAAAGTGGTCAACCACATATTTTTGCATAAACGCAAGCGTTTTCTTGACTTCCGGCAGCTTCTCCGTCCAGTCCCCCGGTTTCCTCAGCGCTTTGATGAATTCTTCGACCCGGTCAAACAGCTCTTTGTGCTGCTGGTCGACCAGAGGAATCCCAATTTTATACTTTTCTTTCCACATCATTGCGACCGCCTCTTTTAAAATTTAATAATAATTACTAATATTAGTATATAACTTTTCCTCTTTTTGTCAAGGGGCACGCTGCGAAAAAAGGGGGGAAAAACTGGAAAATTTCTGGCAGCCTGGGGATGCGCGCCAAAAGAACAGAGCAAAACGCCGCCTGAGGTTTCGACTCAGACGGCGTTTTGTCTGAAAGTAAGAGCGCTTACTTCCAAACTTCCTCCGCAATTTCTTTCACAAGGGCCAGCTTCGCCCACTGTTCCTCTTCGGTCAATTTGTTCCCAATTTCACAGGAGGCAAAACCGCACTGCGGACGCGGTTGTGATCTTCCTATTATTTTCACGGAACAATTCCGCAAGCAGCTGTGCCGGAGCAGGATTGTCTGCTTTGCCACTGTGTTCTCATCTTCAAAAGCGAAAAGGTGCGTGTAATTTGCTCATTGTTTTCTTCGCCTCCATCCGATTCGTTTTGAATCCATATTTTTGCGGCAAGTTCAAAGTTTAGACCGCTTTTGCGGCATTTGCGGTTCCCAGCAGCTCGCTGTGATAAGCCCGAATCTCTTTCACCAGAGAAGGATTTTGCAGCAGATCCAGCGCGGTCAGCGACAGCAGTTTTGTACCGCGCGTGATGGAATCAAGCGCGTACGGTTTGACGCACCCGTCCCGGAACGCAATCGAATGCGCCGGAGCATTTTCTTCCAGGGATTTTAAGGTGGCGTGCAGGGTGGGAACGGAATGGGAGACATTCCCCGCGTCGGTCGTGGGGAACTGGTCGATTCCGGAAAGTTCTTCTCCCAGTTCCTTTGCGTGTTTCAGATAAACGGCGTCCAGCTTTTTGTTCGGAATCAGGTTGTCGATTTTATTCTGGAAAAACGAGACTTTCCACCGGCAGCCGGTCATGGAAGCGGCCCCGGCGGCAATCTTTTGAACCTTTTGATGGGTGGCATCCACCCGCGCGCGCGTTTGGGCCCGGAGATAGAAACGGCCGCGGCTGTAATCCGGGACAATGTTCGGCGCGCTGCCGCCGTCTAAAATCACCCCATGAATCTGAACGTCTTTCGGCAAATGCTGCCGCAGGGCGTTGATGCCGTTATAAGTCAAGATCAGCGCGTCCAGCGCATTGATGCCCTGTTCCGGAGCCGTGCTGGCATGAGCGGCTTTGCCCCAGAACTCGATGTCGATCGGGTCAAGCGCCAGCGTCCGCGGGGTCAGGGTATTTACAACCCCGGGGTGGAGTTCAAGCGCCGCATCAACATCCTTGAAATAGCCTTCCCGGACGAAGCTCTCCTTCGCGCTTCCCTGCTCCCCGCCCTCTTCGCCGGGGGTGCCGTACACGCGGACCTCGCCGCCAATTTGGTCCAGAAACCGGGAAACCGCAATGCCGGAAAAGGTTGCAATCGTGCCGATCAGATTATGGCCGCAGCCATGTCCCAGATTCGGCAGGGCGTCATACTCCGCCAGAAAGACAATGACCGGGCCCGGTTTTTCAGAGCGAAGCGAAGCGGAAAAACCCGTTCTGTGCCCTGCCGCATTGGCTTCGACCCGAAATCCGTGATCGCTCAGGATTCCGGAAAGCAGCTTGCACGCGAAGAACTCATGGTTGGAAACCTCCGGCTGCGCATGAATCTGTTTCGCCGCCTCCTGATAGAGCTGCTGATTTTCATCAATATACCTCAGTACCTGTTTTTGAAGTTCAGACATGAAAAACGCCCTTCTTTCCTTCATTAATAACTGTTAAAATTTCACCCTGCTTTCCTCTTTCCCGCACAGGGCGGGCGAGAAAAATTCACCACACGGGCACGATCGCTCCTTTATACATTTCATTGATCACTTTTTTGGTCTGATCCGTGTAATAAACCTTCAGAATCTTTTGAAAGGCGGGATTGTTTTTATCTTCCGGACGGATCGCAATGATGTTGTAATAATTCTTTGAGGATTTATTTTTTGTGCTTTCCCGGATAATGGCATCTTTTGCCGGGTTCATGCCCGCGTCGGACACCACGCCGGTGTTGATGGCCGCAATGTCAACATCGCCGAGAGCCCTCGGGATCTGTACGGATTCCATCGAGATAAACTGAAGGTTCTTCGGATTGCTGGTGATATTCTTCGTCGTGGGGGTCACCGGATCTTTCCCGTCAAGCTTGATCAGTCCCGCCGACTGCAGCAGAAGCAGCGCTCTGCCGCCGTTGCTCGCATCATTCGGGATCGCCACTTTCGCATTGTCCGGCGTATCGGAAATTTTCTTGACTTTCTTCGAATAAATCCCCATTGGGGCAATGTAGGTGTCTCCGAGAGAGACCAGGTTCAGATTATGCTGTTTGATAAAAGTCTTAAAATAGATTTCCGTCTGAAAAGCATTCAGGTCAATTTCCTTGTCCGCGAGCGCCTCATTTGGCTTGACATAATCCGCGAAGCTGACCGGCTCCAGGGTGATGCGGTAGGGTTTCAGCTGCTGATTCAGGCAGTCCCAGAGCCTGAAATCCGTGCCATTCACGCCGACTTTCAGGGTGACGGGCTTGGAAGAGTCACCTTCCGATGAAGCCGCTGAACCGCCGCTCTGCGCTCCTCCCGAGGCGGAGCAGGCCGTGGCGCTGATGGCCAGAAGGCCTACCAGCAAAAGGGAAATCAGTTTTTTCATGTTTCATCTCTCCTTTGTGATGTTAATGACATATCATGAATGGCTGAGCTTCCGGTAAATCAGGTCGCCCATCCCCTGAATCAGGTAGACGATGACGACGATCACAAGAATGGTGACCACCATGATATCCGATTTAAAGTACTGGTAACCGTAGCGGATGGCGAAATCGCCGAGTCCGCCGCCGCCGACCGTGCCGGTGATGGCGGAAAAACCGATCAGGCCAATGAGGGAAAACGTGATGGCGAGGACAACATCCCCGCGTCCCTCCACCAGAAGAACTTTGAAAATGATCTGCATCGGGGAAAATCCCATGGATTGGTACGCTTCGATCACTCCCTCATCCACCTTCAGCAGGGCAATTTCGACCTGCCGCGCCATATAGGGCACACAGGCGACAATCAGCGGAACAATCGCGCCCTTGACCCCGATCGTTGTGCCGACGATCAGCCGCGTGAACCCTGGAATGGCTGCAATCAGGATGACAAAAGGGATAGAGCGCAGCGTGTTGACCAATTTGGACAAAACGGAATAGAACGTTTTATTTTCAAGAATATGACCTTTTGACGTAACCACCAAAGCGACCCCGACCGGGATCCCAAGCAGTGCGGAAATCAGGCCGGAAACAGAAACCATGATCAGCGTCTCTTTCAGGGCCTTGATCAACTCCGGAAAAAATTCAATCACATTGGGAATCAGGCTGCTGAGCATCCCTGACCACCTCCACTTTCGTATTGAGGGACTTGTAATAATCAATCGCGGCACGGATATCTTCCTCTTTGCCGCGGAATTCCACTAGCAGACTGCCGACCGCAGTGCCATGCAGCGTTTCAATATTGCCGAACAGAATGTTGATCGTTACCTGATACTGCGAAGTCAGGTAGGACAAAACCGGCTCACGGGCAACGGACCCGAAAAAGCTGAGTTTGTAAATTGTGCCGTAAAACGGGCGGAGATCTTTTTCCACAGACTCGCTCCCAGTGGCGTGAGCGACAAATTCTTTGCCGATCGCGCTCTGCGGATTGGTGAAAAGATCGACAATGTCGCCCTGCTCGGCGATCCTTCCGTTTTCCATGACCGCAACCCGGTTGCAGACGCTTTTCACAACTTCCATCTGGTGGGTGATCATCACAATGGTGAGGCCGAACTTTTCGTGGATTTTCAGCAGAAGCTGCAAAATCGACTGTGTGGTGTTCGGGTCCAACGCTGAGGTTGCTTCGTCGCAAAGCAGGATCTGAGGGTTGCAGCTCAAGGCTCTCGCGATCGCAACGCGCTGTTTCTGCCCGCCGCTGAGCTGGCTGGGGAATGCGTGCTTTTTGTCGGAAAGATCCACCAGACTCAGCAGTTCATCCACCTTTTGGTCGATTTCTTTTTTGGGGACCTTATGATTTTTCAGCGGCGCAGCGATATTGTGGTAGACATCGATGCTGTTCATCAGGTTAAACTGCTGAAAGATCATACCGATGTTGCTGCGGATCTCGTTCAGCTTCCGGTTCCCCACTTCCGTCAGATTGACTCCGTCCACCGTTACGGTGCCGGTATCCGGCCGTTCGAGCAGATTAATCATGCGGACCAGCGTGCTTTTTCCCGCGCCGCTGTACCCGATGATCCCAAAGATATCTCCCTTTTCGATTTCCAAGTTAATATCCTGAAGCGCTTTGATTTTTTTGTCCTTTACTAAAAATGTCTTGCTCACATTTTTCAGGCTGATCACTGCGGGGCCACCTTCTTTGTTGAATTTTTCGTTTCATTTGCCGCTGTTTCGAGTGCAAAAAAGAAAGCCGGCAGACCAGATGGCCTGTCGGCTTTCTCCCCCGCGCAAAGCGCGGCTACAACAGCAGGAAGCTTCGGCCATGGCTGATTCTGAACATGCGGCTGCACATGACGTGCATCATGCACATCATGCACATCAGGGAATCCATGCAGAAGCTGTCAATAAAATTCGTCCCCATGGCGGTTGCTCCTTTCTAAAAAGATTTGACTGAATCGAACGGCTGCGCACCGGCTTTCCCATACAAAAGCCGCACGCTGCCGGAAAAATGGGTGCAAAAAAGGCTGGCAGAAAGTGTGATCTGCCAGCCTTTCCAAATTGTGTTCCGTGTGGTTTCGGATTACAAAAGCAGAAAGAGCCGGCCTTGTTTCATTCCGGGCATAAGAAAGCACATGCGGTCATCCATGGCGCACATGAGTCCATCTTTTCTGCTTTCGCCCAAAAACTCCAAAACAAGTCCCTCTTTCCGTCTTCCATCTGTTTCACGTTTGAATGGTCCCAATCATACCCCCATCTTTTCCGTTTGTCAAGTTTTTTTGCCGATTTTCCGGCAGGGCCGGCCGCGGAGAAACAGCGGACAGCCCCTCCCGGCGCAGGCAGTTGTACAGCGATGACAAATTGATTTTTTCATGCTATAATGAAAAAGCAAAATTGCGGAACAGACAAAATCACACTGAATTTGAATATGAGGATATTATGAACGAAAAAGAAATCTTTGAAATTCGCCGCCGCTTTCGTCCGGATAAAAACAATATCACTCGGATCCGCGGCTGCTATGTCAATGACCAGAAAGAAACCGTCTCGGAGTTCACTCAGCCCCTCGGCCTGATGGCGCAGGAAGAATCCGAAGAGTTCTTGTCCCTTCTGAAGAAAACGCTTTCCGGTTCGCTTGGCAAAAACCTGATCAATATCGAATTCTCAACCCAGCAGGTGGTCGAAGGCGAGGAGCACCGGCTGCTCATGACGCTCCGTAACTCTTCCCTGGAAGATGGCGCCGCGGTGCGGGAATTTTACCGGCGCGTGATCCAGTCGCTGGACTTAGAAGGCAATTACCTGATCCTTCTCGCCTGTGATCGGTACGACGTTCCCTTTGCTGCAAAAGACGGGGAAAGGCAGGAGGATTCCTCCGAAGTGTTTTCGTACTTTCTGTGCAGCATCTGCCCCGTAAAGCTGGCCAAGCCGGCGCTCGGCTACTCCGTGGCCGAAAATGAATTTCGAAACGTTACGGCGGGCTGGATCGTATCGCCGCCTGAACTTGGGTTTCTGTTCCCGGCATTCGACGACCGCAGCGCCAACATTTACAACGCCGTCTACTACTCCCGCAATACCTCGGAGAACCACACCGAATTTGTGGACACCTTATTTAAAGCCGCAGTTCCGATGCCGGCCGACACCCAGAAAGAGACCTTCCAAAATATTTTGAGCGATTCCGTCGCAGACGACTGCAGCCTCGATGTGGTGCAGTCGGTTCAGGAGGAGCTTTCCGAAATGGTCCGGGAACAGAAAGCGGCAAAGGAGGAAGATCCGCCGACCGTTTCCAAAACGACGGTCAAAAAGATTTTGCAGTCCTGCGGCGTTTCCGATTCTCATCTTTCGGCATTCGAAGAAAAATACGACTCCGAATTCGGTGCCGATACGGAGATCAGCCCGCAAAACCTCGTCGACCCCAAACAGCTTGAAGTCCACACCCCCGACGTAACCATCCGCGTCAGTCCGGAACGCGGCGATCTGGTGGAAACCCGGATCATCGACGGCGTCAAATATATCTTAATCCGTGCGGACGAAGGGGTCGAGGTCAACGGAGTCGACATTCACATTACATAATCAGGCGGACCGGTTTCTCGTATTCCGGCCCGCCCTTTTCACCCTCTGGCAAGCAAAGCACGGGAGAGAGACACCATTGCAGAGGGACTTTTTTAGCTTCCCACATACCGGGGAGTTCTCGGAAAGCCGAAGGAAGGATCAAATGCCGGATCGATGTCTCTCAGCCGGGACTTCCTGGAAAACAGCAACTGGACGGACTGCAAAATGACAGCAAAAGAAGCGGGCGGTTTATACACCGTCCGCTTTTTTGCTGGGATAGAGGAGAACGCAGCAAATACAGGTTTGGCATGAAAATTGCTTTAGACAGATAAGGAGGGAAAAAGGCTGCAAAGGGCATCTCTAGATTTCCTTTCAGGAAGAGATTTTTTTATCCACAAATTCATAGAAATGAAATGGGGAGATGATCCGATGCCTCTTTCTGTCTCGGCCAGCCAAACGCAAAGACAAAGCCAAAAACTGATTTTGACACAGACGATGCGGGAATCCCTGAAACTGCTGCAAATGCCGCTTCCGGATCTGCGGGAGGAAGTGGAAAATGCCTTGCTGGAAAACCCTGCTTTGGAATCCGGAGAAGCGGAAAAAGAAGACGGCACAGCGTGGAACGCCGTCAAGCAATGTTTCGGGGACGGCGTTCCCCGGAGCGCACACCGGACAGACGGCCCCGTAGATCCCTTTTTTGCGCTGTCTCAAAAAACGACTTTTACGGATATGCTTTTGGAGCAACTGGGGGAATTAAAAATTGATCGCGGCACGGAGCGTATCTGCCGATATCTGATCCAGGATTTGGACGACAGAGGGTACCTTGGGAACAGCGCCGAATCTCTCGCCGGGCGCCTTCGTCTGCCCCTGGCGCAAATGGAACGGGCATTGGCGGTGCTTCACGCCCTGTATCCCCCAGGTGTGGGTGCCAAAAACCTGAGGGAATGTCTTTTCTTACAGGTTGAACGGAAACATCCGGCCGGCGCGGAAACCGTTAAGACGATTATTGGAAACTACCTTGAGCTGGTTGCCGAAAATAAAATGCGATCGATTGCAAACCGCCTAGGCATCTCGATAGAATCCGCACAGAAAGCCTGTGATTTTATCCGGCATTTAAACCCGATTCCCTCCCGCGGTTTTGACACGGGCGAACCCGAACGATTCGTGATCCCGGAAGCGGCGGTCGTTAAAAATGAGCAGGGGACCTTTTCGGTCTTTTGCAATGAAATCGTCCTGCCGCGCCTTTCAATCAGCAAAACCTGCCGGCAACTTCTGCTGGAGGAGCAGGACCCGAAGACCGTGGCCTATTTGAAAGAAAAGATGAAACAGGCGCTGGACTTTCTGAAGGGGCTTTCAAGACGAAAAAGCACCTTGACTCTGATTCTGGAAAAAATCGTCGAGTTTCAAAGTGATTTTTTTGAAAGCGGCTGGGACGAATTAAAGCCGATGTGCATTGCGGACATTGCGGATTCTCTCGGTCTGCATGTCTCCACGGTCAGCCGCGCTGTTTCAGGAAAATATATCCTCTGCCCATTCGGGACCATCCGCATCAAATCCCTGTTTTCCAAGAGGCTCCCCGCACAGGGCGGCACAGGGGATCTTTCCGTCCCGCAGACAAAAGAACGGATCCGGGTTCTGGTTCAAAGAGAAAAAAAATTGCAGCCGCTCTCCGACCGAAGCCTGGCGCTTGCGCTCCAGGAAAGCGGGATTTTGATTTCAAGGCGGACGGTCACCAAATACCGGGAAGCCCTGCAAATTCCGACGGCGGCAAGGCGCAAAATTTTCGGCACGAAACAGGATGGATAGGTCTTTTGCTATTTGCAGTATTTATATCAGCCCGGTCGACAGAGTTTGGCAAAGATGATAAGATAATCATAATTAGTTTGTGAAAGTTATAAATGTTGTGGAATGAGCACATTGCAACCGCGGGGAGGTGTTGTTTTGCAGGAGATCAATTTTTCTTCCCAGCAATGGCGCAAAATTATCAACAGTTCTTCGGACGGAATTTTAATTACCGACGCTCAGGCAACCATCATCATGTGCAACCAGGCCTGGCTGCACATTACCCATCTTGACAGCCTCGGCTACAACTTAGACAACACCGCCGGAACCCAAATGCGGGCGTTTATCGACAACGGCTTCATCAAGGACGCCGCCGTCTTTGCCGTGCTGAGGAAAAAAGGCAGAGTGGTCATGACGCAGGCCACGGAACGGTCAGAGGTTTTCATGGCTTCCGGCAACCCGGTCTTTGATGAAAACGGCAACATTCAGTACGTTGTGATTAACGTAAAGGATATGACGGAGCTGACCACTCTGAAACGTGAGCTGGAGCAGTCCAAGGAATTGCAGAAACTGTACCTGAAAAGCCTGAGAACTTTTCAGGAAACGGCGGAAAACGGCCCCATCGCCGCCAGCGCGGACATGAAAGAAATTCTGGAAACATGCCTGAAGATCAGCGATACCGATGTCACCGTACTGATCCTCGGCGAATCCGGGACCGGAAAAGAAGTGGTCGCCAGATATATTCACGACCACAGCTCCCGAAAGGCAAATCCGTTCGTGACCATCAACTGCGGAGCCATTCCGGACTCGCTGATGGAATCGGAGCTGTTCGGCTATGTAGGAGGCGCTTTCACCGGAGCGAACCGGCTGGGGAAAAAGGGCCTTTTCGAAGCGGCGGGCAATGGAACCGTTCTGCTGGACGAAATTGGGGAGCTGAAGCTTGACATGCAGGTAAAGCTTCTGCGCGTGCTGGAAACAAAGCAGGTGACCCGGATCGGGTCCACCAAGCCGGTGGAAGTCAACGCGCATATTCTGGCCGCGACAAACCGGGATCTGAAAAAAATGGTTGCAGAGGGAAAATTCCGGGATGACCTCTATTACCGGATCAATGTTGTCAATATCAAAATCCCGCCGCTGTGGAAAAGAACCGCGGACATCCCCGCGCTGGCCATCTACTTTCTGAACACCTACAACAAAAAATACCGGCGCAACGTTAAGCTCTCTTACAAAGCTTTTCAGATCCTTTCGGAATATTCGTGGCCGGGAAATATCCGCGAACTGAGGAACGTGATCGAACAGCTTGTCGTGTTGAGCAATGGAGAATACGCTGACATCGGCCTGTTCAACACAATTTTGGACCGGGACGACCGGTCCGCCTGCGCGCCCGCGCTCAAAGTGAACCGGATCATTCCGATCAAAGCAGCGGCGGAGGAGGCCGAAAGGCAAATTCTTGCTCTTGCGCAGAAAAGCGGTCTGAGCAGCCGTCAGATGGCAAAGCTTCTGGAGGTGGATCAGACGACGGTTTCCCGCAAGCTGCGCCGCTACGGTCTGACGGGAAAGCACCCGCCAAAGCAACAGCCTTAGGCGGTCAGAAATTACCCTTTCGCCTGCGGCACCGCTCCAGCCCCGCCAGCGCCGCCCCCAGCGCTCCGGTGATCTGCGGGTTCGGCGGAATGACCAGCCTGACTTTCAGTTCCCGCTCCAAAGCCCGCACAACGCCCCGGTTCTGTGCGACGCCGCCGGTCAGGACCACCTGTTCCTCGAGTCCCACGCGCATCGCAAGCCCAGCCACCCGCCTGGCGACGGACTGATGGATTCCAGCCACGATATTTGGGATTCTTTCCCCCTGCGACAGTCTGGAAATCACCTCCGACTCGGCAAACACCGTGCAGGTGCTGCTGATTTCCGCCACTTTGTCCGCCTGCTCGTCAATCTCACCCAGCCGCGGCAGATCGACTTCCAGGACCCGAGACATCACTTCCAGAAAGCGGCCCGTGCCGGCGGCGCATTTGTCGTTCATGACAAACTGCTGAATCGCCCCGTTTTCATTGACCCGAATGGCCTTGCTGTCTTGCCCGCCGATGTCGATGATGGTCCGAACCCCCGGAATCAGATATTTGACCCCTTTCGCATGGCAGGTGATTTCGCTGAGCTGAAAATCGGCTTTTTTGTATTCCATCCTGCCATAGCCGGTCGCAACCGTCAGAATTTTATCCGACGAATCCACAGAGCTGTTTTGGTACAGCCGCCGAATCACCGACTCCGTCCCCCGCGTACCGGTCCCAAGCGGCACCGTCGCCGAAGTGATCATTCGGCCCTCCCGGTCCAGGAGGACCGCCTTCGTCGCCGCAGAGCCGATATCGATTCCAAGAATATGAGGCATGTTTCATCCGCTCCTTATTTGTTTTCTGTTTCATGCCAGAACCCCTTTCGCCCAGGCAAAAGCGTCCTTATGATTTTGAAGCAAAAAAGATGCCAATAGAACATTTTAGGCGATTGTTTTAAGATTTGTTTCGAATTTTTCCGGGAATCTTTGCAGGCAGTGCAAAAAAAATAGGCAAAATTGCCTTGACAAAAAGAATTTTTTTATTCTGTTTGCAAAAATTTTGGCTTCGTGCCTCAGAAAAAAAGCTGAAAAATTACAATGCAAATTTGCCTCACTATGAGGCAAGTTTGCATTTTTTTATATAATCTAAGATTAAGTTCAGAAAATTCAAGCGGTCAGATGCTTTTATTTTTTAAAAAAGTATCCTTTTGCATCTGGGAACCGAGAAACCTTTGGGAAGGATGGCACGCTTTTTGCTCTTTCCCATTTTTGAGGAGCGTTGAAAAGAGGTGCCACGGAACTTATGGATAAAACTTGCAGGCAATGGCGGAGTAAATGATCGAACAAGACAGGAGTGATTTTGAATGGCGGATGAAAAGTTGTCGTCCCGGGAACTGAGCAAAAAGCTGACAGCCGATTACTATGAAGGACTGCGAACCGCAAAAGAGCGCGGCAAGGTTGTGGCGTGGGCCTCTTCGATCGTGCCGGAAGAATTTATGGAGGCGATGGATATCGAAGTCGCCTATCCTGAAAATCATGCGGCCTCCATCGCCGCGAAAAAAGGTGCGATCCCCATGCTGGAAAAGGCCGAGTCGATGGGCTATTCCAATGATCTGTGTTCCTACGCGCGGATCAATCTCGGCTACGCCTCCCTGATGCAGAGCGATATTCTGAACCTCCCCCGGCCGGATTTTGTCGTGTGTATCAACAATATCTGCAACGTGCTGATCAAATGGTATGAAAATCTGGCGAAATATTTTCACGTTCCTTTTCTTCTGATTGACGTTCCGTTCAATACCGAATACGAGGTCAGCGAAGACCGAATCGAATATGTCAAAGGACAGTTTCAGGAATTTATCCATCAACTGGAAAAGATCTGCGGCCGCCCGTTCAATTATGACAAGTTCAACGAAGTGATGAAGATTTCTCAGAAATCCGTCCGGGCGTGGAAACGGGCTATGAGCTACGCCTACCGGGTCCCTTCCCCGCTGAACGGCTTTAACATTTTTAATTACATGGCCCTGATCGTCTGCCTGCGCGGCAGGAAAGAAGCGGAGCTGCTCTTTAACACCATCGCGGATGAGATGGAGGAACTGATCAAAGAGGGAAAAAGCCAGTTCAAAGTGGAAGAAAAGCACCGCATTATGTGGGAAGGAATCGCCGTATGGCCCTACCTGCGGCATACCAGCGGAACCCTGAAAAATTATAACACCAATCTGACCGGCTCCACCTATCCGGACGCCTGGGCGCTGGTTTACGAACCGGGCGATTTGGACGGGATGGCGCGCGCTTACGCCAGTGTGATGAACAACTGCTGCATGGCGCGGCAGGTGGATCTGCGCCGAGATATCATCCGGGACGCAAAATGCGACGGCGTCGTGTACCATATGAACCGAAGCTGCAAAATGATGGATTTCATGCAGGCGGAAATGCGCCGGCAGGTGTTTGACAAAACCCAGAAACCGTACGCCGTGTTCGACGGCGACCAGTCCGATCCCCGCAATTACACCGAAGCCCAGTATGAAACCCGCATTGAGGCGCTAGCCGAAAGCATGTCGGAGTCAAAGAAAGAAAGGGGGAACTGTTAATGTCAAGGAAAGATGATATCCTGGAAAAAATGGATTATGCAACAGTCCATATTCCGGAAACCGTGAAGAAGCAGAAAGAAGCGGGAAAAAAGGTCATCGGCGTGATGCCCGTTTATGCCCCGGAAGAGCTGGTTCACGCGGCAGGGATGTTCCCCGTCGGCTGCTGGGGCGGATGCACTTCCATCTCAAAGGCCGTCAAATACCTGCCGCCTTTCGCCTGCTCCGTAGTTCAGTCCATCACGGAATTTGCCATGAACGGCACTTACAACAGCCTGGACGGCATGTTGATGTCCGGCCCGTGCGACACACTGAAGTGCATGACGCAAAACTGGCCGACTGCCTGCCCGCAGGTTTCTTCCGCCGTTTTGATTTATCCCAACAACCATAAACTGGACTGCGGCGTCGTTTACCTGGAAAAAGAGCTTCAAGAAGTCAAAGGTTTTTTGGAAAAGACGGCGAAGGTAAAAATCACGGAGGAAGCCCTGAACCGGAGCATCAGCATTTACAACGAAAACAGAAAAGCCATGCAGGCATTTACGGAAATCACAGCGGCAAGGCCGGGCTGCATCAGCGCGAAAATGCGCCATGCGGTCATGAAGTCGCGTTACTGCATGTGGAAAGAAGACCATACCAAATTGGTGCTTGCGCTGAATGAAGAGCTGAAAAAATATCCGGAGCACCAGTGGGATGGCCAAAAGATCGTCTTAGCCGGCGTGATGGCGGAACCCGACAGCCTGCTGGAACTTTTCGACGAATTCCATATGGCCGTCGTCGGCGATGAGCTGGCCCAGGAATCCCGCCAGTTTCGCACCCTAGTGCCGGATGGAAAAGACGGACTTCACCGGCTTGCTTTGCAGTGGAAGAACATGGAAGGATGTACCTTTGTGTATGATCCCGACAAAAAACGTGCGAAAATGCTCGCCGACATGGCGCGGAAGACTCAGGCCGACGGCGTTGTGCTCTGCCTGATGAAGTTTTGCGATCCGGAAGAATTCGACGCCCCTTGGCTCAAGCAGGCGCTGGACGAAATTCACGTTCCCACGCTGAGCCTCGACATCGACCTGAACGCCGACTCTTCCGAACAGGCAAAGACCCGGGTTCAGGCTTTCAGCGAACAGTTAAGCTCCGCTGCGGCGGCTTTCTGAACCCTTAGAACGCTTGACCACCAAGAAAACTTTAAAGGAGGCTACATAAGAAATGAATGCATGGCAAAAAATGTATCAGGAAAAGCTGACGACGGCCGACAAAGCCGTGAAAGTCGTCAAAGACGGGGATAACGTGGAATACAGCCATTTTGTCACTCTGCCTTACGATTTGGACAAAGCGCTTGCAAAGCGCAAAAAGGAACTGAAGCACGTTCATGTCAGATGCAATACCCTGATGTTTGTTCCGGAAGTCTTTCAAGTGGACCCGAAGGGCGAAGTCTTCGATATGACGGATATCTCTTTCAGCGCCGTGACCCGCGGCATGGCAAAAAACGGAATTGTGAACTACAATCCGCTGGTTTATCACGAACTGCCGCTGTGGTACGATAACCGAATCCGCGGAGTCGACGTCCTGTTCCTTGCGGTGACGCCGATGGATGAGAACGGGTTTTTTAACATGAGCACCACCTGCTCCTCCACCATGGATATCATCCGGTGCAAAGGGGGCACGGCCAAAAATCTGAAAGTGATTTTGGAAGTAAACCGTTCGCTCCCGTTTATCCACGGGGAAAACAACATCCATATTTCGCAGGTCGACACCATCGTGGAAAGCACTGCCAATCCCCCGCTGCACGCCATTCCGCCCGTTTCCGGGGATGAAACCGACATGAAAATCGCAAAGATCATCATGAACGAGATGGAAGACGGCGCGTGCCTGCAACTCGGCATCGGCGGGATGCCGAACCTGGTTGGAAAAATGATCGCTCAGTCCGATTTAAAGGATCTTGGCTGCCACACGGAAATGTTTGTGGACGCCTACATGGACATGTTCGAGGCCGGGCGCCTGACAAACAACGCCAAGACGCTCGACAAAGGAAAATCCACTTTCACGTTTGCAATGGGCTCGGAGCGCCTTTATCAGTTCATGAACAACAACCCGAGCATGAATGCCCGAAGCGTGACCTATACAAACGATCCTCACGTGATTGCGCAAAACGACAAAGTCTTTTCCATCTGCAGCTGCATCGCGGTCGATATCCAGGGCAACATTTCTTCGGAATCCGCCGGATACCGCCAGATCTCAGGGACCGGCGGTCAGCTTGACTTTCACTATGCCTCTTTCCATTCCAACGGCGGAAAAGGATTCCTTTGCACCCACTCCACCAAGAAGCTGAAGGATGGCACCGTGATTTCCAATATCGTTCCGTATTTCAAAGTTGGAACTGCCATTACGGTGCCCTCCAATCTGGTGAATTACGTCGTGACGGAAAACGGCATCGTCAACCTGAAGGGGCTGTCGCTGTGGGAACGCGCGGAAGCTCTGATCGGTCTGGCTCACCCGGATTTCCGGGAAGATTTGATCAAACAGGCAGAAATCGCCGGCGTTTGGAGAAGAAGCAACAAACGGTAAAAAACGAACTTGCGAAATTCCGGGCCGCAGGGGAAATTTCTCTGCGGCCCAGCCTGTATCCCGCAGCCGCTTTCTAATATTTTTCCTTCCCACGCCGATAAATGAAAAGGAAGGAGGTGTTTCTTATGTCTATCAGCGGATTTTCCGGAATCAATTCCATGACTTCCCTGATTTCGATGCAGTCCTCTCTCCGTTGCACTGGCACTTTGCAATCCACTCAAACAGAATTGAAAACAGAGGCGGAGATCTATGAACCCAGCATGGCGTTTGCAGGAGACCCTAAAAAAGCAAAGTCTCTAACGACACAGGCGCAGAACCTAAACGGCAGCATTGGCAAAATTGCTTCCGATGTGCAGACAACCATCCAGGATACCAGAAAAGAATCTGCTTCGGAGAATTCCAAAGACGAAACGGTTTCGGATTCTTCAGAATCCGAAACCGGCAGCACAGAGGACTCGGTCCAGGGCGCTTCCACCGCATCCATTTACAATTCCAGCGGAAAACTGGCGTCCGACGTTTCGGTTACGGGAATAGAATCCGGTACATGCGGGGATCCATCCCAGTCGCAACTCAATCAATTGGTTTGATTGTAGGAAACATCCGTCCCACAGACTAGAGTCAGGCGCCCGGCGGCCTTGCCGGCTAAAAGTACACGCACAGAAAAAAAGGTCTCAGGATGCAAACTTGCACCCTAAGGCCCTTTTTCTTTTGCAATCAACATTTTTCGCCCGGCGATGACAGAGTTCTCACATAAGATGAACGGCATTGCCATTTGGGGCGTTCTCTGCCACAAATCGGATCAGTTTCGATGCCGAATTACGGCGCAGGGGAAACACCCGGCCATGATATCCATAATAAACCAGCATGGACCAGTAAACCTCATAGCCGCCCTTGTCGAATTCCTCTTCCGTTGGAAAATAGCCTGTGCAGCCGTTGGTATAACCGCCGAAATAGAAGAAATCATCCTGGAGCAGTTTCGAAACGCGCAGGGCAAATTCCACCATCACTTCGTTGGCAATGCCGCACAGGCAGCCGTTTCCGAGAGAAAAGTATTGCACTTCGACTTTCTCCCATTGCCGATGGAGCCCATTTTGGAGCAAATGCCGCACCTGATTCAGCCAGCCGGTACCGTCAATGCCGCAATACCGGCGGGCTTCGTCCGCGATTTCTACAGCGCGCGGATAGGGCGGTACCTCCGCCGTCAGCGTAATCTGACGGGAGTACATGGAAAGCCGGCCGATTTTCTGCGGATGCAGGGATGCAACGACGGGTTTTACGCCGTGCAGAACTGCCCTTGCCATGTCTTTAAGCGCCGTGTCCGAGCGAATAAAACGCTCGTCGGCGGCATCGGGTGGATTAATCGCGGATTTGAAATACCGTGGCGCAACATTTCCTGCTGCTCCCTGAGTCACCATCACCGGACACCCGAATTCTTGTTTCAGAGTATCCCGGACCGCACCGAAATAGTCCGGTGAAATCAGGTAATTATCCGCCTTCAGCACATTATTGTGTGCCGTTAGGCGAAGCAGCAGGAACCTTAGCCTGCCGCCGACAGAATCGCAGATTTTCAGGATGCCGATCCGCCGGTCCAGTGTGTCACAGCCTTTGCGCCGGTTCAGTCCGATCTCTGAAAAAGCATTGGCCCAGGCGGCGTAAACGGGAGCCATGTTCTGCATAGCCCACGCCGTAGCGCTTTTTACCCGATCACACACGAGGCGGTAATATTCCGGCGATGCGCTCTCATTCGGCGCGGAATGGCAATGGGAAAAACAGAGCATGACTTTTTCGCGGGGGAGGCTGAGAATTTTCCCAATCTTGTCCCTTAACGCATTGGCATGCGGTCTGGAAAAGCCGATATGGTCGATGGCGGCGACACAGCACCGCTCCTCGCCCAACTGCCATACGGCAACCTGTGCCGACAGCGGATGCAGAACGCCGCGGGACATCTCGTCTGCGCGGCCAAAGCCTATGGTTTCGATCGGCGCGGACGGCGTAATATCCATCTCGGCAAATCCGAACATCAGATGATTATTTTTCATGGTACTTTACTCCTTATTCTAAAATGAAAAGGTGCAAAGTCACCCGGACAGATTCGATGATTGTTACTCCATGCAGGCTCTGTCCGAAACAACTTTGCATAGAGTAAAAGCAATGACCAGTCGCATACCATCATCCCCTTCTAAAAATGCTTCGTAAAATTTATAAAGCAATCACATTCCTTTTCGCTGTATGGTCTGAGTATATCACAAAAGACGGATAATTTCCTCCCCCGTTCAGTATTTATGATTGCCTTGCAAAGTTCTTCTTCTGTTCCTGAAAAAGCACTTGAAAACAACAGAAAAATATGCTAAAATAAAAAAGTTGCGGGAGTAGTTCAGTGGTAGAGCGTCAGCTTCCCAAGCTGAATGTCGCGGG
>ENA-UOOI01001654-UOOI01001654.1-fermentation-metagenome-genome-assembly--contig:-NODE-1654-length-22173-cov-3.249616_pt1 | contig 22173 bp, 18 predicted proteins | sample MGYA00245779_ERZ724027 | MGnify/ENA primary metagenome ERZ724027 (study PRJEB28704, sample SAMN03018318) | fermentation metagenome | biome: anthropogenic terrestrial biome; feature: soil; material...
AGTATCTTAAATAGCGGCTTAAAATCAATGCATCCATCCCCTGGTACTGTAAACACCCCGCTTCTGACACCGCCTAAGAAACTCATTTTTTCACTCTTTACTTTTTCATATATATCTTTTCTTATATCCTTTAAGTGAACGTGTTTTATCCTCTTTATGTATTTCTTTAATATATATTCAGGATCCTCTCCTGAAAAAACGAGGTGGCCTGTATCAAAAAGCAGATATACAAGATTGGGGTCGGTCATTTCCATTAGCCTGTCTATTTCAGAGATGGTTTGCACTCCAGTGCCCATATGATGATGATAAGCAATTTTCATGCCCTTCTCTGCAGCCAGTTTGCCCAACACTTCAAGACCGCTTGCCAACCTTTTCCATTCATCATCGGTAAATACAGGTTTGTTGTCAAATATGGGCTCATCCTTTCCTTGGATGCTGTGGCCCTGTTCAGCCACATTGATAATCTTGGCACCCATGGAATTTAAAAAATCCCTTTCCTCTACAAAAGCATTGACAGTCTCTTCAAGAGGTTTAGTTGTCAAATAAGCACTGAACCATGCGGCTGCTATCTTCATTCCTCTTAAAGATAAAGCCTTCTTGAGTATATGTGCATCTTTCGGGTACTTATTTCCAACTTCGCTTCCTGTGAAACCTGCCAATGCCATTTCACTTATGCACTGTTCAAATGTATTCTCTTTGCCAAGATCAGGCATATCATCATTCGTCCATGCTATTGGAGCTATTCCAAGCTTAACTTTGCTTTTATCAAACATGTACATTCTCCCTTTCTTCAATCTATTGATTGAATTTAAAATCAATACCTTCTTGATTCATTGATTTTTTCCTGCATCTCTTTGCTGGCTTTTTGTATGCTCTCCTTTTGCGACACCTGGGCTACTCCGCATCTCCAGAATGATTCATAGCCATGAGTCATTGTCTTTGGCAATACCTTGATGTCTATCAAAGTGGATACAGTTTGTCTCTTTGAATCTTCCACAGCCTTTATTAGTTCCTCTTCCGTTTTTACAGTATATGTCTTGCATCCGCATGCTGCACCGCTCATTGCAAAATCAACGGGGACCAATCCCCCGTCCATTTTACCCGTCTTTTCATCTCTGAATCTGAATTCAGTCCCGAAACTTTCCATTCCCTGTTCCATCTCCAGATTGTTTATGCAGCCAAAGGACATATTATCAAATACCAATACGTTTATCTTCTTTCTCTCCTGAATCGATGTCACTAATTCCGAATGCAGCATCATATATGCACCGTCGCCTACAAATGCATAGACCTCATGAGACGGCTTAGCCTGTTTTACTCCCAGACTTGCAGCCACTTCATATCCCATGCACGAATAACCATATTCCATATGATAAGTTTCAGGTAACTTGGGCCTCCATACTCTCTGCATGTCCCCGGGCAAACTTCCCGATGCTCCAACAACTATCGCATCATCATCCAATATTTTATTCAATATTCCAAGAACCCTTGTCTGAGTCAAGAAAGAGCCGGTCTGCTCTCCAAACTCTCTTAACACATCATTTGATTTAATGGTTATTTCGGGTTTAAAATCTTCGCCCGTATATTTTATGCTGTCCAATCTGTCAAGTTCAGCTGCCCACTTGTCTTTAGCTTCTTTTATCTCTGTCGTATACCCGGATTTATAACCGGTTTTCTCAAGCTCTTTTCCTATAGCTTCAAGTGCAACTTTAGCATCGGCTGTAACCCTTACGCCGTCCAGCTTATATGCGTCAAATTCAGCCACATTTATATTCAAAAACTCAACCTCAGGATTTCTAAACAACCATTTTGACGCTGTTGTAAAATCCGTATATCTCGTGCCCACTCCTATTACCAAATCAGCCTTTTGCGCGATCAAATTTGCAGAAAGATTTCCTGTTGCGCCTATTCCTCCTAAGTTCATCCTGTTATCCCAAGCCACCGCACTTTTCCCTGCCTGGGTTTCTCCAAACGGTATATTGAATTTTTCCGCAAACAGCCTAAATGCATCTGCAGCTTCAGAATACCTTACTCCTCCTCCGCAGATCAATATGGGTTTTTTCTTCCTACATACCAATTCAGCAGCATCCTCAATCATCTCTCTGGTCGGGGGCCTTCTTTCGATCCTGTGAACCCTCTTTTCAAAGAAAGATTCAGGATAATCATAAGCTTCACTTTGTACATCCTGAGGCAGTGCCAATGTCACTGCACCGGTATCCGCAGGATCCGTAAGCACTCTCATTGCATTTATAGCAGACGACATCAGCTGTTCAGGCCTTGATATCCTGTCCCAATATTTGCTGACTGCCTTAAAAGCATCATTCGTGCTCATGCATAAATCATTAAACTGTTCGATCTGCTGCAGTACCGGATCAGGCTGCCTTGTGGCATATACATCACCCGGCAGAAACAGCACGGGGATTCTGTTTGCAGTGGCTGTTGCCGCTGCAGTTACCATATTGGCTGCGCCCGGCCCTACGGACGAGGTACATGCATATATTTGCTTTCTCAATTTCTGCTTTGCAAATCCAATAGCTACATGCCCGTTGCCTTGCTCATTTCTACCTTGATGAACTTCAAGGCTGCCCGGGTCCTGTTCCAATGCCTGTCCAATTCCCAAAACGTTCCCATGACCGAAAATTGTAATTATGCCTTTGACGAATTTTGTTTCCTTACCATCGAATTCAACATACTGGCTGTTTAAGAATTTAACAAGAGCCTGCGCCATTGTAAGTCTTATAGTCTTCATTCTCTCACTCCCTGCATTGTTTATTTATCAGGCCATATCTTAGCATCCGGATTTGTCACCCATAAATGTTCAGGCAAAAATATAGGATTTATATATGGGTTTCCTTCAAGATGCCTTATAACCCAGATATAGTACATAGCATATCCTGGTGCCGTGGTCTGAGGATGAGTTGCATCATTCAATATTTTAGTCGTGGAATTTTCCTTTACCTTAACAACTTCATCCCCCAATTCACAATAGCCGTATCCCTGTTTTGGATTGAATTTATAAAAATATATCTCAGGCTGCGGATGATGGTGAGGCGGATAACTTGACCATTTTCCGGGATAGTCTATATCTTCTCCTATTACTAAATTTGAATAGGAAGCATTGGAATAATCGATCACGGTTCTGACAATCCTAGTACATGCTTCTTTCATGGTCCCTTTTCCCCTGTCTTCTGTCCTGCATTCCTCCTGGGTATAGAATTTTGCAGGAAACTTTTTATCATTATCGGTCATGCTTACAGATATTTCAGTGTCTTCGGATTCTCCCCTTATGGTTACTTTTACCTTTTTGGGAACATGCAGAACAAAAGGATTTTCATCAAAGCATGAATTTCTTTTTACAGTTGTTTTATTCCCTTGCCACTTGAGAGTCGCTTTACCTTGAATCAATAAAAATATTATTTCTTTTTCCCCTTCAAAATAGGTTTCAGTCTGATTCTTGGCAAGTTTTAATATGCCAAAATCCATTCTGGCATTATCCTCTTTTTCATCCATGGTCGTGATTGGATTATATCCATAATCAAAAGGCTTTTTCTGATCTATTCTTAACAATTTGATTACCTTCTTTACTATTTTTTTCTCTTCAAAACTTTTTTTGCTTTTCTTACTATTTCATCAGATGTCAAAGCATATGCTTCTTTAAGATAATCTACCGGGCCCACCTGTCCGAACTCATCTCTTACTCCTACTCTCTCTAATGGCACCGGCATATTTTCTGAAAGCACTTCAGATACGGCAGAGCCAAGCCCATTTATTATATTATGATTTTCAGCTGTTACTATTGCTCCTGTCTCTTCTGCCGATTTGATTATGAGTTCGCTGTCTATAGGCTTTAAGGTGAACATATTTATAACCTTGGCAGAGATCCCTTCCTGAGATAATTTTTCTGCTGCATCCAGAGCTTCTTTTACCATTATCCCTGTAGAAATGATGGTTACATCTTTCCCTTCCTGCAATGTAACCCCCTTGCCTATATGAAAAGCAGAGCCTTCATCATATATCTTTACTGCATTTCTTCGAAGCATCCTTATATAAAATACTCCATACATTCCTGCAGTCTGAATTATAATATCCCTTAACATGACCGTATCCACAGGCTCGATTATAGTTATTTTAGGAATATCTCTTAAAATGCCCATATCTTCAAAAGGCATATGGGTGCCGCCGTTAAATGCGGCAGTGATGCCCGGATCGCTTCCTATTATCCTTACATTCAATTTAGCATACGCACAGGACATGAATATCTGATCATAACACCTCCTGGTTGCAAAGGTTGCAAAGCTGTGGGCAAAGGGTATCAATCCAGCAGCAGACATTCCCGCGGCAACGCCTATCATGTTTGCTTCCTGGATGCCTAAATCAAAAGTCCTTTCCGGAAATTTTTTTTGAAACGGTATCATTGCTATACAGCTGAGCAGATCCGCGTCAAGATGGACTATCCTTTTATCTTTGGAAGCAAGTTCAATCATGGTCTCACAATAGACATCCCTCATCGCCTTTTTTTCTATTCCATGTTCAACAGATACTCGTATCATGCTTGTATCTCCTCCAGTTCATTTTGAAGATTGGACAGCGCTTCGTTCATCATTTCCTTGCTGATCTGCATGCTGTGGTTTTTTAATACTCCCTCTGCAAAGCTGCACCCTTTCCCCTTTATGGTATCCAGCACTATCGCCGAGGGCCTTTCCTTTATCTCCTTTGCCTTTTCTATGGCCTCATATATTGCTTTTACATCATGGCCGTCGACTTCCTGGGCAAACCACCTGAAGGATTCAAATTTGGCTTTTGCATCTGCTAAATCATTTATATCCTTTATAGGTCCATCCAGTTGTTTTTTGTTATAATCTAAAAATGCTATGAGGTTGTCTGTTTTTTGCTGCGCAGCGCTCATCACGGCTTCCCATACTTGGCCTTCCTGTGACTCTCCATCTCCCAGTATCAGATATGTACTGTTTTGCGTACCGTTAAGCCTCTGAGCCAGTGCTATTCCAAGAGCTGTAGATGCCCCTTGGCCCAGAGAGCCTGTAGTCATATCGATCCCTATGGTCAAATTTCTATCACAGTGGCTTGGAAAATGGGTCCCAGGCTTATTCAATGTCATAAGCTTCTCTATAGGAAAATATCCTTTTAAAGCAAGAGCAGAATATATTGCCGGGCCTGCATGTCCTTTCGAGCACACAAGCCAGTCTCTTTTTTCCCATTTTGGATTTTCAGGATCTATATTCATTGCTCCTCCGTAAAGCACTGCCAGGGTATCCACTATTGACATGGAGCCTCCGATATGGCCAAATCCAAGGTTTCCAAGGGCTTTGATCGTTTCCATCCTTATTTTTATTGCAAAGATCTTTAATTCTTTTATCTTATTTTGGCTTAACATTTCACACCTCCAGAAGCCCTTTAAAATTTCTTGCTATAGGCTTTTTCCATTGCTTCGATTAGAGGAAGTTTTTTGCCGGAAAGAAATCTTACCATTGCTCCGCCTGCCGTGCACACATAATTTATATCATCCGTATTTATAAACTTTTCAGCTGCACTTACAGTATCTCCCCCGCCTATCACCGAATAGCCCTTAGCCTCTGCAACAGCCTGCCATACAGCCTTGGTGCCGTCTTCAAAGATCTTATTTTCATAAACTCCGGCAGGGCCATTTACAAATATGGTCCCAGCACTTTTTATAACCTCTTTAAACCTGTCTATGGTCCTATGTCCAATATCCATGTACATACAATTTACAGGCAAATCTTCTATAAGCACTTCTTTTCTCTTGCAATCATCTTCATATGCCAAATCAACAGGAAAAATAATCTTATCCTTAAACTTGCTCAAATACTCTTTCGCAGGTTTAATGAACATATCTAAGGATCTGTCTTTTATAAACTTATCATTCGCCTCTCCAAGATCATACCCTTTAGCCATAAGCATCACCTGCCCTGTTACGCCGCAGGCAAGTATTTTATCCGCGGTTCCATTTTCAAGCACGGTTTTCATCATTCCAAAGGCATCTGAAATTTTCAATCCCCCAAGCACAAATATCGAAGGCTTTGAAGGGTATTTCATGACTCGTGTAAGAGCACTCAATTCTTTAAACATAAGCAGGCCCGATGCTGCAGGCAATATCTCCTCAAATGCCGTCATTGAGGGGCAATTCCTATGTGCTGCTGAAAACGCATCATTCACGTAACAGTCGACTATAGGAGCAAGGCTTCTTACTAGATAAGTATCCAGCATCTCAGAAGGTTTCAGCTTTACACTGTTTTCAAACGTCGATACTTCTTCAGTCAGATATCTTAAGTTTCCAAGAAGAACAAGCTCGCCTTTTTTCAAATTCTTTACTGCTTTTTGAGCGGCAGGCCCGCATACATCATCTATATATTTGACTTTTCTTCCAAGCTTTTTTGATAATATTTCCGCATGCTCGGCCATTGGTATGAGATCCTGGTAATCAAGGGTGTCTCCCTGATGAGCTATGATCGCTATCTTGGCGCCCTGATTTATGAGGTAATCAAGTGTGGGAAGGCTTTTGCTTATCCTGTTGTCGCTTACTATCCTTTTTGTCGCCGGATCAATCGGTGAGTTTATATCAAGCCTTAAAAGCACAGTCTTTCCTTCATAATTGAAGTCCTCTATTGATCTTATATTGATCATTTTTTCAACCATGTTCCCAGCTCCAGATACTCATTGGTTTTCCCGACGGCTTCAAGCCTGTCTGTCTGCATTTCCATAGCAGCTCTTATGCCATCCACTGTTTCCGGAATAGTGACTGCCTCCTGCGGAATATTTATTGCAAACATTATATCCCTTCCCGATTTTACTATCGTCTCTTCAAAGACCGCTATTTCATACATATCTCCTCTTTTATTTCCAAGATCCCTTGCATACTTAAACAGCGAAGCATTCCCTAAAAAACCGTCTTCTATTCTGACGACTCTTATTCTCGGATGCTTTGAGAAAACTTCCAGCACTTCATCCGTATTCACATCTTTCTTTGGCGTGGCGACTACCGTGATTATATGCCCGTGAGTAACCGGAACATGTACCAATATTCCCGTTGCATTTATATGTGGCATTATTGTCATCAAGTCCACAGCCTGATGGCTCGGGGCTTTGTCCACCTTAAGCGCATTTGTAAGCCCCCTATGATAATCTCCAGGGTCTGCTACACGCCTTATTATTGTAATTGCCACTTTTTCTATTCCAAACGCCCTGTCAAGGCAATCAACGGCCCTGATAAGTCCTGTCGTATTGCATGAAGTGAGCTTTAAAAACTGTTTTCCAAGCCCCTTTTCATAGTTTGCATATCCATGGAAGAATACATCTGCCACATCATTTTTTTCTCCTCCCTGGAATATTGCTTTTTTATTATATTTTTTATACAGCTCCTTATTTTTGGCTCCTATCCCCGCATTCGTCGCATCCAGTATTATGTCGCATTTCTGAATCAAATCTTCTATGGTCCCGGATACAGGGATCCCTATTTCCTTAAATTTGGGTGCATTGTCCAAATTTCCATTATAGAAATCATAATACATCCCGCTTTCCTTCAAGGCTCTTAGAGCTAATGTCAGTGCGACATCTCCAATTCCTACAAGCTCCATGTCCTTCTGCTTTGCCACACCGTCTGCAAGCCTCTGTCCTATTGTCCCATATCCTATTACTCCAACCTTTACCATAATTCACTCCTCCTGTTCAAATGTTCTCTATTGCCTGTCAGATATTTTGTATGATTGAACACCCATTTTAGGCCCAACCATCTTTATTTAAGACTATGTTTAGCAAAAACGTCACGCTGCCTGGGTTTTTACTTTCTTTTCAGCCTCTCTTCTTAAAACGTCAACATAAACTGCTCCCACAATGACTATGCCTATAGCTACGGATTGGTAATCTGCAGATACTCCAAGAAGATTTAAACCGTTTCTTAAGATTGCCATGATAAGGGCGCCTATTATTGTTCCGCCAACAGTCCCTGAACCTCCCATAAACGACGCTCCACCGATAATGCATGCCGCTATGCCATCAAGTTCATAATCCAATCCTGATAGAGGAAAGGCTGAATTGACCCTGCCTGTAAGAACAATGCCTGCTAGCGCTGCCAGTGTGCCGCTGAGAGTATAACAAATGATCAATGTTTTGGTTACATTGATCCCTGAAAGGTTGGCAACGACTTTGTTCCCACCTACAGCATATATGTACCTGCCCTGAGCTGTCTTATTCAGAAAAATAGAAAAGCCAACTGCAACGATTATAACGAGAAACAGGCTCATCGGTATGCTTCCGATCGAATATCCTCCTAAAAACTGGACTGAAGCCGGGAAACCCGATATAGGCGAAGCAGCCGTTATCACAAGTGCAAGCCCCCTTGCTATGTTTTTCGTACCCAATGTTGAAATGAAAGGATGTGGAAGCCTAAGCTTTGTAAGCAAAATGCCATTTAAAAATCCAAAGCTTGCACCGCATAAAAGACAGATAATCATTCCGATTATGGGGTTAATCCCCCATTTGATTATCGCAATGCCCATGACACATGTTGAAAATGACAAAACAGAACCAATGGAGTTATCAATACCTGCAGTCAATATCACCAGCAGCATGCCGATCGATGTTAAAATGCTTATTGAAGACTGCCTTGCTATATTCATGATATTAGTAAAAGTAAGAAATTGACCTGAAGCTATGGTAAGCAGGATACATAATATTATCAACCCCAATAAGGAGCCGAATCTTTTGGTCAATTTTCCTATCGTATCTTTGATAGCAAGCCCGTTATTTTCTTTTTTACTGCTTTCGAACTGTATATTATTCACTTTTTATACCTCCCCTGACGCTGCATGCATTATTTTTTCCTGAGTAGCATCCGCACTATCGATTTCAGCAGTTATTTTTCCTTCATGCATAACGTAAATCCTATCGCATAAGCCAAGTATCTCCGGCAACTCAGAGGATATCAATATAATTGCGCAGTTATTTTCCACAAGAGAACCAATTATATTGCAAACCTCAACTTTTGCCCCCACATCGATACCTCTTGTAGGTTCATCAAATATATAAATATTAGCTTTCGTATTAAGCCATTTAGCGATTACCACCTTCTGCTGATTTCCACCGCTCAATTGTCTCACGATAAAATTTTCTGAAGGAGTTTTTATACTGAGCTCATTTATATTATTTTTAGCCACACCTTTAAGCTTTTTATTATCTAAGAACACTCCTGAAGAGCTTTTGCTAAGAGAAGCTATATTTGTATTGAAGGCAATGGTGTTATCGAGAATCAAGCCTTGCCCTTTCCTGTCTTCAGTTAAAAATGCCATACCCTGGTTCATGGCATCTCTTGGGCATGATATCTTGGATTTTTTACCATTTATATATATCTCTCCGGAGTCGTAACTATCCGCTCCAAAAACAGCTCTCATAACTTCTGTCCTGCCTGAGCCGACAAGTCCGGAGAATCCGACTATTTCTCCTCTTCTTACATAAAATGATATGTTTTTAAACACACCGTTTTTATTGAGATTCTCAACTCTTAGCACTTCATCGCCTAATTCAGTTCTCACTTTGGGGTATTGCTGATCTAAACTATGCCCTACCATCATCTTGATCAACTGGTTCTTATCTACTTTATCTATGGGCAAAGTGTCTATCTTTTTCCCATCTCTCATTACAGTAACTCTGTCACATATTTTCATTACCTCTTCAAGTCTATGTGATATAAATATTATCGTGATGCCCTTGTTTTTTAACCCTCTGATAGTTGCAAACAGGTCTTTTACTTCTTTTTCAGTCAAACTGGATGTCGGTTCATCCATTATCAAAAGCCTGGTTTTTATGCTGAGAGCCTTGGCTATTTCCACCATTTGTTGTTTGCCAATTCCAAGGCTTGACAACTTAACAGTGGGGTCAACTTCCTGCCCGAGTTCATTCAATAGTTCTTTAGATTTTTTTCTCATCTGTGCGATATCCAATAGTCCCCTGTTACCATGTTTTTTCAATGGCCTGCCAAGAAAAACATTTTCCGCGATCGAAAGCTGCGGTATGGTGTTGAGTTCCTGATATATGGCTGAAATGCCATAGTTTAATGCATCTTTAGGGTTATCGATACTCACTTCTTTGCCTTCAATAAAAATCTTTCCTGAATCATTTTTATGCGCGCCTGTAAGTATTTTGATTAAAGTTGATTTTCCTGCTCCGTTTTCCCCTATGATCCCATGTATTTCGCCGGGGTAAACTTCCAAATCAACAGAATCCAATGCTTTTACCCCCGGGAAAACCTTAGAAACATTTTTTAACTCCAAAAATGGCTGCATATTATCACCTCGATTTTTGTATATCTAAGAATCGAATCCAAGCAGTAAACTTGGATTCGATTCTTCCCATTTCTTTGTAGCTACTTGCCCAAGATCTTATTGAGATTAGCCTGGAAATCTGCAGCATTGTCTTTAGAAATCATGGATGTTCCCGTATCTATTACCTTTTCTACTGTCTCGCCCTTGACTACCTTGACTGCTGTTTCAACACCAAATTTCCCGATATTGTATGCGCTTTGTGCCACTGATCCTGCAAGTTCTCCAGCCAATATGGATTTTAAAGCATCAGGAGAGCCATCAAATCCTACGACTACAACGTCTTTCTTGCCCGCCTGACTCAAAGCTCTAACAGCTCCAAGCGCCATTTCATCATTTGAACAGAATACGCCTTTGACGTTAGGGTGATTCTGAATCAAATTTTCCATGACCGACATGCCCATATTTCTATCGCTGTTGGCAGGCTGAACGGCTACGACCTTAAGGCCTGCATCTTCCATGGCCTTTTTGGCACCATTGACACGGTCATCATGAGTTGCATCTCCAAGAGCTCCTCTTATGATGACTACTTCATCCCCTTTTTGAAGCTTACCTGCTATAAACTCTCCGCCAAGCTGACCTCCCTTAAGGTTACCGGTCCCTACAAAAGACTTCTTCTTGTCCCATTTTGCATCCGAATCAATCAAAATTACCGGAATTTTTGCATTGTCTGCTTTATCAAATGTAGCTACTGCCGCACTTGGTTGAGACGGAGCCACGACCAGGGCAGATACTTTCTTTACTATCTGATCCTCCATCAAAGATGTTTGTCCTGCAATATTAGTTTCAGAATCCGGCCCCAGCACATCCACTTTTACGCCAAGCTCTTTGCCCGCATCCACAGCACCTGCTTTAACCAAACTCCAATAATCGCTGTTTAATGCTTTTAATACAACTGCAATCTCAATTTGTTTTGAATCCGAACCTGAAGTGTCTGAACTGCCCGAAGTGCCTGATGTAGTTTCAGTCTTTGAATTGCCGCATCCCATCAGAGAACCAAACAGCATGATGGACATGACAACAAGACCGATTGCTTTTGCTAAGTTCTTTTTCATCTTGAAATCCTCCTTATAATATGTTTTTTTCTATTCGTTTGCAGTACGAAACAATGGTAGTAATAATAATTTTAAGTATATTCGCAATATTTTGAAGTTTGATTTTATTAGAAATATTTGATTTTCATATAAAGCTCGATATTTAAAGTTCAATGATTTATTTAAATTTAAAAGGATCGTTAAATAAATAGTAAAGTCAAAAAATATGCATCCATATTCTTAAGCACACATAATCCAGATGCAGTGGATGCATGAATGGGAGCGGCAAGACAGACGGTATAACTTTAAAAAGGGAGCATATCGATTTTCATAAATTAAATTGATATGCTCCCTTTACACGCCAACATATATGCTGATCTGTACATTGCATTCAACTATAGCAAAGGTGCCCGCAAAAAAACCGGATGAATGTTTAGATGAGCTATTAGACATTATATTTACTATTTCTATATTGTTTTGGCGATAGACCATAACGTTTTCTAAAGGATGTATAAAAATAATTCACATTTGCAAAGCCGACTTTCAGGGAAATCTCGGTTTCCGTCAATTCAGTCGTCCTTAACAGCTCAATCGCTTTATTGAATCTCACTTCCTTAATATAGCTGGAAATAGTCATTCCCTCTATGTCTTTAAATAGAGCAGTTAAGTAATTTGAAGAGAATCTCATTTTACTTGCTATAATATCCAGTGACAATAGCTGGTCCTGATAATTTTCATTTATATATTTCTTTACATTCTTTATGACAATATTTTTTCTGTTCGATCTTTTATCATTGAGCTGTATGATCACATTTTTAAATAAATTGAGGTAGTATTCTTTGACTTCATCCAGCGTTTCAAACTTGAAAATGCTATCCGTAATTCCCTTGATATCTATATATGCATCTTCATTGCTGATTTCATAAATGTAGTTGATGATCTTCTGAGAGCTGATACTCAATTCCGTAATAGACATCATCATATCGCTATAGGACATCTTTTTTATTATATTGAATATCCTATCAAGCTCAGCCTCTAAATTATCGATATTGCCCGACTTTACTAGTTTGGATAATGTATCCTCTATATTTCTATCATATTTGCTTTCATCCGATATATCCTTTGTTATCAATTCATTGTACAATATGGATTTCAGCCCGTATTTAAATCTATATTTGCTGCAGTCCAATGCGGTTTTATATGCCACAGACAAATCTTCAATCTTGTAAACAAACTTGCCCATGGCTGCAGACAACGATACATTGAATTTAAAAATTATATCTTCCTGTATTTTTTCAATCAAGTCAACTAAATTTTCAATCATTCCATCTTTTTCAGTTTCCTTAAATTTTATTATTAAACACATATCATCTTTTTCAATGCTTATGGCTTCACATTGAAAAAAGCCCTGGGTCATCAATAATATTTCTTTGCACACTTTATTTTTTAAATTGTTTAATTCGTCATCATCCTTCTTATTGGCAATGTTCCTATATGAATCAAACTTATACAGTACTATTACCATGTTACAGTCAGTTATATCAAACCCGACCTGCGACAGTTTGTCTATAAAATTCTCAAACTGAGTATCCAAATTCAATATGATACCTTTAAGAAGCATAGTTTTTAGAAAACTCAAGTCATTTTTAGAAAGCTTGTCTAAAGAAATTGGTTTATTCATCAGTCTGTCCATGACTTTTATTATATACTCTATTTCGTTTTCAGCATTCTTTTCTATTTCATCCGCCTTTATGCTGTCTTCTATATCTGAATACTTTTTAACCTTATCCACTGCTTTTGCAATCGGCAAATATATATTTTTCGAGGAAAATATCGAAAATATCAATCCCAGCGAAAATAAAATCATGCATGTGATTATTATCAGGTTGAACACGTTTCTTATGCTTCCAAACATGGTTTCATACTTTACTATACTTATAAAAAACAGATTTAGTTTTTCGTCATACTGGTATGTTATTACGGCTGGCTTTCCATTTATATCGGATAAAAATTCTCCATCCTTTTTATCGGATTTTATTATTTTATTTATATAATCCAGATGTGATATATCCTGAAGGAATTTGCTTTTATCGGAATTCAGTACTATTTTCCCAACTTTATTGACGGCCATCAAATTATAATTATTTTGGGATAAGTTATCAAAATATTTTTGCACCGCATTTGCATCCATATTCAAAACTATAGCACCATATGGCATCCCGTTCGAATCATCTTTAATGTTGATAAGTAATACTGTCAGCACATTCTTTTTATATGTTTCTCCATTTAAGGAGACAACAATCTGCCTTGGTATAGCATTTATGCTTAAAGGCTCATTTTCTTTATTCAGGATCTGTATAATTTCATTATCTCTAAATAAAGAATAATAAGAGGCAGTTCCACTTGAAGAGTATATCATTTTGGTATTGTAGTTATATACATAAATGGACTGAACTGATTGAAGCATTGAAACGGCTTGTTTGATTCTCATAAGCCCTGAGGATATAATACTGGGATTGCTATTTGAATAAAACATCAAATTATAGATATAGTTATCCAAGTATAATTGATATATGTATGACTTAGCCGAAGAAAGAGTATATCCGTAATAGTATTCTCCTTGATTTATAGCTTTTTTAGAAATGATTTTGGATTGTTCTATTGTTTGATCCTTGTACCCTTGATACAAAACAAGCATCGATATTGTCAGCATGCAGATGATGATGAAAATATATGAAAACATCAACTTATAAAACGTGCCTTTACGCCTTATATGGTTTTTAAATTTTCTATACATTTCTTTCATTTACTTAATCACACTTCAATCAATCATAGTGATATTTCTAAAACATTCCGTTCTTGAAAAATCTAAATCAATTGAATTATGAACATATGCACTTCATGCCGCATCAAGAGGGGTTTTTCTTAAATATTTTTCTTCGGGCCAAAAAGATTTGAAAAATTCACGCTATTTATTTAAGTTTATACTTATTTTATTCCGTTTTCAAGTTCCCGCATCAAGCCGGCAGTATCAACTTGCTGTCTTTTATCAGCCTCTATGCCTTCATGTACATAAATCGCTATATTATATTCTTATATATAGAAGATATCATCCTTCTTATTTTAAAATATTTTTACTACGTCTTTATTTTAGCAGGATGATATCTTCTTTTTACTTTTAGGAGGAATTCTATACCATTACTCTATATTAATTTTGCTTTAGAATGTATAAATTATTTCTAAAGTTTTATAGCTTCTTTATTTTATTTGCAATAGAAAGTAATTCCTTTTCATTGACGTAACTTGTCAAACAGCCTACTCCGCTAACACACACACCACCTGTAATATTTCCGAACAATATGCTTGTGCTGATATCATAATCATAGAACAATCCATATAAAAATCCTGCCAGGAAAGCATCACCAGCACCTGTTGAATCCACTACTTTGACACTTTCCAACGGAGGAATTATTGAAATCTCTCCATTTATCATAACCATACATCCGTCTTTATTTAATTTTATTATTGGATACTTAAAATATCGTCCAAGCACATTAATAGCATCTTCAAGCCTGCTAGTACCAGTTATTTTTAGAGCCTCATTACAATTTGGAGTATAGTAATCTGCCACTTCAATATAATCTGCATATTTTTCAATGGATAAATCATCATCCCATCCTGTATCCAAAACCATTGTCATATGGTCATTTTTTAGCTTCTTATAAGCATCCAGAAATCCAACGTGCATCTCTACCAGCTTCGCACCTCTGCACAATTGATAGGTACTTTCAATCAACTCATCAGTTATATCAAATTTATCCCGGTGTGATACGAATGTACGATCATTTTTAGTAATCATTGCAGATGTTACTGCAACCGGAACTCCTTTTCCAGAATACAAATTCACATATTCAACAGAATTCCTATCTAATTCACTTTTTACAACCTTCGAAAAAATATCATTTCCTAAAAAAGTTCCAAGTCTCGTTGGAATTTCAAGGCGAGAGAGGGTTACCATTGTAGCTGGTACTCCTCCTCCCATCTTGATTTTAAGATCATTTGCATAGACTTCTTCGCCTTCATTAGGAATTCTTGGCATTCCAAGGTATAGAAGATCGCAATTTGCAATTCCTACTCCAGCAACAAAGTTCATGTCTAAAACCACTCCTTTATGTAATCCTTATTAGATTCTATATAGCTGCTAACCAGTTCTTTTGCCAATGAATAAGAATTTACAAGTGGGTGGACCATCAGGCATTGCACAGCGGTACCCTTGCTTCTGGTACGAATTGCAAGTGAGCCAAGCCTTTCATATATCTTTACACGTCTAATTATTTCCATAGGTATTTCTCCGATATTAGCAACTTTATGGGGCACATATCCCTTAGGAGAAACCGTACAGGTAATCTCTACCACATCATCATCACGCATCCCAGGGATAGCACCACTATTTGGCACACACATAATCATTTCTGTAGATTGCTTTTTCTGTTCAGCCTCAATGTATTTTAATGCTACGCCAGCATATCCGCCATCATCCTTTTTATTTATATCAAATTTAAAGGGTATCTTATTCTTGATGATGCCTGTTTCATTTGACATATATGCACCCTTGCGCTTTCCATACCATTTTTCAAATACTTTCAGGCAGCTGTCAAAATCGTCCTCAATATTCATCTTTGATAATTCCTCTGTCATATGTATATTGATATCTCGTATTATCTCACCGCGAGTAACACCTGCTTTAAGGATATTTTCAACCGCTTTTTCACGATAGAAAAAATAATATAGGTATTCATTTAATATGCAGCCCATACTTTTTGCCAGTTCCTTATCAAAAAAGCACATGTCTGTTTCCGTGTATAAACGTTCATCATCAAGTAATTCAGGCAGAATTTCCTTGCCATTCAATCTTATACTATTGAAGAAAGAGAGATGATTTAATCCAAAGCAATCCCCGGTTACATCATCAGGATCTGCATTATAAAGTTTAGCAATCATACGTAACATTCCACTAGGAGCATCGCAAATGCCGAATGTAAAATTATATCCCATATCGCGTAATGTCTGTGACACCAGTCCGGCAGGGTTTGTGAAATTAAATACTTTAACATTTTTAGAAGAATACCTTTTGATTAATTCACAATATCCTGCAAGTGCAGGAACAGAGCGCATTGCAAAAGAAAAACCAGCTGCACCTGTAGTTTCCTGGCCTAAAATATTATGTGACAGGGCAATCCTTTCATCGTCAATTCTCTTTGCATCTTCACCGACACGTATAGTGGTGATAATATAATCAGCATCTTTTACAGCTTCTACGCTGTCAGTTGTTAATGTAAACTGCACAAGCGGATTGATTCGCTTTGCTACCTGCCTCGCCATGGACCCATAAATATTCAATTTTTTCTCATCGTTGTCCATAAAAACTATGTTATCAAGATTCAGTTCTTCGGAATGTTGAGCAAGGCTCTTTGCAAGAAACATAGACCGAACGCCACCGCCACCAATAACTGTTATTTTCATAATATCCCCTCAATTCTTTAGTAAAATTACATATCTGTTTGATCCATATGAAATGTCCTGTTAATTATATATATAAATATAATACCAGTTATAATTAATATAACTCCCATCATATTTGCATAGCCATAATTGTTCTCGGTAAGAGCAGTTTTATATATATAAAGAGGCAGATTTAAAGTGGATATGCCAGGGCCTCCATTTGTCGTAAGAAAAATCAGTTCAAATTCTTTCAGCATGCTTGTACCAGCGATGATAACACATGTTCCCAATGAAGTACGAACCATTGGTAGAGTAATTTGCGTATCAATTTGCCACTGAGATGCTCCATCTACCTTTGCTGCTTCAAAAATTTCTAAGGGTACAGCTTGTATTGAAGCAAGCATTATGGTAGTAATCAGACCCGCATACAGCACCCAGCTCAGTGTAACTGTTATGAAAGAAGTACTATCTGAAAAATACCAGTTCCATTGGAATGGTTTATTTGTAATCTTGCTAATTATCGTATTTATAATTCCCATTTGGGGATTGAATAAATTTAGAAATATTATACCGAGGGCAGCTGAAGAAATAACATTAGGAAGCATTGAAACTGTACGAAAAAGCTTCCAACCTTTAAACTTCCTCGACAGAATAAAAGCAAGAACAGTCCCAATAGTAACATGGATCGTACATTGGAGTACAACCCATATCAATGTATTTGTTAGAGACTTTAAGAATCTGGCATCCTTAAAAGCACTTATATAATTGGAAATGCCAGCAAAATTCATGCTTGAACCGGCCTGCCATTTAAAAAATGACGTTACAAATACAATAGTAATAGGTAATAAATATACAAACAGAAACAATACTAAGCAAGGTAAAAGAAATCCTATAATATTAGATTTACGTACTCTCATATTGACCTCCGTTTTTCTGTACTACTGTCTATCTCCAGTGCAATTATAAAAATATAAATAAAAAAATTATTATTTAAAGTGGCTGCATAACAAATTAGTGCTATTCTATATATGTTAAGAATATTCATGTTCAACAACCAAAGCATCTGATAGATTTACAGAAATAGCCTAACTTATTATGCAGCCATGTATCAATTATCTAAAAGCGCATTTATTAGTTTTTAGCTGCAGCAGCAGTCAAAGCAGAAGCAAATTGTTCTGGAGTGATACTTCCTTTTGCGAGCAGAGGATACTGTATACTTATTTCATCTACTACATTTGCATACCACAAACTTTGGAAGTCGTTGATTTTAACTTTTGCGTTATTTCCTAATGTAATAGTATCTTTAACCAATGGTTTTACTTTATCTGAAGTTATACTTGGGCTGTCAGGAATTTCTCCGTTGACTTCAAGCTGAAGTTTCTGGCTTTCATCTGAAGTCATGAATTTTACAAACTCAAGTGATGCTTCTATTTTTTCAGGAGTCTTTGCAGCAATGTTGAATCCTATCTTTCCACTGTTGTACATAACATTTCCAGGATATGCTGCCACACCTAATTTGTCTGCGAACCCTTCCGGAGACATTGTAGTATCGTAGAAACTGCTGATCATCCACGGACCGTTTGCAATCATTGCTGTTTTTCCTGCCATAAAATTGTTGGCTGCATTTTCATATTTACCTCCAATAGCATCGCTGGTCGTATAGTTTTTGAACATTTTCTGAATCACGGTAGCAGCATTTATAAATTCAGGAGTATTATAATTCTTCGGTAAACTCTGATTCATAAAATCTGCTCCAGCTTGATTCTGTCCTGCTATCATTGCTCCAAGCATAAGAGTTGTTACCCATCCGGAATCTGCTGTGTCCATGGAGAATGGTGTAATACCAGCAGCCTTTAACTTGTCAGCCTGTGTGAGAAGTCCATCCCATGTATCGGCAGGCTTATCGATACCAGCCTTTTCAAAGAGCTCTTTATTATAGAAATATCCTATTATCTGTTTGTTGAATGGAATACCATAAACCTTTCCATCCCTGCTGTTAACCTTCAGCCCTTCTTTGCTTATACGTGACTTCCAGTTAGAATCTTTATCAAGATATGGAGTTAAATCTACAAGCTTGTCCTTCATCATATCAATCAAGTTATATCCACCAGTTGAAATAACATCCGGCAGAGAATTTGAGGCATATAAGACCTTCATTTTATCGATATAATTTTGGTCCCCTGGAATTTCCTCAACTACAACCTTGTATTTCCCCTCATATTTCTTGTTAAATGTCTCTACCCTCTCTTTGAACCATGGTGCAGTTGTATTAACGCCTACCCAGAATGTCGGAAAATTGATTTCAATAACCTTTGCCGAACTGCCAGTTTCCTTTGAGCTATTCCCGCATCCAGCCAGTACTATAATACACATTGCTGCAATCAATAGAATGGCAATCGACTTTTTCCTTTTCATTATCATCTCACCCTTTCATATTAATTTTATATTTATAAGTAATCAAATTTATACATCTAGAAATGAGGCCATCACAAAAGCTTAAAACAGTAAATAAATTTATATTATACCTAAAGCATTTAGCCCTTAATAGAACCTGCTACGATACTATCATTTACCTGTTCTTGGATTAATATATAAATAAGAATACATGGAATAGTCACAATAACCAGAGCAGCAAACATAGCAGTATAATTAAATGAAAATTGGGACCTGAAATAAGATAAGGCAAGTGGTAAAGTTCTTACACTATTGCTCTTAGTCAAAATCAAAGCAAACATGAATTCATTCCAGGATGTTAAAAATTGAAGTATACCTGCAGTAGCCAGTCCGGATTTAGAAATAGGCAACACAATCGTAAAAAAAGTACGTAAAAAACCGGAACCGTCTATGTACGCAGCTTCTTCAATCTCCTGTGGAATATTTTGGAAGTGGTTTCTTAAGATAAAAAAAGATGTTGGAAGTCCAAGGGCAGCATCCATAATAATCAGACCCAACTTTGTATCATACAGTCCAGTTTTAGTCATTATAATATAAATTGGCATCATAAGTGCTGCTGTAGGAATAAGCAAAGATGACGAAAGCAGCATAACAATAAATTTCGATCCAAAAAAACTTGTTCTCGCAATTATATATGCTGCCATAGCTACAACTAAGACTTCTATTATAGTACTTAAAGCTGCAATGATAATTGTATTAACAAAATACTGAAAAATTGGAGACAGTTTAAGTGCTGCAGAATACCCCTTAAAGGTAAAAGACATGGGCATTGAAATCGGGGAAGATAAAATTTCTTGGTTAGTTTTGAATGAGGACATTACGACCCATAAAAATGGACCGACTGTAGCAATAGTTACAAGTGTTAGAAATATCCACCTCAATAAAGTTGTAATAAACGTTTTAATAGATTTCATTTCCCTTGTTTATTTCCTCCATGTTATATATTTGCTATAAAGTTTTTTAAACAATAATTTATAAACATCAAACATTTGGTTTTAGTGAGGTATACAAGAAAGCTTGTCGTATTAACTTTTATTTAGACTTAAATTTAAAAAACTTTATGACTGTTTAGGGCATCTATTCATTAATTTTGCGGCAGCTTGCACGCTCATATATTTGATATGGAACTATAATGGCAGTATTAGACATACTTGAGTCAGGGTTTGCAAGGATGTTTAAAGTATTTTTTACAATTTGCTTTAATGGTTGATGAACCGTTGTAAGAGTCGGTCGTACTCGTGTTGCAATTGGGAGGTCATCAAATCCCAATACAGATACATCATCTGGAACGCATATACCGTTATCATATAATGCATTCATCGCTCCGATTGCCATTTCATCGCTAAAGGCAAAAACTGCGGTAAAATCTTGATGATCTTTAAGAAGATCCTGAATATCCCGGTACCCATCCTCATAAGAAACATCGCTATACCTGATCAGGTCTTCATTAAATTCCATACCTGCTTCCTCCATTGCTTTGCGACATCCTGACAACCTCTGAAATCCCACGCTGATTTCATAAGTATAGTGTGATAAAAAAGCAATCTTCTTGTGCCCAAGAGAAATTAGATATTTGGTTCCCTCATATGCTCCGGCTAGATCATTTACATGTACCATTGCAACATGAGACATGCTTGACGCAGCTCCACACATTATAGCGTTAATATGCATATCCTGTACCATATCTAAATCTTCTTTGTTTACATTTTCTTCAAGAAAGATAATACCCTCAAGATTCAACTTTTTAACCATGGATCGGAAGCTCTGATGATCATTCTCTAATGATGGAATGAAAACAATCTGCAGATTATATTCTGGAATTTGTTCAATAATTTCCTGAATGACTTCACTATAAAATCTACATTTTAAATTTGGAACAGAAACGCCAATAATATGATCAGGAGTCTTCGAGAATCTTAATGGATTTAAACCATTTGACTCAAGGACCTTATCAATTTTATCAGTCATCTTTTTACTAACTTTATTTTTATCATTAAAGTATCTTGAAACTGTCGCTGGCGATACACCTGCTTGCTTTGCTATTTGATATATTTTTATAATTTTAATTCAACTCCCGTCTCACGATATTTCATATCTTTTTCATTTTATTTCATATATATTTCACAAAATTTGAAATAAAGGTATTTGATAATTGAATTAGAAAATTACGAATATTATAATTCTTACTTAAATTATAGCATCATTTAACTATGTGTCAATTAAATTGTAAATTTTTTTTGGCATTTTAGAATATTTTTTTCATAATTATGAAAATCTTATAATTTATATTTCATAATTATGAAATATGTGGCTTTATTTTTCAAAGTTTGTTTCTACGTTTATTACATTTTTGGGGTAGTCAGACCTTTTGAAAATTTCTCTATGAAAAGCTTTTCATACTATGCATCCATGAATACAAATGGATACATAGGTTTCAAAAATATAGAAAAGAAAGTTTTACAATGTTTATGGGTAAATACTTGTCATATTGGTGAAACATTACTTCATGCTTTAGCCATGTCAAACCGGCAGTTCTTATGCACTCATGCCCTTCCGTAAATATTTTTCAAATTCATGCCGCACTTACGCATGGTTTTACTGCTCAAATATTTAAAATAGGCTATGTTATAATGCTGCTTTTGAGCATTCCGTTCGTCTGTTCACACTACTCACTTGAATTGCTCAAAAAATCAATATTTTTGTTAAACAGGGCCTTAAAATAAGCTGCCGTGCAATGGACTATTTGCTCCGTTGCACGGCAGCCTTTTCTTTATCATATCTTGATTTGTTAAATCTGCAATGCTTTTTTGGCAAGCGCTTTGGCTTCTTCCATC
>ENA-UOOI01001655-UOOI01001655.1-fermentation-metagenome-genome-assembly--contig:-NODE-1655-length-22158-cov-108.722210_pt1 | contig 22158 bp, 18 predicted proteins | sample MGYA00245779_ERZ724027 | MGnify/ENA primary metagenome ERZ724027 (study PRJEB28704, sample SAMN03018318) | fermentation metagenome | biome: anthropogenic terrestrial biome; feature: soil...
GATCACTTTATATACTCGTTGCTAACCAAAATATCTGACAGGACATCGGTTGGGATTACAAACTCTACAATTCCCATATAGCCTGGAGCAACCTCATATTTATCAAATGAAATTACTAATTTGCCATCTGGGTTAATATAAAAGTTTTGGTCCTTTGAAATTTTGTCAAACAGCTCCATTGAACTGTCCTTTTCTATTCCTGCAACCCAGTAATACTTGTCACTATCTGCTTTATTTTGTTCTACCATCTGCTTTTTAATATTTTCACTGATAACGTCAACATAGCTGTCATCTTTAAATAAACTTGGCAAAGTAATAAGGATTTCGTTTTTCTTATCTATGGTATCATACTTCATTGTTGTTGATGATGAGCCAACAGTGTTTACTGTATGGCGGCCTATGGAAAGTATTCTGTCAGTATCGGTCTTTACTTCATATCCGCTGTCAACGCCTAAATGCCCTCCGCCCGATGCCTCCATCTTTTTCATATCTGCTTCGAAATCCTCATACAATTTTTTGCCCTCTGCAAGGTATTTTTCATTTAAGCTGTTTTCCAAGGTTTTATTTTCAAGGCCTTGTACTGCAGGTACTTTTATATTGGAATTAAAAGTACCCTCATTTACGGTATATTCTCTGAAAGTCAGCACCTTTACTATACTGCCTACAACTGGCACTTTTGATAGTGTTGCTGCAAATGCTGCGCTGGTATTAATACCTATAGTAAAGGCAATAAATGCTGCAGCTATTGAAGTAACTGCTATTTTTATTTTCTTAAATTTACTTTTTTTATTCACATTATTTAGCCTGTTTTCCTTTAAAGTTTTTTTTACTACAGAATCTAATTCCTCAGGAATAGGTACGTCCATATATTCCTTTTTCAATTTCTCCAATTTTTCATCCATTATATATGAGCCTCCTTATACTTTAATCATCCATTTGAATACGCAGCATTTTAAGCGATTTATATAAGCGCGTCTTTATTGTATTAATATTCTCATCCAAAATTGCTGCGATTTCTTCTATTTTTAAATCTTCAAAAAATCTTAATACTATTATGCTGCGATATTGAATAGGCAAATTCTCCAATGCTTTTTGAAGATCTATATCTGCATAATGATCTACCATACCAAAATCATAATTGGATAAAGTTTTATCATCTACTACCATGACCTTCTTCCGATTTCGGAGCAAATCTATTGATGTATTGACAACAATTCTATAAAACCAAGTTTTTAAATACTCTGGTGTTTTCAAGCTATCTATAGTTGAAATTGCTTTATATGTCGATTCTTGTACCACCTCCAAAGCATCATCAGCATTTTTGACATAGCTGAATGCAAGGCGGTAAAATTTCTCCTCGTTTTTAATAACGTAATTTGTGAACTCCTCAGCCAAGTTAATTTCCCCCATTCGCGCGAATAGCTCCTTTCTTTTGCTCTGATACGTATCACATCGTTTACTTTATAGACGCCTATGATATATGAAAAGTTTTACATAGACTGAAAATTTTATACTGTAAAATAAGTCTAAAATGTTATAAAATTTAGTTAAGAGGTGAAGGTATGAAATTATATAAGATAATGGTATGCATTACAGCACTGGTAATTGGTGTCAGTATATTTACTTTTTCATATATGAAATTTAATACAGGGGCAAAAGTTAAAAATAATGATGAAAAAGAACCAAGAATTGTACTTTTATCCCATATATATAATAATCCCTACTGGCAGATAATTAAAGAAGGAGCTGAAAAGGCTGCAAAAGAGAGAGGATGTCATTTAGAATATAATGGCCCTCAGGCTGCCAACATAGATGAAAATTTAAGATTATTTGATATGGCTGTTAATGCAAAGGCTGACGGCATACTTACATATGTTCAGGATGAGGATCTTTATACTCCCCATATAAACAATGCAATTTATTCTAATATTCCTGTTATTACTATAGATTCAGATGCGAAGAAAAGCATGAGATACTCTTATGTAGGTACTGACAATGTTTATGCAGGAAGAGTTGCAGCAAGTGTTATTCTTGAAGGAGTTAAGGGCGATGCAAGAATTGGTATTATTATGGGAGGGAAAGTAACAAACCAGCTTCAAAGAGTAGAAGGTTTTAAAAGTTATATTGAAGGTTTTCCAAAAGCCAAGATTGTAGATATTGAATCTTCTGATACATATGTGGTGGAGGCAAAAATTGCAGCAGAAAGAATGATAAGAGAAAATCCCAATATAAATTGTTTTTTTTGTGCTAGTGCTCTTGATGGCATTGGAGCTGCAAATGCAGTCTCAGATCTTAAAAGAAGTGATATTGTAATAGTATGTTTTGATGATTTGCCTGAGACTTTAGAACTTATAAAGCAGGGGACAATATATGCATCTATAGTGCAGGATCCTTATGATATGGGATATAAGGGAGTTAATTTGATGATGGATTACATAGAAAAAAAGAGTATACCAAAGGATAAATATCTAACTGAAATAAAAGTCATTAAAAAAGGAAACTTAGAAGAATATATAAAACAAAAAGATGAGGGGTAAAAATGAAAAATAGAAGCTTGAAATTCAGACTTATTTGGTTCATAACCAGCATAATTATCCTTATGGCAATGCTTAATGTGTATTCTATATTTACCAGTAAAACAATAGAAACTCAATATAAAGAAATGATAAATAATATGTATAATATCAATCAAATAGGTACGGATATAAATCTTTCCGTGTCTTATTTTGATAATTATATGTCCAGCAAAACTCAAAGCAACCTTGATTATTACAATAAATATTTATTTGATGCAAGGGACAAAATTGAAGTTTTAAAAGGTTCTATGGATGAAAAAAGTTTAGTGGTTTTAAACAATATTGAAAATACTATCAATTCATATAGTGAAAAAGCAAATGATACATATAATAAATTTTTGCTTTCTGGAAAATTTGATGAGTTTTATCCTTCATTTACTGAGACCAAAATGATAGCATCATATATAGATGATTATGTCCGCCAATTAAATGACAATTATTTAAAATATAATAAAAGTGTATATCAGGAGCTTAAAGCAAACACAAGAAAAAGCGGGAAGCTTATAATAGGGCTTTTCATATTTATAACATTTATGTGTATGGCTTTTGCATTTGCATTTTCAAAAGAAATAACAATGCCATTAAATGAACTTGTAGAAGCTTCCCAGAAAGTTTCCAAGGGAGATTTTGAAATTGAAAATTTTAATAGCTCAGATATATATGAAATCAATGTCTTATATAATGGGTTTAATATAATGGTTGGAGATATTAAAAAGCTAATTGTAGAGATGAAGGAAAAGGCAAATATAGAAAAGAAACTCAAGGATCAGGAAATGGAAAACTTAAAAATTGAAAATATGCTTAAGGAAGCCAAATTTAAATCTCTTCAATCACAGGTAAATCCTCATTTCCTTTTTAATACGCTAAATGCTATAGCACAAACTTCCGAAATAGAAGGAGCTTATGAAACAGAAAGGCTGATAGATTCCGTATCAGATATTTTAAGATATAGCCTTAGCATGGTAGACAGAACGTCAACCATAGGACAGGAAATTGAAATGGTAAAACAGTATATGTATATTCAGGAAACAAGATTTAAGGACAGAATAGGTTTTAATTTAAATGTTGACAGCAAGCTTTTAAATGTTGAAATGCCAGGGATGACTCTTCAGCCTCTTGTTGAAAATTCATTTATACATGGAATAGATCCAAAGGAGGATGGCGGCTCCATAAGCATAAATGCATATAGAGATTTAGGATATTGTATAGTTGAAGTAATTGATGATGGAATGGGAATGAGCCAGGAAAGGATAGATGAAATATTAAATAATAAAGATGTACATGAGCATCATGGGCATACTACGGGGATAGGGGTTATAAATGTTGTAAACAGGCTTAAACTTTTATATGATTATGATGATGTATTAACAATAAAAAGTGCTGAAAATAAAGGAACAAAAGTATCAATAAAAATTCGTCTTAACGAGGGGGTAAACTATGCTTAATTTGCTTATTGCAGATGATGAAGAACTTGAGAGAAGGGCGGTTAAAAATATTATAGGGAAATCCTTTGAGGGACAGTTTAATATTTTTGAAGCAAAAAATGGGAGACAAGCTATTGAAGTTGCTGATAAGGAAAAACCTGAAATAATAATTATGGATATAAAAATGCCAGGAATAGATGGAATTGAAGCAATTAAAGAAATTTCAAAATTTTCAGGTGAAAGTTATTTTATTGTTTTAAGTGCCTACGATTACTTTAATTATGCAAAAGAGGCTATGAAATGTGGAGTAAAGGATTATATTTTGAAGCCTTTAAAAAAGGATGAGTTAATAAATAAAATTAAAGAAGCAGTTTACTATATTGAAGAAAATAAAAACAAAAGGAAAGAGGAAATTGAGATTAAAGAAAGGCTAAAAACTATTCAGCCTATTGTTCAAAATGAATTATGCTATGCTTTTATAAACAATATGGCAACAGCAGACAGCTGCAAAGGTTATCTCGAATTTCTTAATGTTTCATTCAATTCAGGGTACTGCATTATTATGAGTATAAAGGATAAATATAAATATGCTGCTATTAATGAAATTGAAAGAGTAGAGATGAAAAATAAAATAAAAGACTATGTTTATGATTATATTAACCTTACAAGAAAGTGCATATCAACCTGTCTTTATACAAATGATATAGTTTTTTTTATTGAAGCTCCAAAAGAATATGATAAGTATATGGTTAAGGTTGATTCTGTTAATATGGCAAGGGATATAGCAGCAAGAGCTAAAAATAGGTTTGATGTTTCTATGTTAGTAGGAATAGGAAGGGTTTATGATGATATAAAAAACTTAGTGAAATCCTATAATGAGGCTATTATAGCCTTGAATTACGACAATATTGATATGAGGGTAAGGCATTATGATGATATATTTGGAAATGAGGAACCAGGGATATACTATTCAATTGAGCTTGAAAAGGTTTTAGTAAATAGTATTTATAAAGGGGAAGTTGAAGAAAGCTGCAAAATTTTTAATGACATAATGATAAAAGCCTGTGAAGGCATAGAGGATATAAATAAGGTTAAAACTATACTCCTCCAGATGATTTTAACAGTTGTTCTTTCAATAAATAAAAGTGGCGATTCTGGAATAGACATTGAAGCAATTCAAAGCTTTATAAAGGAAAGCCCCGTAGAAAACATAGAAGATGCAATGGGGGTTGGCAATAAGGTAATAGCTGATATTATAAAAAATGTATCAAATAAATACATAGATAGCCAGGAAAAAATAATTAAAAGATCTATTGAATATATAAAAAATAATTTTAAAGAGGATCTAACCCTTGAAACAGTAGCAGATTATGCCTGTGTAAGCCCTTATTATTTTAGTAAAATATTTAAAAAATTTACAGGGACAAACTATATTGATTATTTAACAGATATTAGAATAGAAAAGGCCAAGGAAATGTTAAGGGATGGGAAAGTAACTGTAAAGGATGTTTGTTTTAATGTAGGATACAATGATCCAAATTATTTCAGCCGTGTCTTTAAAAAAATAGTTGGGCTTTCACCTAAGGAATTTAAGGAAGGTATGGCATAAGGTGATTCTTAGGCTCAGGTGGAGTCTGCTTATAAGGAATACTTTTCTCCAACTGAGTCTTAGAAGAGCCGATCCAGGGGCGTAGCATCCGTTATTTCTCGCGTTAAGCGAGATATTACGGATGGTAGCCATCGGATAGTATAGCATTATTTTGGCAATATAGGCTTCATATAGCAAAATAGTGCTATATGAAGCCTATATTCTAAGAAATGTAGCACCATTATCCATAAACATGACAATATAATGTATAGCATTATTATAAAATTTTTATTATTCTTAATATATCACATATTTTAAATGATTAATTATTTAATCTTATCAATGTGAAGAATATGAAGGGGGAATTATTAAAATGAAGAAAAAGCTTTCATTAGTATTAGCAGTACTTCTTACTACTGCAATGGTTTTTACAGGCTGTGGTAAATCTGAAAGCAGTTCAGCCAATAAACCAGAGGATAAGTCTGCAAAAAAGGAAATTAAAGTTGGAGTTGCTCTTTATAAGTTTGATGATACTTTCATTTCAACAGTACGTGATGCTATAGAAGCAGAAGCTAAAGCGATAGAGGAAAAAGACGGAGTTAAAATAACAATTAATGCTGTTGATGGACAGGGACAGCAGACAATGCAAAATGACCAGGTGGATACATTTATAACTCAAAAATATGATGTTATTTGTGTAAACATGGTTGATAGAACTGCTGCATCAGTTATTATTGATAAAGCAAAAGCAGCTAATATTCCAGTAGTTTTCTTCAACAGAGAGCCTGTTAAAGAGGATATGGCAAAATGGGATAAGATGTTCTATGTTGGAGCAAAAGCTGAAGAATCAGGAACAATGCAGGGACAAATAATTGCTGATTATTGGAAGAAGCATCCAGAAGCAGATAAGAACAAGGATGGAAAGATTCAGTATGTTATGCTTGAAGGAGAACCAGGACATCAGGACGCTATACTTAGGACTGAGTATTCAATAAAGGCTTTGGAAGAAGCTGGACTAAAGGTTGAAAAACTTGCAAGTGATACAGCAAACTGGCAGAGAGCACAGGGGCAGGATAAGATGTCTGCATGGCTTTCAGCTCATCAGGATAAAATTGAAGTCGTATTTGCAAACAATGATGATATGGCTCTTGGCGCTATTGAAGCATTAAAAGCAGCTGGATACTTCAAGGACAATAAGTTTATGCCTGTTGTTGGAGTAGACGCAACTGCACCAGCTATTGACTCTTTAAAGCAGGGGTTATTGCTTGGAACAGTTTTAAATGATGCTAAAGGACAGGGATCAGGAGTTATGGATATTGCATATTCAATAGTTAAAGGTGAGGATGTAGCCAGCACAGTTAAGGGAATTACAGATGGAAAATATATGTGGGTACCATACCAACCTGTAACTAAAGAGAATGTGGATAAATTTGCAAAATAATATTAGTGCTAAGTATTAGTGTTAAGTATTTTTCAGGGAGTGTAAAGCACTCCCTGAATTTTAAATAACAAACAAATACCGCCCAGTAGAGCGGTTTCAAGCGAGGTGTATCTATGCAGCAGGAATATGTTCTCGAAATGAAAAATATATGCAAAAGTTTTCCAGGAGTTAAAGCCTTAGATGATATAACTTTAAAAATAAGGCCTGGAACAGTACATGCTCTTGTAGGTGAAAATGGTGCAGGAAAATCAACCTTAATGAAATGCCTGTTTGGTATATATATACCAGATTCTGGGGAAGTAATATTGGATAATAAGAAGGTACAATTTAAAAATACAAAGGATGCACTTGCAAATGGAATTTCTATGATTCAGCAGGAGCTTCAGCCTATTCCATATAGAACCGTCATGGAAAATATATGGCTCGGCAGATTCCCTATCAAAAAATTTGCAGGTATAAGTGTCGTAGATGAAAAAAAGATGTATAAGGATACAGAAGCTTTATTAGAAAATCTTAAACTTGATATAAAACCTGATGTGCTTGTTGCAAAACTATCTGTTTCACAAGCTCAGGGAGTTGAAATTGCAAAGGCTGTTTCATATAATTCTAAGGTTATAGTTATGGATGAACCAACTTCATCCCTTACTGATAATGAAGTTGACAACCTATTTAGGATAATTAGGGAACTGAAAAGTCAAGGTGTTGCAGTAATTTATATTTCTCATAAGATGGAAGAAATAAAAGAAATTGCTGATGATGTAACTATTATGAGAGATGGAAGATATATTGGCACATGGGGAGCAGATGAACTTACAACAGATATGATTATTTCTAAAATGGTAGGAAGAGAGTTAACCAGCAGATTTCCTGAAAGAGAAAACACTCCGGGGGAAACTGTCATGAGGATTGAAAACTTTACTTCAATAAATCCAAAGTCATTTAAAAATGTTTCTTTTGAATTAAGACGTGGTGAAATATTAGGTATTGGAGGACTTGTGGGAGCTCAAAGAACAGAGCTTGTAGAAGCTATATTTGGGCTAAGACATATTTCAAGCGGGAAATTATATATAAATGATAAAGAAATAAAAATTAAAAGCCCAGTGGATGCAAAAGAACAGGGCATTGCTCTTTTAACAGAAGAAAGGCGTTCAACAGGTATATTTCCTGTGCTTTCAGTTGCAGACAATGTTTTAATGGCAAGCATTAACAAGTATGTAAAACATAAGTTTATATTAAATAAGAAAAAAAGCTTGAAAGATATAAAAATAAATATCGACAAGCTTAGAATAAAAACTCCTTCTTATAAAACACAAATACAGTATCTATCCGGAGGGAATCAGCAAAAGGTAATATTTTCAAGATGGCTTCTTATGGATCCTGATATTTTAATACTTGATGAGCCTACAAGAGGTATAGATGTAGGGGCAAAATATGAAATCTATACTATTATTGCAGACCTTGCTAAACAAGGGAAGAGTATAATAATGATTTCTTCTGAGATGCCTGAACTTATAGGAATGTCTGATAGAATAATGGTAATGTGCTCAGGAAAAGTAAGTGGAATAATTGATGGAAAAGATGCAAATCAGGAAGATATTATGAAACTTGCAACTAAATTCGCATAATGCGGGGGAGGTTTAAATATGGCAGAAACGAAACCAAAAAAGGTTGTTGTAAATTCAAGTGGTATTAAAGACTTTGGAAATAAGTATGCAATTTATATTGTCCTTGTGGTATTATTTGTTGCTATAGGCTTAATGGAAAATAGCTTTTTTTCAGTTGGTAACGTATTAAATATTCTTATTATATCAACTATCAGAATTATAATTGCTTTAGGAGTAAGTAGTGCGCTTATTACAAGAGGGACAGACCTATCAGCAGGGAGAGTTGTAGGTTTTACCGCTTGTATTGCAGCAAGCTTGCTGCAAAGACCTGATTATGCATATAAGGTCTTTAAAAACGCACCTCATTTATCTGTTTTTGTTGTAATTCTTATAGCTATTGCAGTAGGCCTTATTATTGGAATTGGAAATGGTCTTGTTATAGCTTATCTTAAAGTACCACCGTTTATTGCAACTTTGGGTATGATGGTTATAGTTTATGGCTTTGCATGTATATACACAAATGCGAGACCAATTGGAGGACTTAGAGATGATTTTACTAATTTAGCATCAGGAACAGTTTTAAAAATACCAAATTTAATTATTATTGCAGCTGTTGTGATTTTTGTAATGTGGTTTATATATAATAAGACAAAATTCGGCAAATATATATATGCCATAGGTGGAAACCCTGATGCAGCAGAAGTATCTGGAGTTAATGTAGAACATACACTTGTTAAAGTTTATGCACTTGCAGGAGCATTTTATGGTCTTGCAGGAGCACTTCTTGCAGCAAGAACGGGCGGTGCTACAAATAACTATGCACAAGGATATGAACTTGATGCTATAGCTGCATGTACTATAGGTGGTGTTTCAACTTCAGGAGGTATAGGAAAAGTTTCAGGAATTATAACTGGTGTACTTATTTTTGAAGTTTTAAACAATGGCCTTGTTGTACTTGGAGTATCAGCATATTGGCAGCAGGTTATAAAAGGAATCATAATTATAGGCGCTGTTGCCTTTGATGTTAAAAAGTATCTTAAAAAGAAGTAATCCCCTTCTAAGATCCCTGATTTTCAGGGATCTTTCTTTTTTTAAGGCTAATAAGTTTACTATAATAATTTAATGGGATTTATCTATTTTCAAAACTCTACCTTCTATAAGGTGGAGCTTTGTTTTTTTGCACAGTATTTATTTAAATTGCATAGGATAAAGGGAGTTAGATTAAGCTGATTTTTAAAATTGTATATAACATATTAAAAATAAATTAATCAGTTTACTTAATAATGTTAATTTGGAGGTCGCTATGGAAAAAGCAATATCGCTGTCAAATATAAATTTATGTGAGAATTCTTTAAGTAATTATAAGTTATCTGATGTTCCCGTAGGCAAATCCTGCAAAGTAAAGACGCTTAATGCAACAGGGCTTCTGAGGAACAGAATGCTTGATATTGGTATAATTCCTGGTACACAAATAAAAGTCATAAGACATAACTATACAGGCGATGCTGCAGCTTTTAACATAAAGGGAGCGGTAATTGCATTAAGAAAAGAAGAATCTTCACTTATTGATGTTGTTAACATTGAGTAATTTAATTGCAGGAGGGAGTAAATGGGGTTTACAAGACAAGCTGGTACTAAGGAAGGCATGACTGATGTATTTAGCATTGAAAAAACATCATTAGATGAGCTTGTTATTGCTCTTGCAGGTAATCCAAATACAGGGAAAAGCACAGTTTTTAATGCACTTACGGGACTGCATCAGCATACAGGAAACTGGCCAGGCAAAACTGTTGCAAATGCCAGGGGGAATTACAGGCATAAGGATAAAACTTTTATATTAGTGGATCTTCCGGGGACTTATTCACTTTTAGCAAGCTCTGTAGAAGAGCAGATAGCGAGAGATTTTATATGTTTTGGGAAGCCTGATGCAACTATAGTGGTAACTGATGCCACTTGTCTTGAGAGGAATTTAAATCTTGTGCTTCAAGTGATGGAGCTGACTAACAATGTAATTGTATGTGTTAACCTTATGGACGAAGCAAAACGTAAGAATATTGAAGTGGATTTAAAAGGGCTGTCAAGAGAACTTTCTGTACCTGTTATCGGAACTGCTGCAAGGGAAGGCACAGGTTTAAAGGAGCTTATGGATACTGTTTATGATGTTTCTATGGGCATTATAAAGCCTGTACCTAAAAGAATGGAGTATGAAGAGGATATTGAGGAAATTATTAAGGATACTATGTCTAAAATAGAACAGTACGTAAAAGATCCTGTAGTTCTTAGGTGGCTAGCTTTAAGGTTAATAGATGGGGATAAAACTATTATAGATTCAATTAAAGAATATATGATGGCAGATTGGGAAGGCAGGGGTGATACTTAATGAGCAGCATGGATAGTAGTGGACTTTCGGATATAATTTTTATATCTAAAAGCATAAAAGAGCAATATGGCAGTGAATTTAGAGATAGGATTGTAAAAAGTATATATAACAGGGCAGGTGAAGTAGCAAAAAAAGTTGTTAAAAATAATTCAGAAAAGAAAAAAGATGCTGATAAAAAAATAGATGACATATTAACATCCAAGACTTTTGGAATACCACTAATGCTGCTTTTGCTTGCAGTAGTATTTTGGATTACCCTTGTAGGTGCAAATTATCCATCAGAGTTAATAGGAAAGTTCTTATTTTGGATTCAAGATAGGCTTACAGATTTGTTTATGAATATGGGGGCTCCCTCATGGCTTCACGGGGTTATCGTGCTTGGATTTTATAGAACGCTAGCTTGGGTTGTATCTGTTATGCTTCCGCCTATGGCTATATTTTTCCCCATATTTACACTTCTCGAGGATTTAGGGTATCTGCCAAGGATTGCCTTTAACTTGGATCATTTATTTAAAAAAGCCTGCGCCCATGGTAAGCAGGCACTTACAATGTGCATGGGATTTGGGTGTAATGCTGCTGGAGTTATTGCTTGCAGAATAATTGAATCTCCAAGGGAAAGGCTTATTGCAATTTTAACTAACAACTTTGTTCCGTGTAATGGAAGGTTTCCTACACTTATAGCAATAGCAAGTATTTTTATAGGCGGAGCAGTAGCCCCTGTATATGGACCCATAATTGCTTCCTTAGCTGTTGTAGGCCTTGTAATATTAGGAATAGCCATAACTCTTTTAGTATCATATTTATTATCAAAAACGTTGCTTAAAGGGGTACCGTCATTTTTTATTTTAGAGCTGCCTCCTTATAGAAAGCCTCAGGTGGGAAGGATAATATATACTTCCATCATTGACAGAACAATATTTGTCCTTGGGAGAGCAGTGGCAGTAGCTGCCCCTGCGGGAGCATTAACCTATATACTTGGGAATATCTATATAAATGATATGAGCATAATTGCTCATGCTGCTCATTTTTTGCAGCCTTTAGGTCATGCACTTGGAATGGATGGGTTTATATTGATGGCATTTATTTTGGGGTTCCCTGCTAATGAAATTGTGCTGCCTATACTAATAATGAGTTATCTTTCAGCTGGCTCCATGGTTGATTTTAATGGACTTGGTATGCTGAAAAAAATATTAGTAGATCATGGATGGACCTATTTAACTGCACTTAATGTAATGCTTTTCTCCCTGCTTCATTTTCCCTGCGGCACTACAATTTGGACTATAAGAAAGGAAACAGGAAGCTTCAAGTGGACAGTTCTCTCAGCTTTAATTCCCACGGCAGTTGCAGTGATAGTATGTTTTATTGTGACTCAAGTGGCAAGAATGTTTTAGCATTTTTTAGCTGTAGGGAGCGGAATGGTCAAGACCGCTCCCTGACACTTTTAACCAATTACAAAAGATTGACTGATTGACTTTTAGCAAAGCCTCATATATAATATAAATTGCGATGCGTAAAAATGCATATTTATTTTTATGGACCGACCATGGAGAGATGGTTGAGCTGGTCTAAGGCGCACGACTGGAAATCGTGTGTACCCGTTGAAGGTACCAAGGGTTCGAATCCCTTTCTCTCCGCCATGTATGAAGGGCTTTACAGAAATATCTGTAAAGCTCTTTTTTGCTTAGACAGGTAAAAAAGGTGACATTAGTGTGACTTCTGTAATTATTTAAATAAAGGGAATAGAAATAATTCTAAATGTCCATATTATTTTCATCCTTTAAATATTGTGTAGGGGACATCCCTGTGTATTTTTTAAATAGCTTACTAAAATAGTAGGGGTCATCTATTCCAACAAGATAACATATATCAGAAATTTTAATTGGAGTTGTAGTGAGCAGTTCCTTCGCTCTATTTATTCTTATATAATTTAAATAATTTGTTATAGTGTATCCAGTCATTTTGTGAAAAACTCTATTTAAATAATCATAATTTGATTCAAAAATTTCTCCTATATCCTTACTATTTATTTTTTTGCTGTAATTGTTATTAAGATAATTTATTATACTTCTGCATTTCACGAAGGCTTTAGAAAAGTGAGCCTGAACACTTGAAATTTTAGTAGAGGTATAATCTTTAGAGATAGCTATCAAAAGTTCTAAAAATTTTAATGAAGCTATTCTTTTATAACCCTCATACTTTTCGTAAAATACATTATCTATTATCGTTAATAGTGTCATTATTTCATTTTCATTTTCAATATGATAGTACTTTGGAAAATAATATAGGAAATCATCTTCAATATCATATTCATATATATTGCTTGAAAGAGATTGTTTTCTTCTTTGTATTATATGTTGGGATATTTCATCATAGGACTTATCTATTACAGTATGTATTGATGGATGTTTAAAATGTATATAGTAATAATGGCAGCAAGATGGCTTAAACCCTTTATGTGTAATATTAGGCTCAAGAAGCAGCATGTCTCCTTTTTTTAGTGAATATTTCGTATCTCCTTCCTGAATATAGAGTTCTCCACTTTTCATTATGTATAATATATATTCATTTATAGTTCTTTCAAAATGAATCCAAGGCTTTGTATATGACACATGGCCTATTAGTCGTACATTTGGAATTATATTAGTGTTTATGGACAGTAAGTTCATTTTATCCATCCTTATCCCTCCTGTATTTTGTGCATAGCTATAACAAAAGTAGATATTTTACAAAAAAGGTATGAATAGTACATTCATTATTATTATAATGCAAAGTATTATAAAGTTAAATAAAAGGATGAACCATTATATAAAAATATACTATAAAACAAAATCAAACTTCCACATTGTGATTTATAGTTGTGCGTTATTACTTTGCAGACAGCAAATTGTCCGATAATTCAAATTATTAGGGAGGGGGAAAAAAGGTGAAAACAGAAAAGATAATATCTGTCATCTTAATTGGCATTATAGCATGTTCATTTTTTGCAGGATGTGGACAAAAATCAAACGAGACAACTTCTAATGATGCAAACAACAAGCCAAAAACAGAGGCAGAAGATGAAACTAAATTAAGCGGTTCCATAGAGATGTGGAGTACATTTACAGATATTGAAAATAAGGTGCTTAAAGAGAAAATTGTACCTGCTTTCAATAATAAGTATCCTAACATAAAAGTAAAGATAACACCTATGCCTGGCGGGGATGACTATAAGAAACAAATTCTTCAGGCATGTATGAGCGGAACTACTCCTGACCTTGCAAGAACAGATATTACAGATGTGGCACAGTATGCAAAAGAGGATTACTTGGCAGCTATAGATGAATTGCCTAATTTCAATGAATTAAAAGACTCTGTTTTTGAAGGACCTATGAGTACATCATATTATAATGGCCATTATTATGGGATACCTTTGGATACAAATACAAAAATAGCTATATATAATAAAAGATTGCTTGAAAAAGCAGGAATGAAGGAAGCACCTAAAACTATGGACGAGTTTCAGCAGTTGGCTGAAAAGTTAAAGGGAAACAAGGTAATGGGAATAGGCATTAGTGGAATAGGTACATGGAATATGGCTCCTTATTTCTTATCACTTGGAGGTAAAATTACTGATAAGGAAAACAGTAAGGCATCTGGATTTTTAAATAGTCCTGAAAGTGTTAAGGCATTAGAAAAGATAGTTGGGTGGAATAACAATGGTTATGCAGCAAAAAGTATTTTAGGTGGAGAAGGTTCTTGGGAGGGCTTTAATGCTGCACATTATGCCATGATAGATGATGGCCCATGGTGGTTTCCTGCTAACAAAGAGCAAAAGGAAGTTAAGGATAATGTAATTTTCGCTACTATTCCAAAAGGTGATGGAGGAAGTGTTTCAGTAGTAGGCGGAGAAGATACTATAATATTTAAGGCATCAAAGAATCAAGCGCAGGCATATGCCTTTGCAAAGTTTTTAGCTTCAGATGAGGCACAGACTATATTTGCTACAGAATTAAATATGATGCCAGTATGCAAAGAAACATCTAAAAAATCTGTTGTTACAGATAATAATATGATGAAGGTTTATATTGAGCAGCTTAGCACAGCATGGGCAAGGACTCCAAGTCCGGCGTGGGCTGATATAGATAAGGCAATATCAGAAGCTTTTGAAAAGGCTGTAAGAAAGAAAGCAGCACCGCAGCAAGCATTGGATGAAGCAGCTAAAAAAATAGATGAATTATTAAAAACAAAATAAAATTTAATTAAGGATTAGGGGTATTCTCTTAATCCTTAATTTTAAGGAGCATGATTGCATTGGAACAATACACAACTGTTTCTTATAAAAATAAAAAAATTAGGAAGATAAAAGATAAGAGGAAGCATAAAGAGGCACTGCAAGCATGGATGTTTATAGGTGTAGGTTTTATTCTTTTTGCTGTATTTATGGCATATCCGCTGTTAAAAAATATTGAAATGGCTTTTATGGATTATAGTGTTAATCCTAATAAGCCTAGCACATTTATAGGGCTTAATAATTTTAAAAAGGCTTTTTTATCTTCAGGTGTTCTTGGCGAAAGTGATAAATTTTATTTGGCACTTAGAAATACACTGCTTTGTGCTTTAGTAACTGTACCTTTTCAGTGGTTTATAGGTATGATGCTTGCAGTTGCAATAGAATCACTTTCAAAGGGGAAAATGTTTTATAGATTCTTGCTTTATATACCTGTAATTTCTGACTGGCTTGTAGTTGCAATACTTTTTAAGTATATATTTCAAGATACCAGTGGAGCTCTTGTAAATTCTATACTGCTTAATTTGCATATTATAAAAGAGCCTGTTATGTGGCTTCAAAATGAATGGACAGCTAACATTGTAATATGGTCACTTTGTATATGGAAAGGCATAGGCTGGGTGATGATAATGTATACTACAGCACTTCAGGATTTGCCTAAGGATATATATGAAGCTGCAGAGGTAGATGGAGCAACTAAAAAGCAGAGCTTTTGGAAGATAACCATCCCTCTTTTGCAGTCAAGGACTTATTTTATAATAACCTCATTGATTATAGGAGCATTTAATGTGCTTCTGCAGGTAATGCTTATTACTAATGGGGGGCCTATGGGCAGAACTGATGTACTTTTAAATTATATGTATAATAAAGCATTTTCAAGTTTTGATTTTGGTTATGCTGCGGCACTTAGTGTAATAATGGGTATAATTCTCATAGTTATATCAGTTTTTCAAAAGAAAATTACAAATAATGCAAAGATAGAGTTTTAGGGGGTGGGGTAGTATGAAAAGCAAGCTAAATCAAATATTAAAGCATTTAATACTTCTATTTATGGTAATTTTAGCACTGCTGCCTTTTATGAATATGATAACTACTTCACTTATACCAAACGCATATGTTTTACCTTCTGAGCCTCAGATAATTCCAAAGCAATTTTATTTTGGAAATTACGTTGCAGTTTGGGAGGGGGAAGACTTTGGGAGGTATTTTCTAAATAGTGTCTTTGTAACCTGCATAACAACTGTACTGACATTAATTATAGCTTCAATGTCAGCTTATGGTTTTGCTAGATTAAATTTTCCAGGGAAAAATATAATATTTAATATATATATATATTCTCTTATGATTCCTGCAATACTTGCATTAGTTTCTCAGTTTACTGTACTGCAGAGACTAAATTTAGTAAATACTTATGCTGGCCTTATTGTGCTTTATGTAAGCGGAGGGGTAGCAGGTAATACGTTCTTTTTAAAGGGGTTTTTTGAGACTATTCCAAGGGCTTTGGAGGAATCTGTAATTATGGATGGCGGCAGCAGGTGGACAGTATATAGACATATAATACTTCCACTTTCAAGGCCTGCACTTGCTACTATGGCTATAGGTACATTTTCAGGAACATGGATGGAGGTCTTTACAGCTCTAACTATTATAAAAACTCAATCAAAGAGAACACTTCCTATTGCTATAAAGCTTTTACAAAATGGTAAGGCTACACAGTGGGGAATAATATTTGCAGCATCTATAATTGTTTTGATACCAATAATGACGATATTTATATTATTTAACAAACAGTTTATTAATCCAGGCGGAAGTCAGGGTGCAATAAAGGGTTAACAGTAAGCTGCACACAATTTACTTTTTATGGGGGGAGTGTGTATTTTGAAAAAGAAAATAGTAATAACAAGTATTTGCATAGTATGTATTGCAGCACTATTTACAGTGCACAAGGTTTTAAGCTTTGAAGCAGATAAGGCTGCAAAGATAATTGATAAAGGAAAACTTTTAAGCGATGTTTATACGGATAAGGCAAGATATAACCCCAAAGATAGTGTAAATATAACTATAGAATTGGATAATAAATTAAATAGCAACTATAGTGGGAAGCTAAATGTATACTATAAGAATTTAAATAAGACCATTGGTACTAAAGAAATAAAAGTTGAAATAAAAAAAGGAGAAAAAAAGAGTATAAATATAGCTTGGAATCCTCCTGCTGATGACTTTAAAGGTTACATGATAGAGGTTTATGCATTTAAAGGAATAAACGTTATAGACAGCAGGAATACTGCTGTAGATGTATCATCAAACTGGGACAGGTTTCCAAGGTATGGCTATGTTGCAGAATATCCAAAACGGGAAAAAGATGAAACAGAAAAAATTATAGATAATTTAAATAAGTATCATATAAATGGATTACAGTTTTATGATTGGCAGAACAAGCATCATAAGCCTATACCAGATACTAAGGATAACACTTACAGTGCATGGAAGGATATAGCAAATAGGGATGTGTATTATGATACAGTTAAAAATTATATAGATGCAGCTCATGGTAAGAATATGAAAGCTGCCAATTATAATCTTATATATGGAGCTTATACCGATTATAAGCAAGATGGAGTAAAACCCGAATGGGGTATATATAAGGATAGTGAGCATAATGAGCAGGATATGCATCAGCTGCCTTCCGGGTGGGCATCTTCTATAGATATATTTAATCCAGCAAATAAGGATTGGCAAAACTATATATTTAATGAAGAAAAGAAGGCAAATAAATTACTGAACTTTGATATATTTCACATGGATACCCTCGGAGGAAGAGGTTTAGTATATGATTATGAAGGAAAAGAAGTGGATCTGCCGTCTACCTATACTGAATTTGCTAACAATGCTAAAAAAACTTTAGGGGCGGGTATTGTGTTTAATACTGTAAACAGATATGGCCTCGAATATATAGCAAAGAGCGATGTAGATTTTCTTTATTCAGAGCTTTGGCCTTCAGAAAATAAGGATTACAATTCATTGAAGGAAACAGTGGATATTGGATATGAGCTTACAGGAGGAAAGAAAAATACTGTAATTGCCGCATATATGAATTATGGAAGTGCAGATTCTAAAGGAGAATTTAATGAAAATAGTGTAAGACTATGTGATGCGGCTATTTTTGCAGCAGGAGGAGACCATATAGAGCTTGGAGATACAGGAATGCTTTGTAAGGAATACTTTCCTAATAAAAACCTTACTATGACAGATAGTCTTAAAGCATCTATGAGAAGTTACTACGATTTTATTACAGCTTATGAAAATCTGCTGAGGGATAATGTTAGTGAAAAAAATAATAAAATACAGCTGCAGGATATTAAGACAAGTAATGATGGTAAAGCTGATACTGTATGGACGTATGCTAAAGGGAAAGAAGGTTATGATGTAATACATATGATTAACCTTCTGGGGTATAAATGGACAGGTTGGAGAGATGACGGTGCAAATTATGATCCGCCAGAATTTAAAAAAAATATCAAGCTAAAATATTATATTAACGGTGATGAAATAAAGGGAGTATATTTGGCATCACCTGATTTAATGGGGGGAAAATCTGAGAAGCTGAAATATAGTGTTAAAGAAGAAAATGAAGAAAGATATTTAGAAATATGTATTCCGGAATTACAATACTGGGATATGGTATATATAGAAAAGAAATAACTAAATTGGGAGTAAGCGGCAAGCCAGCTTTTATGGTCTCATGCTAGGTATATAATACCTACAAAAGAAATTGAAAAAATTATGAGATAGGAGAAAAGTTACTTGAAAACAATATGTGTTTATCCAACAAAAGCACAGTTTATTATAGGAGAAGAAATAAAAATTAAAGTTGAATTAAATAATGCTGTAGAAGCAGGAAGTACTTTGATATGTAATATATACAGACTTCAGGAAAGCTTATTTAAAATAGAAAAAACTGTGCTAAAAGGAGACAAAGAAATAGTATTTTCCTTTAATTTAAATATTAGAGAAAGGTATATGACAGGTTATGGAGTAAAAGTTGAAGTTCAAAGATTAGATGGAAATTATGATGCTTATTATACTGCTTTTGATGTAGTTGATTCATGGACAAGAGCTCCAAGATATGGATTTATATCGGATTTTTTTGATAGTGATATGAATGACGAAGAGGATATAAAAGAAATGAACAGATACCATATCAATGTGGTTCAGTATTATGACTGGATGTACAGACATCATAAATTTATCCCGCCAAAAGATAAATTCATCGATCCCCTTAAGCGAAAGCTTAATTTATCTGTGGTTAAACAAAAGGTGGGATATGCCCATAAATATGGCATGAAAGCTATGGCATATGGTGCTGTTTATGGTGCGGGAAAGGAATTCTATGAAAAACATAAGGAGTGGGCATTATATAAAAATGATGGGAAAGTTTATGGATTTGGTGATTTTTTATATATAATGGATATCAACAGGCAATGTAAGTGGCATGACCATATAATTAATCAGTTTTTAGAAGCAGTAAAATTTGGATTTGATGGTATCCATATGGATCAGTATGGTTTTCCCAAGGAAGCTATAAGTAGTTTAGAAGGGGAAAAAAGTATAAGATATTTGCAGGGGGATTTTCCTAAACTTATAGATGATACTAAGGATTATATAAAAAGTAAAGGTTATAATGCAGAATTAATATTCAATGCAGTTAATAACTGGCCTGTTGAGAAAGTGGCAAAAGCGAAAGAGGATGCTGTATACATTGAAGTGTGGCCGCCTAATGATACTTATGAGAGCTTATATAATTTGATTTCCAATGCTAAAAAATATGCACCTCAAAAGCAAGTAATTTTAGCAGCATATATGAGACCATTTCTCGAGGAATTAAATATACCTCTTAAATCTGCAGAAAATGCTGCATTTCTTACCATGGCTGTAATATTTGCAAGTGGTGGCTTTCATTTGCTTTTAGGCGAAAGAAATGGCATATTGGATGATGCTTATTATCCAAGATATAGAACTATAAACGATGAAGAATTTAACAAAAGGTTAAGGGAATATTATGATTTTATAGTAAGATATGAAGAGCTTTTATATGACTTTGATATTTCTGATATTACTATGACATATACTGGAGGAATAAATGGGGAATATGCTTTTAGTGGTTCAGAATTTTCGGTAAAGCCTAAAGATAACTGTGTATGGACTCTAATTAAAGATAAGGCAGGATATAAAATTATAAATCTTTTAAACTTTACTGGAATTACAGACATGAGATGGAATGAGCCAAAGGATAGTGAGCCAAGAGAAATTAGAAATATTGAAGTAACTGCCATGCTGGCAGAGGAAGCAAAAGGAATATACACTGCCTCACCAGATATAAACAATGGTGTTTCTGAAAAATTAAATTTTGAATATGTGAAAAATGAAAATGGCAGAGCAGTAAGGTTTACTGTTCCAAATTTAAAAATATGGAATTTGATATATATTAAATTGTAAAATCAGGGTTTTGGGATTTTTTTCAAAACCCTGATTTTTTAATTATCAAGGGTATTACCACAAACCTACAATGTTGAAAAAGTTTAAGCAAATTGATATATTTAATATGTGAGGTAATTAAAAGTACATAGGTAAGAGGAATAAATAATACAGGAAAGGAAAAAACTTTATAGGGGGGGACATATTTCATATGTTCTGATTTTTGTCAGTGTCCAAGTTTGAGGATAAATAATCCTTTAAGGTGGTGTTATAAATGCTTGATGTTTGTCTTTTAGGCTGTGGGGGAAGCATGCCAACCCCGGATAGATACTTAACAGCACTTTTTCTTTCCTATAATGGAAGCAGCATATTAGTTGACTGTGGAGAGGGAACTCAAGTTTCAATGAAGATACAGGGATGCCATTTTAAAAATATAGATGCAATTTTATTAACCCATTATCATGCAGATCATGTAGTAGGGCTCCCAGGACTTTTGCTCACTATTGCAAATTCAGGCAGAACAGAGCCCCTTACTATAGTGGGGCCTTTAGGTCTTAAAAAGGTAATTGATGGGCTTACAGTGATATCTCCTAATCTTCCATATAAACTTGAACTTGTTGAAGTTAATGGTAAAGGTGAAGAACTTAAAATAAAAGACATGTTTGTAAATACAATTAATTCACATCATTCAACTAACTGTCTATCCTATTCTTTTGAAATAAAACGTAAAAGAAAGTTTGATACGGCAAAGGCTAAGGGAAATAGTGTGCCTTTAAAGATATGGAGCAAGCTTCAAAAGGGAGAGGATATTACATATGAAGGAACTTTATATACTCCTGATATGGTTCTTGGAGAAAAAAGAAAAGGGTTAAAGGTGTGCTATGCTACAGATACAAGACCTTTTAAGGAAATTGTACCGTTTATAAAAGGTGCAGACCTATTTGTTTGCGAAGGAATGTATGGAGATGATGGGGAGCTTACTAAAGCTGAGGAATATGGACATATGCTTTTTAGTGAGGCAGCTTGTCTTGCAAAGGAAGGAGAGGTTAAGGAGCTTTGGCTTACTCACTTTAGCCCATCCCTTACAAATCCCGAGGAATATTTAGAAAAAGCTTCTTGTATTTTTCCGAAAACTGTAATAGGAAAAGATAGGCTTAATAAGGAACTTAATTATCCGGTTTAAAATGCAAACTCAGCAAGGGAAATGTAATTTGCAATTTATGAAAAATGCAAATTACGAATATATAATCATTGGTAGGGAACGGTCTTGACCGTTCCGCCCCCACCAAATTCAGATTGCCCTGCAAATACCACAGAATGGGATTGTTATTAGGGGTTGGTACCGTTTCGCCCTCTCAATTTCGCCCATTCATCAACGGAACGGTCAAGACCGTTCCCTACGA
>ENA-UOOI01001656-UOOI01001656.1-fermentation-metagenome-genome-assembly--contig:-NODE-1656-length-22157-cov-3.662112_pt1 | contig 22157 bp, 22 predicted proteins | sample MGYA00245779_ERZ724027 | MGnify/ENA primary metagenome ERZ724027 (study PRJEB28704, sample SAMN03018318) | fermentation metagenome | biome: anthropogenic terrestrial biome; feature: soil; material...
CCTGCGAATGATAGGCAAGTGCGTCGTCGCGTAGTTTATTATTTGCCATTTTGATTGTTATTGTGCAGTAAAAATATAAATTCGCACAAATTTATAAAATAATCATGACAGATTATAATTTTTATTGTGCCTCCTTCATACGGCTTACCGTTCTTTTCATACATTTATACCCCAAAGATAAATATTTTGCAGGATGGAGAAAAATAAGGTATCGTTTAAAGGAAAAAATAGTCCATTCGTCGGGTGAATCGAATGTGTTCATCGATTTTCGGTTGTTTCCACCTCTTTTAAAGCGTAAATTTGTGCAAATTATAAATGGTATTTATTTATGAAAACAAATTCATGTTCTACATTTCATCATTCGCCAAAATCGAAAGGAATTATTTTCGGTCTGCTATTGATTATCGCCGGCTTGTTGTTCCTGTCATTTAATTTCGGATGGATCGATGCTGCCCTCAGACCTATCCTGTTTTCATGGCCAATGATTTTTATTGTACTTTCCATCATCAGCTTTTCCAAAAGAGATTATTCTTTCGGGGTGATTTGGTTGATCGCGGGCCTCTTCTTCCTGCTTCCCCGTATAGCGGAAGCTTATCCGGGATCTATCAGCGGCGTGGATACGGATTTTGCCCGTATCTATTGGCCGGTATTGCTCATCCTCCTGGGACTTGTGCTTGTTTTCAGGATAGGTTCCGGCAGGGGTGGGAGGCGGCACGGATACAAACAGATAGGAGCCGATTCTACAGAAAACGTAAACGGCAGAATAGACAAAAACGTACTGTTCGGCGGTTCGGAAAGCATTTTCTTAGATCCTGTTTTCAACGGCGGCAGCATAAACGCCACGTTTGGCGGTGTGGTGCTCGACCTGAGAAGAACCACGCTCCCGGAAGGGGAGACCTATCTCGATATTGACGCTACTTTTGGGGGAATAGAACTCTATATTCCCGGTGATTGGTGGATCGAGACACGGTTTCAGACTGTTCTGGGAGGTGTGGAAGATAGCCGGATCGTTTCCCAGCCCGATTATACCCGAAAGCTGATCCTGCAAGGCAATCTCACCTTCGGAGGATGCGAAATACGGTAGACAAACAGAAAAACGGTAACCCAATTTAGAAGCAAAGAATGAAGTTCTCATTGACGTACATACCCTTACGGCTGTTCCCGGTGATAGTCCTGTGCGTAATGTATGCGCTGTTGCAAACGGCGGCATTTCGTCCGATTGTCTCCTTTCCCTTCGGTTTGCTTTTACTCAAGAGTTGTATCGATGCGATCATCTTGTTAGGGATGGGGATACTGCTGGCAGTCATCATTCCCTCTTCCAACTATGTGAGATTAGATGTTTTTCAGCGTTTTATCAATTATTTCGCATTGGGGTTCCTCTATGTATCCATCTGGGCGCTCTTTGGTTATCTCTCTTCCATCCTTCTGTTGAGTAATGAAAACAGGGATGAGATTCGTTCACTCATTCCGTTATCCGCTTTTATCGGCCTGTTTATGTATGTGATACATGTACAGATGATCCATTTCAGAATGGTACAGAAGGAAGCTGAAAAGGAGAGACAGAAAGAAGAGGAGCAGGAAACAGACTCCGCGGAACCGCACCCCGACAAGGAAAAAGAGAACAACAAAGAGGGCGAAATACTGGAACGGGTAGCGGTAAAGATCGGGCAGAAGATACATGTGATCCTTGTGCCTGATATTGTTTACATCCGGTCCGACGGCGACTATGTGCAGATAGTGACCGCTCAGAACAGGTTTCTCAAAGAGGAGACCATGAAGTATTTCGAAGTCGGCCTGCCCTCGTCGCAGTTCGTAAGAGTACACCGCTCCTACATTGTAAATGTGGAAAAGATCCTTCGTATCGAGACATACGAAAAACAGAGCCAGATGCTCACCCTGAAGAACGGTGACAAGATCAGGGCCAGCGTTGCGGGCTACAAAGCGTTGCGGACCGTGCTGAACCTCTGATCGTAACAGAATCTTAATTGTAAAGTATGTTAAAACCCGGAAAACCGGTTTGTGTTTTCGAGTTTTCTATTTTACCTTTGCACCGCTTTTTTTGACAGACAAAAATGGAATTAAAGGAACGAATTATTGAAAAAGCGGGCGATCTGTTCCAACAATACGGTATAAAAAATGTATCGATGGATGAGATAGCTTCTTCGCTGGGTATCTCGAAAAGAACCATCTATGAGAACTTCAAAGACAAGGAAGATATCTTGTTGTCGGCGCTTCTTCGGTTCAGTCAGAGGAGAGAGAAGGTTTTTACTTCTCTTTTCCAACAGTGCAACAATGTGGTGGAGGTTTTCATCAGGATTATCGAAGAGCATCAGCATATGCCTATCTGTAATGTGAAGTTCTTCGAGGATATCCAGAAATATTATCCCCGCGCTGCCAACCTGATCAGGAAGCAGATCGAAACCAACAATATCTATCTGCGGGATTTTCTGCGACAGGGGATCGAGGAGGGATATATCCGGGAAGACCTGAATGTGAATGTGGCCGCCTTTCTGGTAGAAGAGACCACCTACACCTATATCCGCGCCTCCTATCTCGAAAAGCCCCCCTTCTCGTTTCAAGACCTCTTTTACACAATGATGATCAACTTTGTGCGGGGTATATTGACCGGGAAAGGCATCAGGATCATAGACGCGTACCTGGAACAACAAAGAAAAAGAACAGGTAACTGACTATTTCGTCTGAAAGAAATAATCTAAATTGAACTATTAATTGAAGTGATTACAATGAATCTACGAAGTATAATACTATTATTACTGCTGCTGGGTCTTACCGGCCTTTCTACGGTAACAGCGCAGCAAACCGACAGTTTGCGGATCGATTTGAACCGGGCATTGGAGATTGCCTTGAGTGAGAATCCCACGGTGAAGGTCGCCGATATGGAGATCACCAAAAAGCAGTATGCGAAGAAATCGGCTTATGGAGCCCTTATGCCGCAGATGGACCTGATCGGCCAATACCAACGTGCTATCAAAAGGCAGACGGTTTATTTTGATGAGGGTTTCAGTATGTTCGGTGGAGATGTGGATCCTTCGGATTACACTGAAGAAGAACGGGAGATCCTGCAGGTATTGCAAAAGGTGATGGCGCCCGATCCCGAGAGTTCCGGGGAAGGTATCCAGATGGGCCGTTTCAATTCCTGGTCGGCAGGATTGAATGTAAGCCTGCCGCTGGTGGTACCCTCGCTCTGGAAAAATATCCAGATGAGCGAGGTGGATATCCAACTCTCCATCGAACAGGCGCGTGCATCGCGCATCAATCTGGTGAACCAGGTGAAGAAATCATTCTTCAGCCTGCTGCTGGCGCAGGACAGCCATGACGTTTTCAGGAAAACCTATGAGACCGACTCCATCAACCTCGAGGATATCCGCAACCGGTACAATCAGGGAATAGTAGCTGAATATGATGTGATTACTGCCGATGTGCGGTTGAAAAGTCTTATACCCAGTATCCTTCAGTCGGAGAACATGATGAGGATTGCTGAACTGCAACTGAAGATGCTGATGGGGATCGACAGCGACCTGCCGCTGAAAGTAGTGGGTTCGCTGGACGATTATGAGAAGAGCATGTTCGATGCTATCATCCCGGCGGATACTTCGCTTATAAACAACAGTGATATAAAGCAATTCGACCTGCAGGCCGAACAGGCGAAAAATGCCTATGAGTTACAGAAACTGCAGTATGCTCCTTCGCTGGTGACCTCATTCAACTGGACTTACACAAGCCAGAATAACGATTTTAAGTTCAACACTTACCGCTGGGATCCCTATTCCATGCTGGGCTTCACGCTTCAGATACCTCTCTTCAGCGGCGGACAACGCTACCATAATGTAAAACAAGCGCAGATACAGCTATGGCAGCTCGACGAACAGCGTAAGGATGTGGAGAGGGGACTTAAACTGTCGATCAGAAACAACTACGACCTCATCCACAAAAATATCGAACAGGTGGTGGCTACACAGTCTTCTGTAGAGCAGGCGCGCAAAGGGCATGAGATCACCCTGAAGCGATATGAGACGGGAATGGGTACTATCGTGGATGTCAACGCGGCGGCATTGGCCGTACTTAACGCCGAACTACAATATAGGAACGCCATCTACGACTATCTGGCGGCGAAAGCCGATCTGGAAAAAGTGCTGGGGTATGATATCTCACCGGTAAGTGTAGAGTAAAGAATAAAGAACAAGGAATAAAGATTTAGAATTCAACATTCAATATTTAAGATCTTGAACCTGAGTTGCAGAACAGCATAGCTAAATTTTGAATTTTGAATATGGAATCTGAAATTCAGGAACCCAAATTAAAAACAAAATATACAAATAGTTATATGAGACGATACAGCTTATTGAAAGTTACTCCTTTACTGGCAGTTGCATTGCTTGCTTCCTGCGGAGGAGCGGATCGTACCGGGAGCGCTGAAAGTGAAGCTTCGCAGAAAACAAAGGTACGTGTAGAAGAAGTGCAGTTAGTACCGGTGGATCAGATCTCCACCTTTACCGCTACGGTAGAGGCCGATCAGGTAAACAATATCGCTCCCGCTATGGGAGGACGGATCCGTGAGATCAGGGTGGATGTAGGTTCGCAAGTACGTCGCGGACAGGCACTGGTAACCATGGACAAGGCAAACCTTTCACAGCAGCAGACACAGGTTGCCACGCTGAAGCGGGACTACGAACGGTATGAAGAGCTGTATGAAGTGGGTGGTATTTCCAAACAGCAGCTCGATCAGGCGAAGACACAATTGGATGTGGCGGAGTATGCCCTGAATAATCTGGATGAGAATACTACGTTGACCAGTCCTGTAAACGGAGTAGTGACAGCCCGTAATTACGATCCGGGTGATGTGGCCGGACAGCTGCCTATCCTCACCATCGAGAATATCAATCCCGTAAAGGTGAAGGTCAATGTCTCAGAGTCTTATTATAGCCAGGTAGTGAAGGGAATGCCCGTGGAAGTGCTGGTAGATGCTTTGGGAGGGGAAACATTCCAGGGAAGTGTCTCTTTGATCCATCCCACGCTCGACCCGGTTTCACACACCTTTACTGTTGAAGTATCAGTGCCTAACAGTGATCAGAAGCTGCGTCCCGGAATGTTCGCCCGGGTGAAGATGAATTTCGGTACCAATGAGCGCCCCTTGCTCTCAGACAAGGCCGTCCTGAAGCAGGTAGGTTCCAATGATCGCTATGTATTCGTGGAAAAAGACGGGAAAGCTGTCTATACTTTAGTACAACTAGGAATCCGGATCAGTGATAAATATGAGATCGTCTCAGGGCTGAACGACGGTGACAAGGTAATCGTAGAGGGTAATACAGGCCTGATTGACGGTACTGAAGTGGAAGTTATTGATTAAAATTCAAGATTTAAAATTCAAGATTTAAGATTTGAATTCACAATCGACGTAGTCAAAATCAGCGTAATTAAATCTTGAATCTGAAATATTGAATCTTGAATCTGAAATAAAAAATAAATTAGTATGAAGATATATGAAACCGCGGTGAAAAATCCCGTGGGAACATCATTGATATTTATCGGTATTGTGCTGATAGGGTTCATGTTCTACCGGCAATTGCCTATAGACCTCTATCCCAATATCGACCTGAATATTGTTTCGGTCATGACCTCCTATGCGGGAGCGGGTGCCGAAGACGTTGAGACCAATGTAACCCGTCCCCTTGAAGATGTGTTGAACTCCACAGAGAAGCTGAAAGAGATCACATCACAGTCGAGGGACGGTATGTCGATGATCATGCTGGAGTTCGAATTCGGCACCGATATGGACGCCGTGATGAACGATGTCCGAGACAAGGTGGGGACGGTGGCGGGTTTTCTGCCGGACGGTACGGAAGATCCTATGATCCTGAAATTCAGCTCTGATATGATCCCGGTAGTGGTGCTTTCTGCCACCGCCGAAGAGAGCTCGGGAGCACTGTATAAGATACTCGATGAACAGGTGGCCAACCCGCTCAACCGTATTTCGGGAGTGGGTACTGTTTCTGTCAGTGGCGCTCCTGAGAGGGAGATACAGGTGAATGTGATGCCCGAAAAACTGGAGGCATACAACCTCTCTCTGGAACAAATTGCACAGGTAATTGCGACTGAAAACGTGAATGTCCCTGCCGGTAATTTCGATATCGGTACACAAACCTATATGCTGCGTCTGGAGGGAGAGTTCGAGAACAGCAAGGACCTGAACAGTATCATTGTAGGGAACAATCAGGGACGCGCCATCTATCTGCGGGATGTGGCTTCGGTGAGTGATACACTGGAGTCGCGGGTACAGGAGAATTATACCAACGGACAACGGAGTGCCTCCATCGTGGTACAGAAACAGTCGGGTGCTAATACGGCAGCCATTGCTGACGCTGTGAAGGCGCAACTACCTGTACTGGAAAAGAGTCTCCCGCCAGATATCAAGCTTGTCACAGTGATGGACACTTCCGATTATATCAAAGTATCCATCAACAGTTTGCTGGAGACGATCCTGCTGGCGCTTATCATCGTCGGTATTATCGTGCTTTTCTTTCTGGGGCGGTGGCGTGCCACTATTATTATCATGGTGACCATACCCATCTCGCTGATCGGGTCGTTTATCTATCTCTACCTCACCGGGAACAGTATCAATATCATTTCGCTCTCGGCGCTCTCCATCACCATAGGGATGGTGGTGGACGATGCCATCGTGGTGTTGGAGAACATCACCACCCATATTGAACGGGGAAGCCGTGTCAAACAGGCGGCCGTATACGGTACGGAAGAGGTATCTCTCTCCGTAATTGCCTCCACACTGACGATTATCGCGGTGTTCCTACCGATGACTATGGTCGGTGGCTTTGCCGGTGTGATGTTCAGACAACTGGGATGGATGGTAACTATCATTATCTCTCTGTCGTTGATCATAGCCCTTACCCTTACCCCGATGATGAGTGCGAAGATGATGCGCTCGACCAAGGATGCTAAGGTGTCCGGATTCGACAAATGGTATAGCAAAAGAGTCCTTCCGTTGCTCAACCGGATTGATCATGCTTACGCAAGATTGGTGAATTGGGTGGCTCGCAGGAGACGTCTCACATTGTTGGGTGTGCTGGTTGTTTTTATCATAAGTGTGGTTATCAGTGCCATTACGCTGAAGACGGAATTTATGCCGGCATCGGATAACAACGAAATTGCCATTACCGTGGAGATGCCTACCGGAACCCGTATGGAAATCGCCCGGGAAACAGGGCACAGGATAGCACAGGAAATGCAGGAGAAATATCCCGAGATTGAGATCATCTCTTTCAGTGTGGGGGCGGCTTCGGAAGACAACACCTGGGCGGCCATGCAGGAAAACGCTTCCAATATCATGACTTATACGATGCGTCTGACGGAGGCCAAGAACAGGAAAAAGACGATCTACGATATATCGGACGAGATACGCCAGGACCTTGGCAATATGCCGGAACTGCACCGTTTCCGCGTAATGCCGGGTGGAGGCGATATGGGAATGACCGGTGGAAGTAATGTCGCTCTGGATATCTACGGGTATGATCTGGCTGCGACCGACCAACTCGCTGCCCAGATGAGAACCAAACTGGAAGGAGTGAAAGGATTGCGCGACATCACGGTATCGAGAAAAGATTACCGTATGGAGTACCAGATACAGTTCGACCGTGAGAAATTGGCATTGAATGGCCTGAATATGAGCACGGCAGCCAATGCTATCAGGAACAGGATCAACGGTCTTGTTATGTCACGTTTCCGCGAAGAGGGGGAAGAGTATGATATCCGTGTAAGATATGAAGAGCAATATCGTCAGTCCATTGAAGATATTGAAAATATATTGATATACAATACGATGGGAGCCGGTGTGCGGGTGCGTGATCTGGGGACAGTAATAGAAACTTCTACACTGCCGCAGATCGACCGTCAGGACCGCCAGCGTATTGTAACGGTGACAGGTACCATTTACGGACGTGCCCTGAGTGAGGTGGTGACCGATGTAAATACCATTATGGCCGAAGCAGATCTGCCCGCAGGAGTGCAGGTGGAGATAGGTGGATCTCTGGAAGATCAGCAGGAATCATTTTCACAGTTGGGACTTCTTCTTATGATCGTTTCTCTGCTGGTATATATTGTATTGGCATCGCAGTTCGAATCGCTGACCTATCCGTTTATGATCATCCTGACCGTGCCGTTTGCCTTTACCGGTTCCATCCTCTTCCTTGCCCTTACGGGTGAACCGCTCGGTATTATGGGATTTGTCGGGTTGATCATGCTTGTAGGAATGGTGGTGAAGAACGCCATTGTGCTGATCGACTACATCAACCTGAACCGCGAGAGAGGCATGTCGATTATCACAGCGGTGGTACACGGCGGCCGTTCGAGGCTTCGTCCCGTATTGATGACTACCCTTACCACTATTCTGGGGATGGTTCCCCTGGCAATTGGTACAGGGCAGGGATCGGAAATGTGGAAATCACTGGGTATTTCCATTATCGGTGGGATGACCTTCTCCACTGTCATCACCCTTATACTGATCCCGGCACTCTACTCCATGATGGCGGGTTATGGTGTGCGCAGAAGACGTAAGAAACACCGTTATGAATTGACAATTGACAGTTGACAATTGATAATGTGCCAATGTGAATAATGAGATTAATTAAAGAAAAAGTCAAAAATTGAAAAGTGAAGAAGTTGAGAAGTCTTTATTCTTTGTTCTTTACTCTTTATTCTAAAAAATATGAAAGCAGTAATGATAACGTTAGACCAGGCACACTACGATGAGATCGTGGGCAACCTGAGTTCACTCAATATACGTGGATTCACTTCATGGAAAGAGGTTCACGGACGCGGAAGTAAGAATGGGGAACCGCATTACGGTTCCCACGCATGGCCCTCGGTGAACAAGGCTATCCTCACCATCGTGGAAGATGACAGGGTGAAGCTGTTGCTTGATTACCTGAGGACGCTCGATGAAGAGTCGCCCAACCTGGGCCTCCGTGCCTTTGTATGGAATATTGAAGATATGATATGAGTCGATTTTGATCATCGATCCCGGGAGGGCGTTGCTGAAAAGTGACGCCCTTTCTTTGTGATAGCAATGATTATACGCTTGGAGGCGTAAGTGTAATATGGAGACAGGTGAAATTCAATTAATAGGTAAAGGGATTACTGCTATTGTGATTTTCGATATTCTTTAGGAGAAACACCTGTAAGCCGTTTGAAATATTTGCCAAAGAAAGATTGTGACGGAAAATTCAATTCATCACTTATTTGTTGTATTGTCATATTGGTAGATTTCAAGAGTGCTTTTGCTTCCAATAATATATAGTCATCTATCCAATCTCCAGCTGTTTTTCCACTTGTTTGCTTAATGATTGTAGACATATATTTAGGTGTCAGACATAATTTACTGGCGTAAAAATCCAATCCTCTATGCTGTTTAAAATGAGCCCGCACCAATTTTACAAAACGATCAGGTGAAGACTGAATACGATATGGCAAAGTCGTCTTATGAAGCGCTTATTAACCAAAAACAGACGGCTCATCTCTCTACTCAAGAAGTAAAGAGCCGATTAGCTTTAAATGATGCAGAGATTAAACGTACAGAGGCAGCCCTGGAAATGGCCAGACTGAACCTTTCGTACAGCGTTATTACCGCTCCTTATGATGGGACTATGGGACGCAGGCTGATACAGCAGGGACAACTTCTTCAACAACCGGGAATGCAGGTGGCGACTATTGTTTCCGGCGAGGATAAATGGGTAACTGCCAATTTTCTTGAGAGCCAGATGCCTAATGTTACGATAGGGAAAAAAGTAACGATGAAAGCGGATGCACTGAACGGACAGGAGTTCGAGGGTGTAGTTACAGCCATAGCTGCAGCCACGGGTTCCCGTTATTCAAGTATTCCTGTCGATAACAGCACGGGTAACTTTGTAAAAGTGCAACAGCGTATCCCTGTACGAATAGAGTTTATCGGTAATAACGATCCGGAAGGCTTGAAGCGGTTAAGAACCGGAATGAATATGGATATTTTCATTAAGAGATAAAAGATGAGCGAAGAATATAACAGGGGTTTATTCCATAAATGGGTTCCCGGACTCGGACAATTGGGCCTTATCATGCTTTTTGAAGCTATTATGCTGTTGATTAACCCGATCAATCCCGGTAATATAGGACAAATGTCCGGCAGTACAGGTATACTTACAGAGTATTATATGTGGGGGAATTTTGCGACGATCATCGGACTGTCTCTGGTTCTTCCGTTCGTATTGCGCGTAAAAATGCGGTTCCGTTCCAAAGAATTATTGGTTATGGCGTTAGTCGTTATGGCTGTGTTGAATGTGATCGTGGCAACGACGACTATAGGAGAGATAGTAGTGGTGGCCTGTCTGTTTTTTGGAATGGCTAAAATGGTGGGAATGGTGGAGATGCTTCTTCCTATTCAGGGAATACTTAGTCCCGACGGTAACAGAAACAGGTTTTACGCGATCTTTTATCCCATATCTTTAAGTGCATCGCAAGTAGGGACGTTCTTTACTTCAAAATTCGCTCTTGATATAGGTTGGCAGGCAGTGAATTATTACGGTTCAGCAACGTTACTTTTAGCGGCACTAATTGCCATAATATTTGTTCACAACCAACGCTTTGGAAGGAAAATACCGTTTTACCGGATAGATTGGCCTGGTTTGCTTTGTTTCGGCACGGCATTAATGAGTATGGCTTATATATGTGCCTTCGGAAAGCAACAGGATTGGTTCAACTCCCCGCACGTAATACGGGCTTGCATAATTATAATAGTGTCTGTATTCGCATTGATCATGAGACAACTGAATACCAGGCACCCCTTTCTTGCTTTTAAATTGTACAGGATAAGGGAAGTTCGTGTAGGAGTACTTTTATTGGTAGGGCAAGGTATGTTTATGGGGGTAAGTTCAATCATGTCGATATATACTACTGCTATCCTGGGTTATAACTGGATGACCAATGCGGAGATCAATCTTATGACTCTGCCTGGTATCATTTCGGCAGGTTTCGTTGCATACTACTGGACAAAGCATGGTTTACATTTGAAAATGTATATTTTTTCCGGTTTTGCGGCTTATTTTCTCTACACGGTGATGCTTTATTTTATGATGGTTCCGGAACTTAATATATCCCAGTTATACCTACCCCAGGTGTTAAACGGTTACGGAATGTCCACCCTTTTTATATCAGTATGGATATATACTTTTTATAAAGTTCCCCAGAATACAATGCTGCCGTCAGTTGCACCTATAATGATTTTCAGGAGTTTTGTCATGTTGGGGTTTTTTACCGCGTTGTTCGGATGGTTACAATATAAGTTCCAATGGCAAAGTATCGGTGATCTGGCGGTTCATTTCGATCTCTTGGTCATGAATCAGAATTCAGGCATTGGTTCTTTGAGAGATACCCAGATGAGTGCAATACTGGCATCTAATAAAACTTTACTCGGCTATATAATAATTGCAGGACTTGGTATTCTCTCGATGATATTCTTTTATCAATTCGGACAGGAAAAATACAGGCTTGTCAGATTTAATAGTCGTCGATCAGAAAAACAAAATGAATTGTCCGGACAAATCAAAGATATAGCAGGATCGGTTTGATCTCTTCCACATATCATAGTAGACATCTTTTTGGTATCGATTTTGTACAGTTGAGCACCCAAAACATTCATTTCGGTAAGTTCATAAAACCGGGCGTTATACTGCACCGTAACTTTGTATCATAATAGTAACCAATCGAATTGTATCTGGCAATGAAACGAGGATTAAAAATAGCCACTCTATCTGCCGTCTCTGTAATGGTGTTCTCAGTAATGAGTCTTACAGGAATAATATTATTGAGAAGGCGGATCTTAAGTATATCCTAAATAAGGAAATATGAGCAATAAACATTTTTTTTATTTCAGACCCCGGCACTTTGTACTGGCAATCGCGATATTCTGCGTGCTGACTATAATTATAGCCGGAAAAAAAGTGAACAATATTCCCTTAGCGGAAAAGGGAAATTACATTCTCACGGAAGTGAATGAGATTAACCTGGATAAAGAGGGGATAACCTTTCTGTTTTTCTATCGGAAAGATTCTGAATTGTGTCAAAAGATGCGATACAATATAGAACAATTGGATGCTGAAAATCTTCATGGTATTCATTTCTATGCTATGGACATCGAAGAGAATACCGAATATTATTACAAATACAATATATCCGGAATTCCCAATTTGTTAATATTCAATGGAGAGGTTGAAAAAAAGCGGGTTATGGGTATTGTGTCCACCAATAATTTAGAAAAAATAGTGAATAGGGTAAAAGCTTATTGATCCAAATAAATTTACTCTGCTCTCGCTTGACAAAAAAGTTCCTTACACCATAAAGAAAAAAATAATCATATGAAACAAAGAACCATAAAGGAATCCTTTTCTATCAAAGGAAAGGGGTTACACACAGGATTAAAAACTACTATTACTTTTCGTCCCGCACCTGTTGACTTCGGGTACAGGATAAAACGGCTCGATCTGGAAGGAAGTCCGGTAATAATGGCTTCTGCGGAAAATGTCATGAATACGCAGAGATGTACTGTCTTATCTGTGGATGGAGTGCAGGTTGCCACGATAGAACATGCGTTAGCTGCACTCTACGGATGTGAGATTGACAATTGTCTGATTGAAATTGATTCACCTGAATTCTCGATACTTGATGGAAGTTCCGTTGAATATATAAATAATATTCGCAGGGTAGGTCTCGAAAAGCAATCCAAAGAGAGGATCTATTATGAGGTGGATCGCAATATTGAGTATTTCGATGCTGAAACGGGTTCATATCTGATATTAATGCCTTCCGACAGGTTTAGCGTTCATGTGCAGATAGCATTCGACTCGGAGGTTTTGACAGTACAAAACGCTTTTCTGGAAAATTTATCCGATTTTGAGGATGAAGTCTCAATGTGTAGGACATTTGTTTTTATAAAAGAGATCGAGAGTCTCCTAAAAACAGGATTAATAAAGGGAGGCGATTTAAATAACGCGATTGTCATATATGATCAACTCATTCAACAGCAGGAACTTGACCGATTGGCTGATATCATGGGTGTGGAGAGGAGAAAGATCGATAAAACAGGATATATAGTAAATAAACCGCTTCTATTCCCTAATGAACCCGCAAGGCATAAATTACTGGATGTTATCGGGGATATAGCCCTTGTCGGTAAATTTATCAAGGGAAAGATCATCGCAAACCGTCCCGGGCACCGGATCAACAACCTGTTCGCAAGAAATATAGCTGAACAGATCAAAACAGAACCAGTCTTTGAAATACATGAAAGCTTTTCATAAAAACACCGTCGTTATGAAAACCTTATTTTTATTTTTAAGGAGGAACATGATCCCTTTGCTGGGGATGATCTTAGGAGCGATAGCCGGATATTTTTACTGGCAAAATTATGGGATCTATGACGGTACATTCGGCTTCTCTTCGGAATGGTGGGCTAATTGTATATATGGCTTATTGTTGGGAGGATTGATAGGTAGCCTGATTAGAAAATAAGCCTTCATAATACTGCTCATTCATAATTTTTAGAACATCAATTGAATATGGATATATAACATGATTTACTTATGAAACATACTAAATTATTTATCACCGTCTTTTCTATTACGCTACTTACAACGACTCTCAATGCACAAAATTATAATACAGCTCTGGGGGTAAGGTTAGGGTATGACAGCGGTTTAACGCTGAAACATTTCTTCGCTCCCGAGAATGCTGCCGAATTTATACTATCTATTTCCCCCCGCTATTTTCAACTTACGGGAATGTATGAATATCAACAGCCTGTTCCTGGATCATTCGATTTATCCTGGGTTGTAGGAATTGGCGGCCACTTGGGAGGTATACACCATGACAAAGATAAATACAAAAGTAATTTGTTGCTCGGAGTGGATTTGATGGCGGGCCTGGAATACAGTATCGCCCGCACGCCTTATGCTGTTGCGCTGGACTGGAAACCATCTTTTAATTTTACCAATAGTTATAACGATTATTGGCTTAACGGATTTGCACTTAGTGTGCGATATACACTCTATTAGCTTAACGAGTTGTCTTGCCTTGTTTTGTAGATAACTAAACATTATGATTACGTTGTTTTTGTAATTTTTTCGTAAAGCCAAATCCTTTATCGTGCCTTAAGTATGGATATATTTTAGTTCGGTAACCAAAAACAGCGTTTGGGTCAATTTGGGGGACAGACTGCGTTTCAGGGCTATATCTTTGCAATATCAAACAAGAGAAAAGAAAACAATTTTATTAATTAATTATTCAGAAAAATGAAAAAGATGGTTTTAGTGTGTTTGTCAGTATTGATGACAACAGGATTGGTGACAGTGAATGCCCAGACTCCTATATCTTATGGCGTGAAAGCAGAAGCAAATATGTCGAATTTTTTACTTACCGATTTAGATAATCAGTCAAGTACAATGAAACTGGGCCCTACACTGGGCGGTTTTATGAACATTGGTTTGCATCGGAATTTCTCCCTCCAGCCCGAAGTGATGTTCTTCTACCGCCAATCCAAGATGGAAACCGGAGCTGCTGAAGATGATTTTAGACAATGGGGAATGCAGATCCCGGTTTACTTTCTGGGACAAACCTATACCCATAGCGGTAAGTTTTATGCCGGTGTAGGGCCCTATCTTGGGCTTGGTTTTGATGCGCGCTACAAGGATGCCGATCAGGACCTGTACAAAAAGGTGAATGACGAGGCTGCAATGAACCGGTGGGATTTTGGATTGGGTGCGCTGGTCGGTTACGAATTCACCAACGGTATCCAGATTAATGCAGGATACCAACTCGGACTGGTGGATCAGTTAGACGCCCTTAAAGACGACGCCACCATGCGCACACAGACCGTGAGCCTTGGAATCGGCTATCGCTTCTAAAGAGAAGCTGAAGGAAAAGAGATTGCCTCGATACCAGACATTTATTCCAACCATACAGATGTGCCGGCATTAAGTTTGCATCGCACGCCTGATGGGATAAAAGTGAAGTCTGACAGGGGTAATCTCCTCAAATAGGGTGAAGTGAAATAGTTTCTTCTTCTTCAAAACTCAACGGGCTCCGGATATTACTTCCTGCTGCTCGTTGAGTTTATTTCAATTACATTCGTTTCTTTTTTGTAACTGAGCGACTTTGATTATATTTGAATAATATAGGATGCGCCTCGGAAAAGCTTAAACAAGCTTGGCTCTTCTCTTGGCTTTCACTATATTTGCACTATTCTGATTTATAAACAACCAATATATTCTTATGCTCCAAATGGTTCGAAAAACAGAACTTCCTATCATTAAATTAAATAACAAGACGGCATTTTTATCAGCGCTGTCCTTAAACTTGTTTTTTGGCTTTGTACAGATTATCATCTTAATTTACAGTTTATACATGGGAGAAAATGTAGGTGAAATATTCGCCGAAAGATTATCTGAATCAACATTTTATATAGGACAGGCAATCTCACTTGTTATAAATGTGTTTTTACTCTATCTTTTTTTTCGAATTGAATTTTGGATACTTAAATATTTTTCTAATAGCAGAAGAAGGGCATGGTTATCGTTCTTCGCTTTGCTTCTCTTCGTGTGTATCTTGAGCACCATTATATCGCAACTGTTAGGAATTTGGTTCAAGGGTGAATTAACAGCGTATCGTTATTCTATTGTTCACTTTATCAAAGATTTGATGCTTTTTATTAGTTCCGTTTTTGTTACCTATCTGATCTATCTGATCATTAAAAACCAGAAGAGGATGGAAGAAAACAAGAACCTTACCATCGAGAATTTCAGGAATCGGTATAATGCGTTAAAAAATCAAACCGACCCCCATTTCCTGTTCAACTCACTCAACTCGCTCAACGGACTGATCGGTTACGACGATGAACGTGCACATGAGTATGTGATGCAGCTATCGTCAGTATTTCGATATACTATACAGGAACGTTCGGTGGTGACGCTTTCCGATGAACTGGAATTTGCAGAATCCTATATCTATCTGATGAAGATCCGGTACGAGGATGCCCTCTCCGTCAATATCCAGATACCGGATGGCCATCCGGAGTTCTATATCCTGCCTTTCGCCATACAGACATTGGTGGAAAATGCAGTGAAACATAACATAGTCAGCCGGCAGAAGCCGCTGGATCTGGTCATCAGGATGACGGCTGAGGAGACGATTATTGTCGAGAATAACCTTCAGCCAAGACAGGATGTGAGATCCGGAAACGGTTTGGGATTATCCAATCTGAACGAGCGTTATTGGTTGATGTTCAGGAAGAATATCAATATACAAGCTGACGACTCTGTTTTCAGGGTCGAGATCCCATTGATAAAAACCCTGGATAAGTATAGCGATAAACTTATCGATTATAACTCATAATTCATAATTATTATGACTGCTGTAATTGTAGAAGACGAAGTTGCCGCCGCACAGAATCTTGAAAGACTTTTAAAGTCGATAGACGAAAATATAGATATTATTGCCGTATTGCAGAATGTGGACGAGAGTATAGAGTGGTTTTCAACCAACACGCTGCCCGATGTAGTCTTTATGGATATTCATCTTGCCGATGGGGACTCCTTTTCTATTTTCAAAAATATAGAGATCCGTTGCCCGATTATTTTTACAACGGCTTACGACCAATATGCATTGAAAGCGTTTGAAGTGAACAGTATCGACTATTTACTCAAACCGATCAGTAAAAAAAGTCTGGAGAAATCATTGACCAAACTGAAAAATTTCCCACCCAATAACCATAATTCCGATATGATTGCACAGATAATGAAAAGTATCAATCAGGTCAATAAAATCCATAAAAAAAGTTTTCTCATCCCGTTCAAGGATAAACTGATACCCGTTTCATCCGATGATATTGCCTATGTTTATTCACAGAATAAAAAGGCAGTCATCACCTGCTTCAATAAGCGTGATTATACAATGGATACATCGCTCGATGATTTTTTGAAACAACTCGATCCTGATCTGTTCTTCAGGGCAAACAGGCAATTCATTATTTCACATCAGGCGGTAACCGATCTGTCGATGTGGTTCGACGGAAAATTGGCAGTGAATCTTTCCGTTGCCACGCCCGAAAGGATTATTGTAAGCCGCGCTCGTGTTGCCGATTTTAAGAAGTGGTACATGAGAACGGATGAGTGAGGGTGAGTCGCTTTATTTTAATTATATCGCATTTAAAGGACAGAAAAATGAAAAACAATAGTTATTGTGCTTTTCTACGTGGTGTAAACGTAAAAGGAACGAATATGAAAATGGCAGAAGTTTGTTCTGTATATGAAACAGCGGGAATGGAAAATGTATCATCGGTGCTGGCATCGGGAAATATTTTGTTTTCTTCTGCTAAAAATAAGAATGAGTTAAAAACGCTGTTGGAAAAAGCGCTGTCGGCACATTTCAGTTACGATGCTTTCCTTTTCGTAAAAGATAAAATGGAGATTGAAAGCCTTGTCAATAAAAATCCTTTTGAAACCAGTCCCGATTTTCACATTTATGGTTTTGTGGGCATTGACGGAATTGAAAAAACGTTACTCGAAGAATTTGAAAAAGCCGGGAAAATGGAAGGAGAGAAGGCTCAAATAACAGAAAATAATTTCTATTGGAAAGTGCCTAAAGGAAATACGCTCGAATCTGAATTTGGGAAAATATTAGGACGAAAAAATCTGAAAGCTGCTTTCACTTCACGCAATCTGAATACGTTTGAAAAGGTTTTAAAAAAGATGTAAAAATATACATCCCGCATATTTCGCCAATAACCGTAGATAAAAGAACTTAAACCTGTAAAAACAGCTCAATATTCATCAAAATTGAGCTGTTTTTAATTAATAAATGAGCTATAACCACCCATAGCTACAACCGGTGGAGGCTCGGTATCAATTTTTTATATTTCAGCCCTTAAAATAGCCGTTTGGGAATTGCACTCTCTACAACCAGCACAGTTGTAGTATTACTTTGCATTGTCAAAAACGTAAATATGGGTGTATAATGTTAAAAGAAAGAATACTTCAACAAGCTACGGATCTTTTCAGCCTGCATGGTATTAAAAATGTATCAATGGACGATTTGGCATCGTCTTTGGGTATTTCTAAACGGACTATCTACAAAAATTTTAAGAATAAAGAAGACATTTTGAAGAATTGTATCCTTGTCTCCTGGGAAAATAGGGGTCAGAGGATTACGGAAATCATGCGCCAATCGGAGAATGTGATTGATGGATGTTTACAAATAATCGACGATTATAAATGCACCCGGTTGCCGATAGCTATATTCTGGGAGGATATTTACAAATATTATCCGGAAATTTATCGATGCATTTTGGAGGATGCGGAGAAAAGTAATATCTATTTGAAACGACTACTGAAAGAAGGAATAAAAGACAATTACTTCCGTGAAAACCTACATGTTGACGAAACTTTCTTTATGTTGGATATGAGTACTTGCATAATAATCAGCAATATTTATTCAGTGAGGATTTCTTTCCCCCGCACAAATTTAATTTTCAATATAATGGTTAATATGCTTCGTGGAATTTCTACCGATAGGGGCATTGAAATCATAGATAAGTATATTGATAATTTATCCCATTCAAATAATTAATAATAATTTATGAGAGTTACAAAAATTGGTATCGTCCTAATGGCGATTTGTGGATTGTTCAGGTTATCCGTTGCAAACGCGCAAGAAATCGATTCCGACGTATTGCGCTTGGATTTGGAAACGGCGGTTCAAATTGCTTTGAGTGAAAATCCCCTGGTGAAAGTCGCCGATATGGAGATTGAGAAAAAGGTTTATGCTAGAAAGAGCGCTTATGGCGCCCTGTTACCCCAAATTGATCTTATCGGACAGTATCAGCGCACTTTAAAACGCCAGACGATGTATCTGGATACGGATATGGGTGGTCTTTTTGGCGGCGGCTCCATAGATCCCTCGCAATTCACGCCTGAGGAATTGGAGATCGTGGAGGTTTTCGGCAAAATAATGGCACCCAGTTCCGACGCTGATGCCAACGAAGGCATTCAGTTCGGCCGGAAAAACATGTGGACGGGAACGGTTAACGTTAGTTTACCACTGGTCGTTCCCTCATTATGGAAAAACATCCAGATGAGTAAGGTCGACCTGGAGATGGCCGTGGAACAGTCGCGTTCGTCGAAGATCGATCTGACACATCAGGTAAAAAAGGCCTTTTACAGTATACTGTTGGCTAAAGACAGCTATGAGCTTTTCAGGGAAACATACGCCACTGACTCTTTGAATTTGGTGAATATAAAAAATAAGTTTGAGCAGGGTATTGTTGCAGAATATGATGTCATTACAGCCGATGTCCGTCTCAAAAGCATTATACCCAATATCCTGCAGTCGGAAAGCATGTTGAAAATCGCAGAACTACAATTGAAAATGCTGATGGGTATCGATGCCGAAATACCTGTAGAGATTATGGGTTCACTTTCTGATTATGAAAAATGGATGTTTGAAGCCATTGTTCCCTCCGACAATAACCTGTCGGGGAATAGTGACCTGAGACAATTCGACCTGCAGGCCATACAGGCGAAAAACGCAGTTGAGATTCAAAAACTTGAACGTTTACCTACGCTTACCTCTACCTTCAACTATTCCTATATAAGTCAAAATAACGATTTCAAGTTCAACACCTACCGTTGGGATCCTTATTCAGTGGTAGGTGTGACGCTTGCCATCCCTATCTTTAGCGGAGGACAACGGTATCACAACATCAAACAGTCCGAAATTCAATTATACCAACTGCAAGAACAGCGCAAGAATCTGAAACGCAGCTTACAATTATCCGTAAGAAATAGTGCAGAACTTATCAGTAAAAGCATAGAACAGGTGGTGGCCGCCGAATCGTCTGTACAACAGGCAAAGAAAGGTTATGAGATTACGCATAAAAGGTATGAAACAGGAGCGGGAACTATCGTGGACCTGAATGCGGCAGCACTCGCGGTGACCAATGCCGAGCTGCAATACCGAAACGCGATCTACGACTATCTGGCATCCAAAGCCGATTTGGAAAAAACACTCGGCTACGATATTAATACAATAAATTGAAACAAATCAATAAATACAACAAAGTAAGTATGAAACGGAATATTATTCTAAAATTTATGCCGCTGGCTGCCCTTCTGACGCTCTCTTCATGCGGCGGATCCGGTAAGAGTGAACAACAAACAGAGAACACTAAAAGAAATGTTATGGTGGAGGAAGTCACGTTGGTACCCGTAAACCAATTATCTTCCTTCACAGCCACAGTTGAGGCAAAAACTGTAAACAACATCACTCCCGCGACGGGCGGACGTATAAGGGCCATTCATGTGGATGTCGGTAGCCGTGTGGCCAAAGGACAGACTCTGGTAACAATGGATGCGGCCAATTATTCACAACAAGAGACACAACTGGCGACTCTGCGTCGCGATTATGAGAGATACAGTGAATTGTATAAAGTGGGAGGTGTTTCCAGACAACAACTGGATCAGATGAAAACACAACTTGATGTCGCCCAGACGGCACTCAATACTATCGGGGAAAATACCGGCCTGATAAGCCCCATAAGCGGGATCGTGACCGCCCGTAACTTTGATCCGGGTGATGTGGCCGCAGGGATGCCGATATTGACGATCGAAAATATCAATCCGGTCAAGATAGTCATCAATGTATCGGAGTCTTATTATAGCAAAGTTTCTTTGGGGATGCCTGCTACAATAGTAGTAGATGCATTGGAGGGTGAAACTTTCGAAGGAAAAGTGTCCCTGATCCATCCCACGCTAAACCCTGTTTCCCGTACCTTTCCTGTAGAGATTGAAGTGAACAATAACGACCAGCGCCTTCGTCCGGGAATGTTCTCACGCGTGACACTAAATTTCGGTACCCATGAGCGTCCGCTTGTTACTGATCTGGCTGTCTTGAAACAAACCGGATCCAACGACCGGTATGTTTTTCTGGAAAAGGATGGAAAGGCCGTCTATACGAAAGTAGAACTGGGAACCCGGATTGGAGATAAATATGAGATAGTATCGGGGTTACATGTCGGTGACCGTGTGATCGTCCAGGGAAATACCGGATTGATTGAAGGTGCCGAAATTCAAGTGACACAATAAGAAACAGAATAATCGTATGAAGATATATGAAACCGCGGTCAAGAATCCTGTTGGGACTTCGCTGATCTTTATTGGAATTGTGCTTATCGGGATCATGTTTTACCGGCAGCTTCCGGTTGACCTGTTGCCCGAAATGGATGTGAACATGGTATCGGTGATGACCGCTTATCCCGGTGCAGGTGCGGAAGACGTGGAGACAAATGTCACCCGTCCTTTGGAAGATGTGCTGAACTCTACGGAGAACATCAAAGAGATTACCTCCACTTCAAAGGACAATATATCGGTGATCATGCTCGAGTTCAATTGGGGATCGGATATGATCAATATTATGAACGACGTCCGGGATAAGATAGAGTTGATATCCAGCTCCCTTCCCGACGGAGCCAGTGACCCTATGCTGTTAAAATTCAGCACCGATATGATACCGGTGATCGTGCTCTCCGCGACGGCAAACGAGAGCGCGAACGCGTTATATAAGATTTTGGATGATCAGATTGCCACCCCCCTTAACAGGGTTCCGGGCGTAGGTACTGTTTCCGTCTCCGGTGCGCCGCAGCGTGAAGTGCAGGTGAACGTGTTCCCCGAAAAACTGGAGGCATACAATATTCCACTTGAGCAAATCGCCCAGAAAATTGCTGCGGAAAATGTGAACGTTCCTGCCGGAAACCTCAACGTGGGATCGCAAACCTACATGTTGCGTCTTCAAGGCGAGATATCCGAGAGTAGGGAATTAAACGACATCGTGATCGGCACCAGCCAGGGACAATCTGTTTATCTGAAAGATGTGGCCGTAGTAAGCGATACCGTTCAGTCAGATGTAATGGAGAGTTATACCAACGGGCAACGCAGCGCCTCCATCATGATCCAGAAACAGACAGGAGCCAATACGGTCGCTATCGCGAACGCGGTGAGAGAATTACTTCCCGGACTTCAGAAGAATCTTCCTCCCGATATTCAACTGGTAAC
>ENA-UOOI01001657-UOOI01001657.1-fermentation-metagenome-genome-assembly--contig:-NODE-1657-length-22152-cov-10.093859_pt1 | contig 22152 bp, 23 predicted proteins | sample MGYA00245779_ERZ724027 | MGnify/ENA primary metagenome ERZ724027 (study PRJEB28704, sample SAMN03018318) | fermentation metagenome | biome: anthropogenic terrestrial biome; feature: soil...
AATATATGATGATAAGTTCAGTTACAGCCATCATGGTACGGACCCTGCAAGTGAAATGCTGTGTAATACTTTTGACTTAGTGAGAATACACAAATTCGGGGATTTAGATGATGAAGCAAAACCAGATACACCAGCAAATAGGCTACCCTCGTTTACTAAGATGAAAGAATTTGCGAGTAATGATGGTAGAGTAATACAGACATTAGGTAAAGAACGTATGGATAAAGCCCAGGAGGATTTTGGGGTGATTGAAGAAGATGCTGACAGTAGTTGGGTAAAAGAACTTGAATATACAGAGCAGGGAAAATTAAAAAGCACCAGAACCAACTTCTTATTAATAATTGAAAATGAGCCATTAATTAAGGGTAGGATTGCATATAACGAATTTGCAAATAGGGCTGTAGTTATAGGGCGGCTACCCTGGAGAAATAAAGATGATATGTCAGATTGGAATGATAGGGATGATAGTGGGCTTCAAGAATTTATTGAGAAATACTATAAAATAAGTTCTATAGCTAAGTGCGCGGATGCCATTAACTTAAGTTTTGGAAAACATACATTCCATCCGATTAAGGATTACTTAAATAGTCTTATGTGGGATGGGGTTAAGAGAATAGATACCTTATTAATTGATTACCTAGGTGCAGAAGATAGCAATTATGTAAGGACAATTACAAGAAAAGTATTTGTTGCAGCTGTAGCAAGAATTTTTAAACCCGGGTGCAAATTTGATAATATGATGGTTCTAAGTGGCCCACAGGGTATAGGTAAAAGTACTTTGATAAAAAGATTAGGTAAGGACTGGTACTCTGATAGTCTTACAACTGTAACTGGTAAAGAAGCATATGAGCAACTTCAAGGCGTGTGGCTCCTGGAAATGGGAGAAATGATGGCCACAAAAAAAGCTGATATTGAGGCAACAAAACACTTCTTATCAAAACAGGAGGATATATACAGAGTTGCCTATGGTAGAAGAACAAGCAGATTCCCACGCCAGTGTGTAATTATAGGAACTACGAATGATAAGGAATTTTTAAGAGATAAGACAGGTAATAGAAGATTCTGGCCTGTAGATGTTGGGATAAACCCCCATAAAAATGCCTATAAGGAATTAAACAGTTATGAGGTTGACCAAATATGGGCTGAGGCAATTGAACTTTATAATGCTGGGGAGCTTCTGGATCTCACCAGTAAAGAGAAAAAAGAAGCTGAAAAACAGCAGGAAGAACACTCAGAGGAAAGTGCAAAGGCTGGGTTAATTGAAGAATATCTGAATAAGCCTATAACTGATAATTGGTACAGCTTAGGTATGGCTGAAAGAAGAAATTATATACATGGCTCTGAATTTGGTGACATCCCAGAGGGTAATATTCAGAGGACTAAAACCTGTGTGATGGAAATATGGTGCGAATTATTCAATGGAGACCCTAAAAATCTCACGCCATTACATTCAAGAGAAATTAACGATATTCTTAAAGGCTTGAAAGTATGGATTAAGTATAAGGGTAGATTAAGATTTGGTAAAATCTATGGTACTCAAAGAGCTTTTGTGCGTGAACAGATTAATAATTAGTAGACTTTAGTAATGTGAACAATGTGAACAAAAAAATATATTGTGTTCACGCTTTTGTTCACACATAAAAATCAGTAATATCAAAGCTTTATGATATATCGTGAACAATGTGAACAAAAAATATTATATAAGTATTATTTATATAAATAGACGTATATGTATATACACCTATATGCCTAATACGTGGATATATATATATATAAGAAAATGGTTCACACTGTTCACAATAAATAGAAGGTGATTTTATTGTTAGAAAGTGTTATTGAAAAAAGACTTAAAAAAGAAATTGAGAAGATAGGTGGAAAAGCATTAAAGTTTATTAGCCCAGGGATGTCAGGAGTGCCGGACAGGATAATATTATTACCACATGGAAGGATTGTTTTTGTAGAGCTTAAAGCACCAGGTGAGAAAAGGAGAAAGTTACAGGAGTACAGGGCAAAGGGATTAGAAAAATTAGGATTTAGAGTTGAATGTATAGATTCTATAGAAGGTGTTAATAGATTTGTAAAAGAGTTGACAGAAGGAAGGTGATATTGTGAGATTTAAACCTTATGAGTATCAGAAATATGCTATAAATCATATTTTGGAAAATTGTGCTTCTGGTTTATTTCTTTGAGAGTAGATATGGGTATGGGAAAAACTGTAAGCACCCTAACAGCAGTAGATGAATTGTTGTTTTTAGGCGATGTATACAAAGTACTTGTTATAGCACCACTTAGAGTAGCAGAAGATACCTGGAGTACTGAAGTTGAAAAGTGGGACCATCTAAATCATTTAAAAGTATCAAAGATTTTAGGAACTAAAAGGAATAGAGAAAAGGCTTTAATGCATAATGCAGATATTTATGTTACTAATAGAGAAAATGTAGATTGGTTAGTTAAATATTGTTTTGATAGCTGGTTGTTTGATATGGTCGTAATTGATGAGCTTTCAAGTTTTAAGAGTTCTAAGTCGAAAAGATTTAGATCTTTGAGGAAAGTAAGACCTTATTTTAAAAGAATAGTTGGACTTACAGGCACACCAGCACCTAACAGTCTTATAGACCTATGGCCACAGATATATTTGTTAGATGGTGGGAAAAGATTAGGAAAAACAATAGGCAGCTATAGAGAGCAGTATTTTACACCGGGTAATAGAAATCAGTTTGTAGTTTATAACTGGAATTTGAAAGAAGGTGCGGCGGATGCAATTGAAAATAAAATATCGGATATTTGTGTCTCTATGAAAGCAAAAGATTATTTAGATTTACCTGAAAGAATAGATAATATTATAAATATTAATTTACCTGAAAATGCAATCAAAAAGTATAAAGAGCTAGAAAAGGATCTTGTCTTAGAACTTGGAGAAGAAGATATAACAGCAGCAAATGCAGCAGTACTTACTAACAAATTGTTACAGATGGCTAATGGAGCTATATATGCAGAAAATCATAATGTAGTTGAAATACATGATGAAAAATTAAAGGCACTACTTGAAATTATAGAAGCAGCTAATGGAAAGCCAGTGTTGATATTCTATTCATTTAAACATGATTTTGACAGGATAGTTGAATTTTTAGAATCTAAAAAGATAAAAGCAGTTGGATTGAAAGATTCATCAGATATTAAAAAGTGGAATGAAGGTAATATACCAGTGCTTTTAGTGCATCCGGCAAGTGCAGGACATGGCTTAAATCTTCAATATGGAGGAAATATAATTGTCTGGTTTGGGCTTACGTGGAGTTTGGAATTATACCAACAGGCAAATGCAAGACTTCATAGGCAGGGACAAAAGGAAACTGTAGTTATACATCATTTAGTTTGTAAAAATACTATAGACGAAGATGTGATGAAGTCTTTAGGAAATAAAGAAGTAAATCAAAATATACTGCTTGAGGCGGTAAAAGCAAGGATAGAAAAATATTCTTAGGAGGATGGTTATGAATAAAAAGGTTTTAGCTAACTTGAGAAAAGAATTTAAAGATGGGAGTTATATGCTTCCTATAAAAGAAATACACACTGTATATCTTAAAAAAGATAATGGTGAAATAATAACACAAGATTCAAGAGTTTTAGGAAGAATGGATGTTGATACAAGAGAGCTGTATTTAAGTAATTTTAAGAAGATTTTAACAGGAACTATAGATTCTAAAATATATGAGTTGAATTTTAGGAGTGAAGCATATAGCACCACACAGGATATTTTACAGAAAACCTTAAATAAACAGATAAGTATGTCTGATTTTATAGATGAAATTGTGACTAAGATAGCAAATAATTTTAACTATGATACAGATATTGTTATAAACTTTATTAAGGCTGAATATTACCAGGCAAATAAAAATGTAGACGACCAAGTGAATGAATATGTACAATCTACGGAATTTATATTGTGTACTATAAATAAGGTGGAGGTACCAAAGAGAGTATTAAAATTTGATTATGCAGAGATGGAATTTAAAACAAATTCATCCCTAGATGTAACAGTGAATTTAAATTCACCTCTTGATGGATTTATGTATCCAAGTTTTGATGATGAAGGATGTGTTGATATGAATAAAATTATATATTATTCTCACAAAGCTAAAGGGCTAAATAATATGTTTGTTAATGATGTACTTGGGTGTGAAATAAAGTTGACAGCAGCAGAGGAAAAAACTTATTTTAATTGGATTCTTAAAACCATAACTGAAGATAATATCGAACCTTGGGTACTTCAAAATGTATATGAGGATATTATTGAAAAGATGGACAGGGATGGTACAGAAGTTAAACTGGGTATTGAAAATATAAAAGAAATATTTGAAGACAATGATATCGATACAAAACTTTTGCAAAATGCATTTGAAGAAATTGGTGATGCTAACTATAGATTTAGGGCAGAAAATGTAGTTCCTGACTTTGGAAGTAAATCTATAGAAATTCAAAGTGATAATCTGACTATCAAAATTACTCCTAGATGTTTACGACAGGTTAACCAGATAAAAGATGAAAAAGGAAGAAAAAATCTTAATATAGTTCTTAGTGAAGATGTATTGATAAACGGTATGGGAATCCAGACACAATACTAATTCAAGTCAAGATATAAAAAGTGAGGTGATGTTTTTTGGATTATGAAGAGGCTGTAAAAATAGGAGTAAGAGAGGGTATAAAGTATATTAAAGAGCAGGAATATCATAAAACTAAAAAAAGATATGATAGGCGATTGAGGAATACCAGGATGCTTCTTAAACATTATAGAAATTTGAAGATACATGATAAACTTGCAGATAAATCAAATAGCAGTGTATATGAAAATAATGCAATAGATATTTTAGATGATATTGATCCAATTAATGATGAAGAACAATATATACAGGCCATAAGTAGAACTAGAATAAGAACTTCAATAATAGTAGGACATATAAATAAATCCATGGAGTATTATAAAGCTATATGTGAGAAGGATGGCAATATTAAGAAAAGAAGATATGATATTATCAAATATATGTATTTAGAGCCGACTAAAGATAATATAATACCAACCTATGAGGAGACAGCAGAATATTTTAATCTTAACGTAAGGACTGTGGGTAGAGATATTAGACAGGGTATTGAAGATTTAAGCATATTATTTTTCGGGATAGATGGGATAAAACTATGAAAATATGTCCTTGTCAAGTAGTGTCAAGGTTAGGTATACAGCTAAAGTCCATTGAATATAACTTTAAAAGAGTGTCCTTTTGTATGGAATTGACATACATTTTATAATAGTATAATATGGTAATCAGTAAAATTATAAAAATTAATATCGTGTATATGTCAAAGACACTTAGTTGATTCTAGGTGTCTTTTGTTATGTGCAAAAGGAGTGATGCCATGAGTTTCTATAAGTCTACAGCATGGAAAAGTAAGAGTACGCATAAAATAGTGGATGCTGTATATTTAGAACCCACTATTGAATCTATAATAGAGGCATCAAGATTTGTTGGGAAGAAATTTGTTGATGATGATATATTCGAAGAGGCAACAGTTAAGTATGCTTATTGTGATGCAGTATTCTCACAAGGATTAAAGATAGAATCTAGTAAGGTAGCAAATATGTGTGATTATATAGTTAAAGGCGACAATGATTCATTACATGTAATTAGTAAAGATGAATTCAAGAGATGTTATGAACCAATACAGGATATATCAATGGAAGTAAATATACATGCAGAAGAATACAGAGATTTAATAGAAACAGGTATTCGAGTTGCCAATAGATTGAATAATATATTGAGCAGGTTAAAGAATCCGGTTGTTAAGTCATATAACTATGGTGATAAAAATAAGATAGATGTAACTATAAGGCCAACAGATAAGTGAACACAACACAGCTAGTACAATGGATTAATACTTTAATCAGGTATCATAATATAAAAGCTTTTTATAATTCTGCATTATGGGAGAATTTAAGGCAAGAAGTATTAGAAGAACAACATTATGAATGTCAGGTGTGCAAGGTTAAGGGTATGTATTCTCCTGCGGAGGCAGTTCATCATGTTAAATTTTTAAGGCAGCATCCAGAATTGGCACTTACTAAAAGTAATTTGATGTGTTTGTGTAAGGAATGTCATTATGAGGTGCATCATAAAGCGGAGAATAAACCGCAGTTGAATGAGGAAAGGTGGTGATACCCCCGGGTCTAAAAAATTAAAAAATAATACCATATTGGGAGAACGGGTAGTAGGAAAGACAAAACAGAAATCTCGCGCGTGTGAGAAAAAATAGCGTGAAAGGAGGGATGAAAATATGGCTAACGCAAGAAAAATCAAGGAATCCTTAATTAAACAGCTTCAAAATAAAAGTGCAAATGTTGAACATTTTTTAGGCTTAATTGATGATTATATCTGGTATTTTAAAGAAGAAAAGGAGATGCAAAAGGACATAAAGGAAAGAGGACGAACATATAAGGCATTGTCTGCATCTGGATATCCAATTGAAAAAGAGAATCCCTCTGTAAAAAACGCGGTAGTGTATAACAAGCAAAAGTTAGCCATTTTAAAACAATTGGAGTTGACGACTGATAACGTAGGCTGTGATGATGATGACGAACTCTAAGCTGATACCTGAAATACAAAACTATATTGACTTAGTTCGTAGTGGCACCATAGAAATATGCAAAGAGCAATTCCTGTTATGTGATTATGTTGAAAAGTGTTTTAGAGAAGAAAATATATTTGTAGATGATGAGCTGCTCCGTAAATATTTAAGTCTCCAAAAATATTTCCCCTTTGATTTATACGAATGGGAGATTTTTTGTTTTACCCTCCATAATTGTACTTATTCTAGGCCTGGTATTTTAAGATGGCCGGACTTATTTATTTATGTGGGCAGGGGTTCCGGCAAGAATGGCTATTTAAGCTTTGAAGATTTTTGTCTTATATCTGAGTACAACAAAATAAAACATTATGATATAGACATATGTGCCAATGCAGAAGACCAGGCCAAAACTTCCTTTGAAGATGTATATAATGTCTTGGAGGAAAATGAACAAAAACTTAAAAAACATTTTAGCTGGAATAAAGAACTTATTGAAAACCTTAAAACTAAATCTAAGTTAAGGTTTAGGACTAGCAACGCAAAATCCAAAGATGGTGGCAGGCCAGGTAAAATAGATTTTGATGAATACCACCAGTACGAAGACTACAAACTTATAAATGTATTTAAGACTGGTCTTGGTAAAAAGAAGAATCCCCGTACCACGATAACCACAACGGATGGTGATGTTAGGGGAGGACCCTTGGATAGTATTAAAGCCAGGGGGCTTAGAATATTAAATGAGCAGGGCGGCGATAATGGATTGCTGCCCTTTATGTGTAGGCTTGATAATGAAAAAGAAGCAGATAATCCTAAAATGTGGCATAAGGCTAATCCATCTTTGCAGTACAATGAGGAACTTTTTAGAGAGATACAGAAAGAGTATATTGACTATAAAGAAGACCCTGTAAGTAACTCTGCTTTTATGACTAAGAGAATGAATATTCCTATGGGAAATAAAGACCAGGAGGTTACAAGTTGGGACAACATACTTGCAACTAATCAGCCTATACCAGACTTGACAGGCTGTACTTGTGTAGCTGGAATTGACTATGCTAAAACCACAGATTTTGTAGCTGCTGGATTACTCTTTAAATATAAGGGTAAATATTATTGGATAACCCATACATGGGTATGTAGAAAATGTAATGACCTTGGAAGAATAAAAGCACCACTTGAAGAATGGGAAACTGAAAAAGGGGGTAAATTATTAACCTTTGTTGATGCTGTGGAGATATCCCCGGATATTCCTGCCCGTTGGCTTGAAGAGCAGGGACAGAAATATAACATAACTACACTAGGTATGGATAATTATAGACATACATTACTTGCTAAGGCTCTTAGAGAGGTAGGGTTTGATACAGATAAACAAGGGGCAAATAATACAAAACTTACAAGGCCGTCTAATCAAATGTTGGTTGCTCCTACAATAAACAGCTTGTTTGTAAATCATAATATTGTGTATGGAGATAACCCACTTATGCGTTGGTATACAAATAATACCTGTAAGCATCCTGAAAAATATGACAATATGACCTATGGGAAAATAGAACCTAAAAGTCGTAAGACAGATGGTTTTATGGCTTTTGTGGCTGCTATGTGCGCAGGAGGTATAGAGCTTGAGGACAGTGGAGAGGAAATAAATTTTGATATGGGAGTTTACACATATTAAAAAGGAGTGAGTGAATTGGAAAAGCCAAAGGATCTAATAGTAAAAATAACACTTGATGATTCTGAATATAAGTCTAAGTTAAATGATATTGAAAAACAGTTTGATAGGATAATTGAAAAGCAGAAACAAGTATTTGATGTAAAGCTCCATGAATAGGGCTTTTTTATTTTGCCTAGAAAGGTGGTGAGAATTTGGGATTTTGGGACTGGACAAAACATTTCTTTGGAGCTGATGCAGATACTGTTTATATAACACAAAAAGCCATAGAACAAACTACAAAATTAAATATAGAGAAGTTTGGAATTGTAATGGCCATTAATTTTATTGCAAGTGCTATTTCTAAATGCGAATTTAAGACATTTCTAAATGGCAAAGAAGTAAAGGGGGATGAATATTACCTCTGGAATATAGAACCTAACTTGAACGAAAGCTCCACACAGTTTTCGCAGAAGCTTATAAGTCGACTATTGTTTTATGGAGAAGCTTTAGTTATAGGGGTAAATGGGCAGCTGCTTGTAGCAGATAGCTTTAACCAGGTTGAATATGCTGTGGTGGAAAATTATTTTACAGATGTGTCTGTTAAAACTATGAATTTTAACAGGACTTTTAAAATGTCTGAAGTCATGTATTTTAGATTAAATGATACCAATATACGGAATTTGCTGGCGAACTTAATAAATGGCTATGAAGAACTTAATAATATGGCAGAAGGTAAATATAAACGTAGTGGCGGCAGAAAGGGAATAGCCAGAATAAACAAGCCACCTTCCGGTGATACAGAGTTTAAGAAGAAAATTGATGATTTATTTAACAGACAATTTAAAGCTTACTTTGAAGCTGAAAATGCAGTTATTCATCTTGAAAGAGGGATAGAATACGAGGAGCAGGGTGGGGAATCTGTAAAGAAAAGTACATCTGAAATAACAGATATACAAAATATTACTAAAGAAGCTTTTGACAGGATAGCACAGGCCTTTAGAATGCCACCTGCTTTACTTAGAGGAGATATTGCAGATATAGAAAAGATTACAGATAATTTTTTGAGTTTTTGCATAGATCCCATAGTAACTATTATAGGTGAGGAAGCCACCCGTAAAAGATATGGAAAACGGGCTTTTATAAATGGTTCTTATATAAAAGTAGATACCACTTGTATAAGGCATATTGACATATTTAGTATAAGCGAATCTTTTGACAAGCTTATTGCCAGTGGTGGTTACAGCATAGATGATTTGAGGATAAAGGCTGGTGATACACCCTTGAATACAGATTGGAGCAGAAGACATTGGATAACTAAAAATTATCAAGATATAGAGAATCCTGAAAGTAAGGGAGGTGAGGAATAATGGGAAAACCTATATTTTTAATAAAACAGGCGGCAGAGCCAAATACTTTGGAATTATACATTTATGACTATGTCCAGGGAGATAGCTATGATTGGTGGAGTGGAGAAACCATTGAAAGTGAAACCTCTGCTAACTACGTGAAGGGACAGCTTGAACAATCCCAAAATATTAGTCAGATTAATATTTATATTAATTCCTATGGTGGTGAAGTTAAAGAGGGACTTGCTATTTATAACCAGCTTAAAAGGCATCCAGCACAAAAGACGGTATATGTTGATGGATTCGCTTGTTCCATAGCTTCTGTAATTGCTATGGCAGGAGATAAGGTTATAATGGGTCCTAATACTTTGATGATGATACACCATGCTTCTATGTATGCCTTTGGTAATGCAGAGCAACTTAGAAAGGCGGCTAATGATGTTGAGGTAATTGATAAAGCAAGCTGCTCCAGTTATTTAGAAAAAGCAGGAGACAAGTTGGGTGAAGATACTCTGAATCAACTTTTAGATGCTCAATCTTGGTTAACCGCCCAGCAGTGTTTGCAATATGGGTTGGCTGATGAAATAGCAGGAAAAGAGGATAAAAATATTTCTGCAGCGCAACAGAGATTTGAACAATCCATAAAAGAGCAGATTATGCAGATGCAAAGTAAAATTAAGGTTCCAGAACAATTTCAAAAGCAGAAAACCAATGCGGAAAAAATGATGGCTATATTTAAAAAGAAAATGGAGGGAAATGAATAATGACAATGAAAAGTAAAGATTTAATACAGCAGGAATTAAAACAAAATCTGGTGGCAGCGTTTAAGAGTGAAGACCCGGACGCAATAACACAGGCGTTTACCGATTTTGCCGAATCTGTACAGCAGAATGTACTTGAAGAACACAACATGTACCAGAGGACGCAGGATAATTCTATTTTAGCTAAAAGAGGTATGCACCAGTTAACCTCCCAGGAGGAGCAATACTATCAGAAACTTATACAGGCGCTAAAGTCTCCTAACCCAATGCAGGCAGTAACTGATATAGACATAGCCTTTCCAGAAACTATAATCGATAATGTACTTGCTGACATTGCTACAGCACATCCGTTATTGGATGCGATAACTTTTACCAATACAACCATACTCACTAAAATGATTGTAAATAAACAAGGATCTCAATTGGCCGCATGGGGAGATTTAAATGATGCAATTACTAAAGAACTTCAGGGGGCAATAGGAAAAATAGATTTAACTATCTGTAAGTTAACTGCCTATATGCCTATAAGCAAAGATATGCTTAATGTAGGGCCAACCTGGGTGGATGCATATGTAAGGGGGACATTAAGTGAGGCTTTAGCACTTGCTTTGGAAACTGCTATTGTAAATGGCACTGGTAACAAAGAACCTATAGGTATGAATAAATCTGTTGCAGATGATGTAACCGTAACTGGTGGGGTATATCCAAAGAAAACAGCTATGGCAATAACTGCGTTTGATCCTATATCTTATGGAACAATACTGGATAAGCTCTCTCAAGCTCCTAATGGAAAGAGAAGACCTGTGCAAAATGTGCTTTTGGTCGTAAACCCATCTGATTATTTTACTAAAATATTTCCTGCAACAACATTGAGAACAACTAACGGAACATATGCGACTGATATTTTTCCATTTCCAACTACGGTTATTCAATCACCGGCTGTAGATATAGGTGAAGCTGTTATTGGAATTGCAAACAGGTATTTTATGGGGATAGGAGCTGGAGACAGAGGCGGTAAAATTGAGTACTCTGATGAGTTCAAATTCCTTGATGATGAAAGAGTGTATACCGTAAGAATGTATGGTAATGGCAGGGCACTTGATGATAACGCGTTTATTCTTCTGGATATAAGCGGTGTTATTCCAGCAGACTTTGAAGTACAGGTAACTAACGTTGTTAAGACTAAAGAGCAGGCTTAATGGGGTGGTTTAAATGGCCGATACAGCTGTAATGGAACAATTACTACCAGAAGTTAAATCATATCTCCATATAACTTGGGAGGATGAAAATACAGATAATAACCTAAAAGGATTTATAAATAGGGGAATGGCACGCCTTACAGATATAGCAGGTGTGCCTTCTTTGGATTTCACAGCAGAGGAGCAGCCTAAAATGTTACTTCTGGATTATTGCAGGTACGCAAATAGTCAGGCACTTGAGATGTTTGAAAAGAACTTTGCAAGTGAATTATTAGATTTAAGTTTTCAATACCAATTTGAAACACCTCAAAGATTAGTAGTTATATCTACAGTGGGCACTTCTACAGGGTATACTAAAATGTTAGTATCTCCACAGTCAGATGAAGGTGATAGTTATGTATATAAGCTTGGTACAGGACTTTCTTTACCGGGTTATTTTGATATTTGTGATATTGTAAATGGCTATATTAAATGGAATGGTATTGATGAAATCTTTGCTACAGTGGGCAATGATATTGTGGTTATCGAAGTAGATGAAAATCTGAAAGCAATCAGAGCAGGGAAAACGACGGTAGTTGTGGGGTGATACTATATGAAAATCAAGATGGATAATATAGAATTTGTTTCTTTTTCTGATGGGGTATGCGACATATACAGTGAAGACGAGGAAGGTACTAAAACATATAAATACAAGAGTTTGGGTTTTACTAATCGTGTCTTGGGATATAATCGCGCCTTTGCAGCACAGGCAGTACAGGTTAAAGCTAATGCAGTTATCCGTATTCCACAGCTTAGAAATATTGATACCCATGATACTGTGGAAGTTAAAGATATTGGTAAATATGATGTTGAACTTGTACAGAACATTTTTGATACTAACCCGCCTTCTGTGGATTTAACATTAAGGCAACTTGAAATGTTTGGGGTGGTAACATGAGCAGTGTTGATGAAATGGCAGATTTAATAGCTGAATACTTGAGTAACTACACCCAAGAGGTTACGGATAATGTAAAGAAAGCTGTGGATAAGGTATCTAAAGAAGCCAATGAAGAAATAAAAAACCACGTTACGTTTAAACAACCTACAGGGAAATATGTTAAGGCATTCAGGATAAAAACATCTTATGAAGATAGATATAATAAAAGAAACACGTGGTATGTTGCAAATGGACAATATAGATTAACACATCTTCTTGAGAAAGGTCATGCACTCCATCAAGGGGGCAGGGCGAGAGCATACCCTCACATAAAATACGGTGAAGAACTTGCTAAAAGACGTATGGAAGAACTTGCGAGAGAGGCGATTGAAAATGCTGGAGGTTAAAACATGGCTTGGGACTACAGGAATGAAAGTAGCAGAAAATTGTTTTTTAAAGCCTCCTCCACTTCCATATATCGTGTTTCTTGAAAATCTGGATTCTGGGGGAGCTGATAACAAGAATTGTGTGGTAAGTAGAACAATAGGAATAGAATTATACTCAAGCAGGATAGATAAAGCAGCTGAACAAAAGATAGAAAATTTATTAAATGAAAAAGCAATAGCCTATAAAAAAGATCGTACATGGATTGATGGGGAAAAATTCTTTGAAACCATGTACGATTTTGAATTGGTAGAAAAAATTTAAGGAGGGTCTAAGGTGGATAATGAAAGAATTGTATTGGGTAGTGGTAAGGTATATGTAATTGAATTTACGGGTACTATTCCGGAAAACGCAGTACTTGAAACCGAGGAAAATTTACTTGGTTTAATTCAAGGCGGTGCCGAACTGGAATACAAGCCTAAGTTTTATGATGCAAAGGACGATTTAGGCCTTGTAAGTAAAACAGTTATAACAGAGGAGGAAACGACTTTAAAGAGTGGTATTATGACGTGGAATGGTCAAACTCTTTCTAAACTGTGTTCAACTGCTAGAGTTAGTGAAGCCGACGGGAAAAGAACTGTTAAGATTGGTGGAATTAGCAACCAGGATGGTAAAAAGTATATTATTAGGTTTGTCCATAAGGATGATGTTGACGGAGATATCAGGACTACTATCGTTGGAAATAACCAGGCAGGTTTTTCTATTAAATTTGCAAAAGACAAGGAAACTGTAGTAGATGCGGAATTTACTGCTTCCCCACTGGACAACGAAGGTACACAAATAATCTATGAGGAAGATATTCCTGGAACTATCGGAACTTTGACTATTACTTCTATAGCAGGGACAACCACAGGTACAACTAAAATAACTATCAGCCCAACCCTTACAGGTGGAAACAGTTATATGCACAAGACATCAAGCACCGTAAGTATACCAGATTTAGAGGATGTTTGTAATACTTCAACAGGGTATACTGCTTGGAATGGAACTGATGATATAACAGCCACTACAGGAAATGAGATTTTAATAGTGGAAGTAGATAGTACATTTAAAGCTGTCAAAGCCGGCAAGGCAACAGTAACAGCGAAAGCATAGGAGGAATATAAATGTTTGATGTAAGTAGTATTAAAAGAAGGTATTTTACTGTTAAAATAGGAGACGTAGTAATTGACGTTGAGCCACCTAAGATAAAAGTGCTTAAAAAGATTACTTCTCTGGTTGGCCCTAATGCGAAAAAAGAAAAACTAATGGATGATTTGGCAGGGGCGGTAAAGTTAATATTAAATAAAAATAAAGCAGGTAGTAAAATTGGAGATGATATAATTGATGAATTAGACTTTGACCAGTTAGAAGAAATACTACTGGCTTTTTTTAATTGGGTTGCTAAGGAAAGGAACTCAAAAAACTAAAAATCCCTTATTATCCTTATGATAAGGCAGATAAGGGACATTACGAAGTAAATACTATGGAAGAAAAGATTGTATCCGAATATACGGGCTACAGTTTTGGAGAAATAGAAAATTTGGATGTAATTGAATATTGGTTGTATTTAAGAGATGCCGTTATTTATAATTGTATGAAAAGTGAAAAGGGACAGGAATATCTGGAAAATTGTTGGCGCATGGAGCAAACCAAGCCAGATAGAAAATCACTAAGAAAGAAAATGAGAGGGGATTAATATTCTTTCTTTTTTTATTTTTAGAGAAAGGAGGGATTAGGTGGCTAGTAATATAAAAGGTATAACCGTAGAAATAGGTGGTAATACAGGCCCACTGGAAAAAGCCTTGCAGGGAGTGAATAAAACCACCAGAAATTTACAAAGTGAATTAAACCAGGTTAACAGGGCTTTAAAATTTGACCCCTCCAATACTACATTGCTTGCCCAGAAACAAAAGCTTTTAAGTGAATCAATCGAAACAACTAAACAGAAACTTGATTCTCTGAAATCAGTACAACAGCAAGTTCAGCAGCAGTTTGCAAATGGGAAAATAGGCGAAGACAAATACAGGGCTTTTCAGAGGGAAATTGAAACTACACAAAATAAGTTGAATGGTCTTGAAAAACAATTAAAAACATCCAGTTCTGAATTACAATCTTTTGGTATTAAGGCAGCAGAGGCCGGAGAAAAATTAAATAAAATAGGCAGTGGTGTAAGTAGTGCCGGTAAAAGTGTTACAATGGGTGTTACAGTTCCACTTGTAGGGGCTGCGGCAGCCGCAGTAAAAGTTGGGAATGACTTTGAAACTTCCATGAGCCAGGCAGCAGGTGCTCTTGATAAACCTATGGCACAGATGGCAAGCTTAAGAGAGTTGGCACTCAAAACTGGACAGGATACTCAATTCTCCGCCACAGAGGCGGGAAATGCGATTACTGAACTTGCCAAAGGTGGACTTACAGAAGCACAAATAAAAGGTGGTTCCTTAAAAGCTACTATGGACTTAGCTGCGGCTTCCAGTATGGATTTAGGTACTGCTGCAAATACTGTCGTCCAGGCAATGGGTGCTTTTGGCTTATCTGCCAATCAGTCCTCACAAGCAGTAAATGCTCTTGCCGGAGCTGCTGCAGCTTCCAGTACAGACGTTCAACCTTTATCGGAAGGTCTGGCACAGTGTGCGGCACAAGCTAATTTAGTGGGTTGGAGTATTCAGGACACAACCGCAGTTTTAGGAGAATTTGCGGATGCGGGAGTGGTTGGAAGTGATGCAGGTACTTCTCTGAAAACCATGCTTCAAAGGTTAGGTGCTCCTACGGATACAGCGGCGGCAGCAATGGAAGGGCTTGGTATAAATGTTTGGGATTCTAACGGGCATATGAAAGATGCTTCTGGTATCGCTCAAGAGTTGCAAAGTAAAATGAGCGGACTTTCTGATGTACAGAAGCAAGCTGCCATGAATACAATCTTTGGAAGTGATGCAACTCGTGCAGCTAGTATTTTAATGAATGAAGGAGCCAGTGGTCTACAAAAATATACAAAAGCTACAAATGATCAGACTGCTGCATCCAGATTGGCAAAAAGCCAAATGGGAGAAACCAGTAAATCTATTGAGCAGATGTTTGGAGCGTTAGAGACAGCGGCGATAAAAATTCAAGAAACTTTAGCACCTATTATAACGAGCATTGCAAACAAGATAGGAAATTTGGCAACAGCCTTTAGCAATTTATCTCCGACTGCCCAAAAGATTATTTTAGTTATTGCTGGAATAGTTGCAGCCATAGGGCCTTTGCTTTTAATTATAGGAGGATTAGTTACAACTATAGGTACTATTGCTGGAGCAATTGGTGTAGTTACAGCAGGAGCTGCGGCGGCTACGCCGGCTATTAGAGGTCTAGCTTTGGTGATTAGGGGTGTTATGGCTGCATTTACTGCAATAACAAGTCCTATAGGTATCGCTATAGCTGCTATTGCAGCCATAGGATTAATAGTTTATCAATCTGCAACTCATTGGAATACACTAAAGACGACTATAAGTAAATTTGTTGCTAATCTTCCAGCATTGATATCTAAAGCAGTTGCCACTATATCAGGGTTTGTATCAACTTTTGTAACAGCTATAACAACTAATTTACCGCAAATAATGGATGTAGGTTCTGAAATATTAAATACAATAATTACAGCAATTACGACAAACTTACCTGAATTAACAACAATGGGGGCACAAATAGTAACTAATATAGTAACTTCTATAACAACATACTTACCGCAAATATTAACGGTAGGGGGACAGATTATAACATCTATAATTACAGCTATAGTTAATAATTTACCACAGTTAATAAATACGGGTTTGCAAATAATAACTACATTTATAACTGGAATATTAAATAATATGAATCAGGTAATTACTATAGGTACCCAGTTAATAATTAAAATAGTAGAAGCTATAGTAAACAATTTACCTCAAATTATAGATACTGCAACTCAAATAATAACCACATTGGTAACTGCGATATCAACTGCATTACCAAGTTTGATAGAGGCAGGATTGGCTATTATATTAGCTTTAGCATCTGCAATAATACAAAATCTACCACAAATTATCAGTTCTGCGTTGCAAATAATAATGGCGTTAGTGCAGGGTATAATTCAAAATTTACCTCAAATTATTGCAGCTGCTGTACAGATTATTCTTATGCTAGCACAAGCACTTATACAAAATTTACCTCAAATTATTGCAGCTGCTGTACAGATTATTCTTATGCTAGCGCAAGCACTTATACAAAATTTACCTCAAATAATTAGTGCTGCTATACAAATTATAGTTGCTATAGTAAAGGGGTTAGCTCAAGCGCTGCCTCAACTTGTTTCGTATGCACCCCAAATAATAAATGCACTAGGAAATGGCATAAAGTCACTGGGAAATGAAGCAATACAGTGGGGTAAAGATATGATACGAGGAATAATAAATGGGATCAAAGGAATGATTGGAGGAGTGGCAGACGCGGCAAAAGATGTTGCTGATACCATAAGAAGCTATCTCCATTTTACGGTTCCAGATGTTGGCCCACTTTCAGATGCAGATACTTACGGTTCTGATTTTATGCAGCTTTTAGCAGACACTATGACACAAAATGCAGATAAACCAGAAGAAGCAGCGAAAAAGGTAGCCGATTTAGTATCTGCAAAAATAAAAAGTATTAAGGATACCCTGGCAAATGATACAAAAGATTTAAATAATCAACTCTATAATTTAGGTCAACAGGAAGATGTTTCTTTAAGAGGCGTAAAGGGTGCTGCACGTTATTCTATCCAGGATGAATATGAAGCTAAGAAAAAAGCTATAAAGGATGAAATAGCCCTTAGAAAAGAACAGGCAGATAAGGAAATAGAACAAATACAAAAAATAGGTAAAATGTCTAAGGAACAGATACAGGATGAATTAGATGCTAAAAAACAGGCGGTAACCTATATAGATAAGTTAAATGAGGTATTGGAAAAGGCAATAGAAAGAAAATTAAATGCAGAAAAAGAAGCTGCCACAGAAAGTGCAAAACTAAAAGCCGAAGAAGAAAAACTTACTAAAGACCAGTTAAGTGACTTGTTAGAATATGTAAATAATTACTATGAACAAAAACTGGATAAAGATGCAATAGCAGCACAGGCAGAGCAGTTAATAACCTCTAAAAGTCAGGATGAAATTATAAGCTTACTTAATCAGTATGGTAATCTTTATGAAGATAGTGGTCTTACGCTTGGGGAGAGACTTACTACTGGAGTTAAGAGTTGGACTGATTTAGTACCTGGAATAGTAGGAAATGCTATGCAGAATGTACAGGCAGAAGTACAGACTGCTGCTGTAAATGTGCAAAACACTTTAGGTAATATAATGCAAAACATAACTACTGTAGGTGCAGCAGGGGCACAGCTTGCGGGAGTAGATACTAGTTTTGATGATATATTCTCCAAGTGGAAAGATTCCGGTATGGGGAGTACAAATGAGGAAGATGACCCTGTTAAGGAAATAGAAGATAAATATAAAGATGCCTTTAACGAAATAGAGCTTGAAATGATTAAGTTAGGAAAAGATATCTACAGTGTTACCGAAGAATTGAAAAAGCAGCAGGATACAATTGATGAACAGACCAAAAAACTTGATTTGATGAAGCAGGAGTATGAGGAAGTTGTAGCTGCTGTGGGTGATACTTCTGACGAAGCAGTTCAGTTAGAAAAGGATATAGCAAGCTTAAATATAGAGATAGAAAATAATACTAAAAAGTTACAACAGGATACTATAACAAACAAGTACCAGAAGACAATAGATAGTATTGATGATGCAATTTCAAAACTTGACGTGGATACTAAAAGTCTTAGTGATGAAATAGATAAACAGAATAATATTTATGATGAAAACATGAAAAAGCTTACACTTATGAAAGAAGAATACTCTGAACTTGTGAAGGTATTTGGTGAAAATTCTGATGCCGCACTGGAGTTAGAGAAAGATATAAGTGATTTAACATATACTATATCGCAAAATACAACAGAAGCAAAACAAGAAATCAGTGATGGTATAGATGAATTTACAAGTAAGGTAAAAGATGCTCTTAAGGAAATGTATACTCAACGACAGCAGGAAGAGGAAGATGCTTTTAATACTGAACTGGAAAATTTAGATAAGTGGAAAGATGCCAGTGAACAAACTATAAATGATGTTTATGATGCAAGAATAAAGGCACTTGAAGCACAAACAGAAGCTGAAGACAGAGCTGCAACGGATGCTTCAGAATTAAAAAATATTGGCAGCTTACAAGAAAGCATTGAATATGAACATAACGAGTATAACAAGGAGCAATTGCAAAAACAGCTGGATACAGCCATAACGGATAGAAATAAAAGATTGCATGAACAGGAAATAGAAGATCAGAAGGCGGCTTTAGAAGTTGAAAAACAGAATCAACTGGATAATTTAACCCAGATTTACAATGCCAAAAAACAGGATTTAGAGAACCAATTACAGGACATAAAAGATTTTTATGAGAAAATGCTTGATAGTGCACATTTAGAAGCAAAGGCAGAAAAAATGGTTATGGAGAATAATCAAGAAGAAATAGTTGAGTTATTAAAAAGCTATTCCTCTGATTATGAAAATGCCGGAAAAACTTTGGGAGAAAAACTCTTTGAGGGTTTTAAGAGTAAGATAGAAGGTATTGTGGATATGATAAGCAGCATAACAAGCCAGATAAATACTGCTAGGGATGAAGCAATACAAGCCGCAAGTGATGCCATAGTTTCAGGTTCGGTGAGTGTGACAGCTCCTACTTATGCAGGAACAGCTAGACAAATTTCTGATTCACAAACAACTATAGTAAATAATAATGTAGCCATAACAAGTCCTGTAGCACAGACACCAAGCCAGCAAAGAACGACTATGGAAACTACATTACAAAGACTTGCATATCAAATGTCATAGGAGGGAGTAAGATTGCAAAACTTAATATTCACAAACTCAAGGGGTCAGAGCGTAGAACTAAAAAATTATGCTCCTTTTTTGTTGCAAAAATTTGACCCAGACCCGCCTAAAAGTACAATAGTAACTACAAAGGCACCATGGCAAGATGGTAAGACTGTACAAGAACATCTACTGGAAGAAAGGGTATTAAATATAGAAATTGCAATACTAGCAGATAGCAGTCAGGATATGTTTACTAAACGGCGGATACTTAATTCTGTGTTTAATCCTAAAATAGGGGGTACTCTTTTTTATAGTAATGGTGCTGGAGAATATAAAATTAAATGTAGGGTCGATAGTATTACACCAAAAGACAGACACGAGCCTATACAACAGTTCTTAGTACAGTTATATTGCCCAGAGCCATATTGGAAGGATATAGAGGAACTAAAAAATGAAATGGCACAGTGGGTTGGAGATTTTGAATTTGACTTGGAAATTCCACAAGAAACCGGAATAGAAATGGGACACCGAGTAAGTACCTTAATTGCAAATTGTTTTAATTCCGGTGATGTGGAATGCTCTATAAGGGTGGAATTTAAAGCTCTTGCAACTGTGGTTAATCCAAGCATTTTGAATGTTTATACCCAGGAATTTATAAAAGTAAAAAGGACACTTACTGCAGGAGATAAGCTTGTTATAGATACTTCTTTTGGGAATAAAAGAGTTGAAATGATTAAGACAAACGGAGTAATTCAGAATGTCTTTAATTATATAACATTAGATACAACCTTCCTTCAATTAGATGTAGGGGATAATCTTCTGCGTTATGATGCAGAGGAAGGCATAAACAACCTGGAAGTGGGGATTTATTATACTCCAAAATATGTGGGGGTGTAACTTTTGAAAAAAATACCTATAAGAATAATAGATAAGGATTTTAACCTACTCGGTGAAATAGATGATTATGAAAGTTTACAGTTTATCCGTAGATTTTACAAAGTAGGAGAGTTCGAACTGCATATAAATATGGATAAGGCCAATACAGATGCCCTGGTTAAAAATAATTTAATCATTCTGGGAAGCAGCCTTAATAAAATAGGTATTATAATGCACAGAGAAAACCAGGTAGACGACAATGGAATTGATGAACTTATTATAAAAGGTCCTACTTTAAAAGGCATTATGTCTAGGCGATTAATTGTTCCTCCTGTAAATGGCAATGGATATGACAGCCAGACAGGAAGTATAGAGACAATATTAAAAGGTTTTGTAAACAACCATGTAGTTAATCCTACGGATGCAAATAGAAAGATACTACAGGTTTCCATAGCACCAGATTTACACAGGGGCAAACAAGACAAATGGCGTAGCAGGTTTGAAATACTCTCCGATAAATTGGAAGAGATAGGTACCTATGCAAGCATAGGTTGGGATGTTGTACTTGACATAGATAATAATAAATGGATTTTTGATGTAGTGGAAGGTAAGAACCTAACTGTAGACCAGGACACCCTACCGCCTGTAATATTCTCCACAGACTTTGATAATATAATAAATCCCCATTTAATCCAAAGTTTACTAAACACCTGTAATGTTGGATATGCTGGAGGGCATGGAGATGATGCGGACAGACTCATACAACAGATAGGGAGCTCAACTGGAGTTGAGAGGATAGAAACTTTTCTGGATTGCAGCCAGGCTGAAGATGTAGAGGAATTACTAAGTTCAGGGACACAAAAACTTGATGAATTAAAGGAAATAAAAACATTTGAATTTGAGATTATCCCAGATAATACGTTTATATATGAGCAGGACTATGACTTAGGGGATACAGTTACAGCTCAAAGCAAAAAGTGGGGTGTAACAATGAACTGCCAAATTATTGAGATTAAAGAAATCTACGAAGTAACAGGGTTTAAGTTGCAGGCTACTTTTGGGACTAACATTCCTAATCTGCTTACAGTATTCAAGAGAAATTCAAAAAAGGTGGTGAGATAGCATGAAAAAGAGTAAAAAAAATAAGAACTATACCAATACAATAACAATACAATGCTCCAATTCTGTGAGTCCAGAAGAAATGAATAAAGAGTTAAAAAAGAAACTTCAGGAGCTTGCTTTAGGAATGAGGTGGTAGTATGGAAAGGTCATTTTGTTTTAATTCTATAAATGGAGATAGAAAATATAAGGCTGAAGATTTTAGAGAATACTTTGCAACCTTTATAGGTAATGGGGTATTCCCTAATCCAAGTACCAATCTCCAATGTATAGGTGAAAACGAGGATATGACAGTAACACTTAAAGTAGGAAATGGATGGATTGATGGTGCCCTGTAT
>ENA-UOOI01001658-UOOI01001658.1-fermentation-metagenome-genome-assembly--contig:-NODE-1658-length-22139-cov-4.470250_pt1 | contig 22139 bp, 17 predicted proteins | sample MGYA00245779_ERZ724027 | MGnify/ENA primary metagenome ERZ724027 (study PRJEB28704, sample SAMN03018318) | fermentation metagenome | biome: anthropogenic terrestrial biome; feature: soil; material...
GGTCGTCGTCTCCTGCGGCACGGGCGCGAAGGATACCCTCAGCATCGCGGGGCTGGAGCGTGCGGGCGCCACCATCAGCCTGCAGCGGAACCTTGTCACGCTCGAGGGGAAAGTGCTTGAGCCGCACGATTTCAACGTGACTTTTTCCGTCCCGCGCAGCCCGTACCAAGCGCTGTTCGTCAGCGCCGCCCTCCTGCTTTCCGGCGTGGATTCCCAGAAAGGGTATCTCGTCTGATCCAGCATAAATTGTCACTCATAAAAAAGCGCGGCCGTTTCATACTAGAAAGGCAATGCTCACAGGACGACAGAGAAAAGACCGGCATGGCGACCGGAAAAAGACTTTCTCCGGATCGAGAGACCTCACAGCCCGTAAGGGCGGGGAAAATCTCCGCAGAAAGCATTCGGGCGTTCTCCGGAACCGGACTTCCCCGATTACGGGGACAGCGCGGAACACCTGAAAAGCGGCGCGAAATGCCGCGCATTGCAAGTAAAAACAAAGCGTGCCCTCTGCAATCGGCAGGGGGCGCGTCCTTTTTTGGCCCGGCGCAGGAGCGGCGCTTGACAGAAAGACCTTCCGCGGGTATGCTTATTCCGTAAGAAGGGAGAGATTTCTCTATGCAGGAAGAAATTCCGCAGGCGCAAAGCCGGCGCTTTTTCCCCGCGCCGCTGGTCGTGCTGTCGGTCCTTTCCGCGCTGGCCGCCCTTGCCGAAGCGGCGTCGTTCTTTTACGCGCGGGCCCATCTCAAGGAAATTTTCCGCGACGGTTCGGTCGCGATCCTGGGCGGCAGGGCCTACCTGACGGAAAGCGCGGCGCAGGCGAACCCGCACCTTGTCGCGGCCGTGTTCTGCGTGCTGCTTTCGGCGGCATGCATCGTCGGCGCAAATTGGCTGCGCCGTCGGCATGTTGCCGACGGCGGACCCCGCCATTCAGCGTAAGGAACAAAAGAGCTTATTTTCGGCGGGAGGGTTTTGGATAACTCCCGGAAATTACGAGGCTGGCATAAAAATTTGGCGGGAGCAGTTTTTTAGGGTGTCCCGCCAAGCTGGATTTTTCTTTACTTTTGGCCCGATGGCGGGCCAAAACCGGCTATGCCGGCCGAAATGATCTCGATCAGGATTTTTCCCGTTTTCTGCGGGTCGGCGCGCCCGCGCGTCGCCTTCATCACGGCGCCGACGAGGGCTTTGAGGGCCTTCTCTTTTCCGCCGCGGTAGTCCTTCACGGCGTTCGGGTTGCCGGCCGCGGCCTGCTCGCAGAGGCTGCGCAGCTCGCTTTCGTCGAAGCCGGCCAGGTCGCTCTCGCGGAGGAATTCGGAGGCCGGTTTGCCGGTGTCCAGCATTTTTTCCAGCGTGGATTTCACGAGGTTCATGCGGATTTTCCCGTCGTCCAGCAGCTTTAAAAGCGCGTTCAGGTTTTCCGCGGAAACGGCGACGGTGAATCCGTCCTTTTCGTCCTCCGTGGAAAGGCGCGCGAAGATCGGGCCCGTGATGCAGTTCGCGGCGGCCTTCGGATTCTTCAGGCCCTTTGCGGCGGCCTCGAAATAGTCCGCGATTTTCCGGTGCTCCGCGATCTGCTTCGCCTCGGCTTCCGAAAGGCCGTAATCGTTCACGAAACGGTCGATGCGGCGCTGAAGGTCCTCCGGCATGCGGGCTTTGATGGCGGCGAGCATCTCGTCCGTCACGTGGATGGTCACGAGGTCGGGCTCGCGGAAATAGCGGTAGTCGTTGGCGTCCTCCTTGCCGCGCATCCCCTCGGTGCATCCGGTCTCTTCGTCGTAGCGGCGCGTCTCCTGCACCACGGATTCGCCGCTTTCCAGCAGGTCGATCTGCCGGTTCATCTCGTACTCCATCGCCTTCGTGAGGAACGAGAACGAGTTCATGTTCTTGATCTCCGTGCGGGTGCCGAGCCGCTCGGAACCCTTCGGCCGCACGGAGACGTTCACGTCGCAGCGCAGCGACCCCTCCTGCATCCTGCAGTCGGAGACGCCGATGTAGCGCATGACGGCCTGCAGCTTTTCGACGTATTCGACCGCCTCGTCGATGCTGCGGATGTCCGGTTCGGAGACGATCTCGATCAGCGGCACACCGCCGCGGTTGTAGTCGATCAGCGTGTTGCCGCGCTCGTGCACCAGCTTGCCCGCGTCCTCCTCGATGTGGATGCGCGTCAGTCGGATCTTCCGCCCGTCCGAGAGCGTCACCCAGCCGTTTTTGCACAGCGGCCTGTCGTACTGGCTGATCTGGTACGCTTTCGGCAGGTCAGGGTACACGTAGTTTTTGCGGTCCATTTTGGAGATTTCGCTGATCTCGCAGTTCGTCGCGAGACCGGCCATCACGGCGTATTCCACCACGGCGCGGTTGAGCTTCGGCAGCGTGCCTGGCAGCCCGATGCAGATAGGGCAGCAGTGCGTGTTCGGTTCGCCGCCGAATTCCGTCGGGCACGAGCAGAAGATCTTCGTTTTCGTGGAGAGCTCCACATGCGTTTCCAGGCCGCAGACCAGTTCGTAGTTCACAGGATGACCCCCGTTTCCACCGCGCGGAAGACTTCGTCCCGCGCCGCCAGCTCGTACTGCCGCGCGGCGTTCAGAAGCGAAACCTCCGAGAATTTCGGCCCGATCAGCTGCATGCCCACGGGCATGCCGTCGGCGCCGAAGCCGCACGGCACGCTGATGCCCGGCAGGCCCGCGATGTTGACCGGCACCGTGCAGATGTCCGTCAGGTACGTTTCCACGGGGTCCTTCGCCGTGTAGTTCTGCGGAAACGCCGTCGTCGGGACGGTGGGCGCGAGCATCAGGTCGCATTTTAAGAACGCGCCGTCGAACGCCCTCACCAGCGCGCCGCGCAGGTTCTGCGCCTTTTTGTAGTACGCGTCGTAGTACCCGGCGCTCAACACGTAGGTGCCGAGCAGGATGCGCCGCTTGACCTCCGTGCCGAAGCCCTCGCTGCGGGTTTTGCAGACCATGTCGTTGCGGTCCGCGTAATGCTCCGTGTGGTATCCGTAGCGGATACCGTCGTACCGCCCGAGGTTGGAGGACGCCTCGGCACAGGCGAGGATGTAGTACACCGGCAGGCAGTATTTCAGCGACGGCATCGAAAATTCCACGATCTCAGCGCCGAGCGCACGAAAAGCCGTGATTGCTTTCTGCAAAGCGGCGTCCACGTCCTCGCGGATGCCGTCGAAATATTCGCGCGCAATGCCGATTTTCAGCCCTTTGATCTCCCGCCCTAGCTGTGGGACTGTCGGTTCCTTCCGCCCGCTGCTGGTGGAATCCATTTCGTCGTATTTCGCGACGGCGTCGTAGACCAGCGCGGCGTCCTCCACGCTTTGAGTGATGGGGCCGATCTGGTCGAAGGACGACGCGTAGGCGATGAGGCCGTAGCGCGAGACCGTGCCGTAGGTCGGCTTGAAGCCGACGATGCCGCAGAAGCTCGCCGGCTGGCGGATGGAGCCGCCCGTGTCGGAGCCGAGGGCGTAGGCTGCAAGGTTCGCCGAGACGGCGGCCCCTCCGCTGCTGCCGCCCGCCACGCGCTCTTTGTTGTGCGGGTTTTTCGCCCCGCCGAAGCACGAGGTCTCGCACGAGGAGCCCATGGCGAACTCGTCCATGTTCGTTTTGCCGAGCAGCACGGCGTTCTGCTTTTTCAGAAGCGCCCAGACCGTCGCGTCGTAGATCGGCACATACCCTTCGAGAATCTTCGAGCAGCAGGAGGTCTCGATGCCGTCCGTCGAGATGTTGTCCTTGAGCGTCATCGGGATGCCATCGAGCGGCGAAAGCTCTTCGCCCGAAGCGATCTTTTTGTCCACGCGCGCCGCGGCTTCGAGCGCCGTCTCCGGCGTCAGGCGGATGTAGGCGTTCAGCGCACCGTTCTCCCTTTCGATGGCCGCGAGATATTGTTTCGTCAGCTCCGTGCAGCTGATCTGTTTTGAAACCAGCAGATTGTGCAGCTTCGCGATGGTTCCGGGTCCGCCCGCTTCTCGGAAGTCCCCCAAAACACTCGTCGGCGCGCACCCTTCCGGTCCCCGGGAGTCTCTCAATACACTCGCACCCGTCGCGGCTTGAAATTCCCGTTCGGCTGAACGGTGCGGCTTGCGTGCAGGTTCAGCCTGCCGCCGCCGCACGAGGAAATATCCGTCCTCGCTGCTGTCCGTGTTTTGCAGAATCTTTTCGCGGTCGAGCGGCGTTCCGGGCACGTCTTCGCGGAATACGTTTTCCAGGCCGTTGATATTGTCAAAATCGGATTCGTCCGAAACCGCTTTGCCGATGGTGTCGGCAAAGCCGATGATCTCGTTCATATCCTTCGTCAGCCCGTCCAGTTCCTCCGGGCCGACGGAGAGCTTCGCGAGGCTTGCGATCTGCAGGATGTCTTTGTGCGTGACCATGATTTTCCCCCGATCTAGAGGTTAAAGATTGGATGTTAGAGGTTTAGAAAGAAGCCGTGGAAAAGGTCTTTCCCGCTTGGTATGGGCCGGGAGCATCCCACGACTCTCGCGCCAAACGGGTTTTTGTGTACTCGCTAAAGGGGCCGGCGCGGCGTGCGTGCGGCCTCAGCCTGCCGCAGCCGGATGTGCACTTCGCGGAGCTGCTGCTCCGTGACTTCGCCGGGCGAGCCCATCATCACGTCCTGTGCGTTGGAGTTCATCGGGAACGCGATGACCTCGCGGATGTTCGCTTCGTCCGTTAAGAGCATCAGCATGCGGTCGATGCCCGGGGCCATGCCCGCGTGCGGCGGCGCGCCGTACTGAAACGCGTGATAGAGGGAGGTAAACTTCGTCCTGAGCTCGTCTTCGGTGTATCCGGCGATCTCGAACGCCTTTTTCATGATGTCGATGCGGTGGTTGCGCACCGCGCCGGAAGAGAGTTCGACCCCGTTGCAGACGATGTCGTACTGGTAGGCGAGCACGTCGGTCGGCTTTTTGGTCAGCAGCGCCTCCATCCCGCCCTGCGGCATAGAGAACGGGTTGTGCGTGAACACGGTCGCCCCGGTTTCCTCGTCGAGCTCGAACATCGGGAAATCCACGATGAAGCAGAAGTCGAAGCGATTTTTGTCGATCAGGCCGAGGCGCTCCCCGAGCTCCGTGCGGATCTGCCCGGCGAGCTTCGGCGCCATGTCCGCTTCGTCCGCAATGAAGAAGATCACGCATCCGGGTTTCAGGCCGGCGCGGCGCGTCAGCTCGTCGCGCCTGTCGTTCGACAAGTATTTGTTGATGGGCCCCTGGTATGAACCGTCGGTTGCCACCTTGATATAGCCGAGGCCTTTCATGCCGATGCTTTCCGCGAAGGTCAGCATGCCCTCGAAAAAGCTGCGCGGCTGCCCGCCGCAATCCGGCACGTTGATGGCGCGCACGGTCTTGCGCTGGAACGGCTTGAACGCCGTGCCCTCGAAGAGGTCCGTGATGTCGAGGATCTCGAGCGGGTTGCGCAGGTCGGGTTTGTCCGTGCCGTATTTCAGCATGGATTCCGCGTAGGGGATGCGGAGGAACGGCGCGGGCGACACCTGTTTGTCGGAGAATTTCCGGAACGTCTCGCCCACGACCTCCTCCGCCACGGCGAACACGTCCTCCTGCGTGGCGAAAGCCATCTCGAAATCGAGCTGGTAGAATTCGCCCGGCGAGCGGTCCGCCCTCGCGTCCTCGTCGCGGAAGCACGGCGCAACCTGAAAATAGCGGTCGAAGCCGGAGACCATCAGAAGCTGTTTGAAGATCTGCGGCGCCTGCCGGCGGCTCGGGATCAGGTAGTCGCGCGCGCCCTCGGGCGAAGAGGCGGAGAGGATGGGCGTCTGAATCTCGAGAAAGCCGAGCTCGGTCATCTTCTGCCGCAGAAAAGAAAGCACCTTCGAGCGCAGCACGATATTTTTGTGGACCTTGGGGTTTCGCAGATCGAGATACCGGTATTTGAGGCGCACGTCTTCTTTGGTTTCCAGCGAGGAAACCACCTCGAACGGAAGGGCCGCCGTCACTTCGCCGAGCACGGTCAGCTCGGTCGCGCGGATCTCCACCGTTCCGGTCGGGATTTTCGGGTTGATCGTGTCCTCGTCGCGCAGCACGACTTTTCCCTTTGCCGTCACGGTGCATTCCTTGCCGACGTTTTCGAGCAGGGATTCGTCGTGGATGACGATCTGCACCACGCCGTAGTGGTCGCGCAGGTCGAGAAATTTGACGCCGCCGTGGTCGCGGATGTTTTCCACCCATCCCGCGACGCGGACCTCCTTCCCGATGTCCTTTTCGCCGACTTCCCCGCACGTATGCGTCCGGTATTGGTTGACTGAGTTCATTTGCGCAAAACCCCTTTTGCAATCTCGATTATAAGCGGCGTGCCGCCGCGGCCGGGCCCCGCCGTTTTACCCGGCAGAAACAACAAGCCTGCTCTGGCGGGAGAGTTCTGGGCTGCTCCCGACCCGAAAAACGGCGCGCAGACTGTAGATGAAACTTCACCAATTTACTATATCATATTTTGAAGGCAATTGCGAGATATAATGCAAATTCCGGCAAAAACGCGCGGGAAAGCCGGAAGCGCCGCGCGGCCCTTGCAATCAAATCGGGAATATGCAATAATAAGCTTTAACGTCGGATTTTGGAAAACGCGACAGGAGTGAAACTATGTTTTTAATTTGTAAGAAGCGGAAGCTGAACGACTCCATGACGCTCATGGAGATAGACGCGCCCTATATCGCGAAGAAAGCGAAAGCGGGGCAGTTCATCATTCTGCGGGTGAACGAACGCGGGGAGCGGATTCCGCTGACCATCGCGGACTACGACCGAGAAAAAGGGACGGTGACCATCATCTATCAGGTGGTGGGCAAAACGACCCTGCTGCTGGATACGCTGAACGAGGGCGACGGGATCGAGGACTTCACGGGGCCGCTCGGAAAAGCGTCGGAGCTCGACGGATACAAAAGGGCCGCGGTCGTCGGCGGCGGGGCGGGCTGCGCCATCGCGTACCCGCAGGCGAAGGCGCTGCACGCGCGGGGCGCGAAGGTGGACGTCATCGCCGGGTTCCGCAACGCCGGCCTGACGATCCTGGAAAACGAGATGCGCGCCGTGAGCGACCGGCTGACCGTCATGACGGACGACGGCTCGAACGGAAACAAAGGTTTTGTGACGGACGCGCTCAAAAAGAACATCGAAGAGGGAGCAGGGTATGACCTCGTGGTGGCCATCGGCCCGCTCATGATGATGCGCGCCGTCTGCCGCCTGACGAAAGAGTACGGCATCAAGACGATCATCAGCATGAACCCGATCATGATCGACGGGACGGGGATGTGCGGCGGTTGCCGCCTGACCGTCGGGGGAAGAACGAAGTTTGCCTGTGTGGACGGCCCGGATTTCGACGGACATGAAGTGGATTTCGATGAGGCGATCCGGCGCTCCCGGACGTATTCCGAAATGGAGCGCGAAGAAGCCCGGGACTTCCGGTGCAAACTGATGGGAGGTGCGGAGCATGCCTGACGGGAACCCGAAGAAAACGGCGATGCCGGAGCAGGACCCCGCCGTGCGCCGGAACAATTTCGACGAGGTGGCCCTGGGGTACACCGAGCGGATGGCGAAGGGCGAAGCCGCGCGCTGCCTGCACTGCAAAAATCAGCCCTGCGTCAAGGGGTGCCCGGTGGGGGTGCATATCCCGGATTTCATCCGCTCCATTGCGGACGGCGATATGGAGGACGCGTACCGCACCATCAAGCTGACGAATTCCCTGCCGGCGGTCTGCGGGCGGGTCTGCCCGCAGGAGAACCAGTGCGAGAGCGCGTGCGTGCGGGGCATCAAAGGCGAGCCGGTCGGCATCGGCCGGCTGGAGCGTTTTGCCGCGGACTGGCACCTGCGGCACGGCGGCGGGGAAGAGACGGGCGTTGCGCCGAACGGCCATAAAATCGCGGTCGTCGGCGCCGGACCGGCGGGCCTGACCTGTGCGGGCGACCTCGCGGCCCTCGGGTATTCGGTGACGGTGTTCGAGGCGCTGCACACGGCGGGCGGTGTGCTGATGTACGGCATCCCGCCGTTCCGTCTGCCGAAGGAGATCGTACAGAAGGAAATCGACGCCCTGCGCGCGGAGGGCGTGAAAATCGAGACGGATATGGTCATCGGCAAGGTGCTGTCCGTGGACGACCTGTTCGCGGACGGGTACGAGGCCGTCTTCATCGGCACCGGCGCCGGCCTGCCGCGCTTTATGAACATCCCGGGCGAAGAACTGGTGGGCGTCTACTCCGCCAACGAATTCCTCACCCGCGTCAACCTGATGAAGGCCTATAAGCCGGAGTACGATACGCCGATGATCCGCCCGAAAAACGTGGCCGTGGTCGGCGGCGGCAACGTGGCGATGGACGCGGCACGCACGGCGCTTCGCCTCGGGGCGCGGAAGGTGCACGTCGTGTACCGCCGTGCGGAAGAACAGATGCCCGCCCGCCGCGAAGAGGTGCACCACGCGAAAGAGGAGGGCGTGGCGTTCAGCCTGCTGTGCAACCCGGTCGCCATCCGCGGGGACGATAAGGGCCGGGTGGCCGCCATCGAGTGCGTCCGCATGGAGCTCGGGGCGGCGGATTCCTCCGGGCGCAGCAGGCCGGTGCCGGTGGAGGGCTCGAACTTCACCCTCCCGGTCGACTGCGTCGTGATGGCGATCGGCAATTCGCCGAACCCGCTGATCCGCACGACGACCGAGGGGCTTGAGGCGAACGGCCGCGGCTGCATCGTCGTGAAGGACGACGGCTCGATGCAGACGACGCGCGAAGGCGTCTACGCCGCGGGCGACGCCGTGAGCGGCGCGGCGACGGTGATCCTGGCCATGGGCGGTGGCAAGGACGCCGCGCGCTCCATCGACCGGTACGTCAAAGGCGGCGTGTCGCCGCGGCCGAGCCCCGCCGTTTAGATTGCGGTATACGAAAAAAAGAGTGTGCTGAAGAATCCCCCGGAAAATTTTTTTCGGGGGATTTCCCCGTCTTGTCCTGTTCTGTTACGGACTGCCGGCACATATGATGATACCGGGAAAGACGGATCAGAGACGGCAGGAGGCACATCATGAAAGACGGGAACAGACAGGAAAGCGGATGGTACGGAAATCAGTACGGCGAATGGCAGGGGAACCGCCGCGCCGATGCCGGCACGTACCGGAGCGGCCGCGCGGCGCGTGGCAAAAGCGGACATCCCGAACAGGCCCGGCGCCCCGTTCAGGAGGAAGATTACGAAGAAGACGACTGGCGGGACGATGCGGAGGACGAAGAAGAATATGAGGAACCGGCGGATGAAAAGCCGGGCAAAGAGAAAAAGCGTTCCTCCGTCAGCCTTCTGACCGCGATTCAGATTCTGGGCTGCTGTGCCGTCCTTGCCGCCGTGTTGGCCCTCAAGATGACCGGGGGAAAAACCTATGCGGATTTCCGCTCGTGGTATACATCGGCGGCGAATGATTCCGTCATTGCGCAGGAGCAGATGGACCGGGCCCGCCGCACGGTGATCGGCCTTTGGACGACCATCTCGAGCGCGGGACCGCAGCAGCCGTCGTCCTCCGGGGCGGCGGGCTCCCTTGCGTCCTCTCAGGCGGCCTCCTCTCAGGCCCCGGCTTCTTCGCTGGCTCCGGCCTCTTCGGCCGGTCCGGCGGCAAAGCAGAACAATGCGGCCGGCAATAACGCTTCCGGCGCGGCGGGGAAGGGGGCGCCGTCTTCTCCGTGACGTTTACGGTGGGGAAATGCCGCGTAACGGTCGAGTTCTTTTTCCTCGCCGTGCTCGCCCTCTTCCTCGCGTTCGACCGCAGCGGCATGGCCGCCGTCGGCCTGCTGTGCGCGGCGATCCACGAGGGCGCACACCTCGCCGCCATGCGCTGCGGCGCCTGCAGGCTGCGGGAAATACGCCTCACGCCGTTCGGCGTCGATATTGTCAAAAAGGACTGCGGGACCGACCGCGGCTATCTTGTCGAGGCGCTGATTTCCCTTTCGGGGCCGGCGGCGAACCTCGCGGCTTTTTTTCTTTGCGCCGTTTTCTTCGGCAGGCGCTTTTTTCTGTTTCAGGCGGGCAATCTCCTCCTTTTCGCGCTGAACCTCCTGCCCGTCGAGCCGCTGGACGGCGGCCAGGCGATGCAGGATCTTCTGTGCCTGCGCCTTCCCGCGGAAAAGGCTCTGAAAATCGTCAGGACCGTTTCTTTTTTTGTCATGGTGCCCCTTTTCACGGCGGGATTCCTGGTCCTGATCCGCTCGGGATGGAATTTTTCCCTGCTGCTGCTCTGCCTTTACCTGACCGCGCTCCTGCTGATGAAAAAAAGTGCAGGCTGAGCATGTACGCACGGCCGGGCGTGTGGCTCGGCTCGCGTACAGGCTGAGCCTGCTCAGCCCTCCACGCTGATCGCTTCGTTTCCGCTGTAGACGATGCCGCGCGTGGCGTCCACCGTGACCGTGGTGCCGTTTTTGAGGATCTTCGTCGCGTTCTGGGCTCCGACGACCACGGGCTTGTCGAGCGCCATCCCGGTGATGGCGGCGTGGGAGTTCTTGCCTTCCCGCTCGGTCACGATCGCGCCGGCCCTCCTCAGGTAGGGCATCAGCTCGTTCGTCGTCTCCGAAATGACCAGGATGTCGCCCTCCTTCAGGTTGTCCCGGACCTCCTCCATGCTGCCGCAGACGCAGACGTTGCCGCACACGGCGCCTTTTGTGGCGCTCATGCCGGAGAGCAGGATGTTGCCCACCAGCTGAACCTTCAGCAGGTTCGTCGTGCCGGACATGCCGAGCGGGACGCCCCCCGTGATGACCACGAGGTCGCCGTCCTGCACGAGGCCGTGTTCCTTCGCCTTGCGGATGACGTGGTCGAACAGGTCGTCCGTGTTGCTCTGCTCGTCGATCATGATGGGGACGACGCCCCACGAGAGGTTCATCTGGTGCAGTACCGTGCGGTCGGTGGTGCCGCTGATGATCGGGCAGTTGGGCCGGTATCTCGAGATCATGCGCGCCGTGCGGCCCGATTTCGTCACGGTGATGATGGCCTTGGCGTTCAGGTCGTGCGCCGTGGTGCAGGTGGCGTGCGAGATCGCCGCGGTCACGTTCGGCCGCTCGTTCGACTGGTCGCCGTCCACGCTGCGCAGCCTCAGGCGCTTGACATAGTCGATGTCGCGCTCGGCCCGCTCGGCGATTTTTGCCATGGCCTTCACGGCCAGGACCGGATAGGCCCCGTTGGCCGTCTCCCCCGAGAGCATGATGGCGCTGGTTCCGTCGTAGATCGCGTTTGCCACGTCCGTGACCTCCGCGCGCGTCGGCCGCGGGTTCTTGATCATGGAGTCCAGCATCTGCGTGGCGGTGATGACCTGCCCGCCGGCTTCGGACGTTTTCCTGATGAACTGTTTCTGGATGCTGGGGATCTCCTCGAGGGGGATTTCGACGCCGAGGTCGCCTCTTGCGACCATGACGCCGTCGGAGACGCGGATGATATCGTCAATGTTCCTGACGCCGTCGGAGTTCTCGATCTTGGCGATGATACGGATCTTGTGGCTGTCGTGCTTTTCCAGCTCCGAGCGCAGGTCGATGATGTCCTGCGCGCTGCGGGTGAAAGAGGCGGCGATGAAGTCGAAGTCCTCCTTCACGGCGAACGCGATGTCGGAGCGGTCCTTCTCGCTGATGAAGGGAAGGGAGAGGTGCAGCCCCGGCACGTTGATGCTTTTCTGGGAAGAGACCTCGCCGCCGTTCACCACGGTGCAGAAGATTTCGGTCTCGGTCGAAGAGTTGACCTTCAGCTCGATCAGCCCGTCGTCGATCAGGATTTTCGCGCCGGGGATCACCTCTTTCGGCAGTCTGCAGAAAGATACGGAGCAGATGGATTCGCTTCCGGGAACGTCGCGCGTGGTCAGCGTAAAGCCGCTGCCCTCTTTCAAGGTGGCGGGGCGTTCAAAAATTCCCGTTCTGATCTCGGGGCCTTTGGTGTCGAGCATCAGCGCGACGGGAAGATTCAATTCTTCGCGGACTTTTTTGATGGTGTCGGCGAAGCCTTTTTGCTGTTCATGGGTGCCGTGGGAAAAATTTAAGCGCGCAACATTCATGCCGGCCAGCATCAGCTGGCGGATTACCTCTTCGCTTCCGGAGGCGGGTCCGATCGTACATACGATTTTTGTTTTTCTCATGTCATTACCTCGTTTCACGTTGCAAACGTATCTGCATCTAAAATAGTTAAAATTTATCCCAGTATAAAATCATACTACCGTTTGGCCGATAAATCAAACGGCCAAGTAAAATTTGCCTTAAAACTGAAATTTTTCCGCGCCTTGCAATCGATTCCGATAAGCGATAGAATAAAAACATTCCAAACGAAAGGACCGGGCGACACGTGCGTAAGCAGAAGGAAAAGATCGTGAAAAGCCGCGATAACTGGCAGAAATACAACCAGGTCCGGAAAATCCGCATGCTGATGACCGTGGTCGCGGTCATCCTCTGCATCTCCGTCGCCGCCGGCGCCGTTCTCGCGTGGCTGCAGGTGAAGAGCGCCGCGGAGCAGGCGCGGCAGCGCCAGTCGTCTTCCGCGGCCCCCGCTTCCAGCGGGGAGGAGAGCCTTCCCGTCTACGACAATTCCTTTTCGCTGCTGCTCGTGAATTCCTCGCATGCGCTCCCTTCCGGGTACGCTCCCGTTTTGCAGGAGTGCGCGGGCGTGCAGGTGGAGGGGAGGATCGTCCCGGCCCTCGAAAAAATGATGCGGGACGCCGAGGCGGCGGGCTGCCCGCTGAAGCTCACGGGCGGCTATCTCGATTCCGCCCGGCAGAATCAGATGTTCCAGGCGGAGGTCAAACGGCTGATGGCCCAGCAGAAGCTCTCTCAGGTCCTGGCGGAGAATCAGGCGCAGTCCACCGTCGGGCGCGGCGGATACAGCGAGCGACAGACGGGGCTCGCCGTGATTTTTTCCGCGGAGGGGATGAAAAGCGGCGAGAGCTTCGCTTCCACGGCCCAGTACCGGTGGCTGAACCGGAACAGCGTGGAGTACGGCTTCGTCCTCCGGTATCCAGAGGATCAGGCCTCCACGACGGGCGTGTCGTTCGACCCTTCCCATTTCCGCTATGTCGGCACGGAAAACGCCCTGAAAATGCGGGAATTTTCGATGAGTCTGGAGGGATATGTCACCTACCTGGGGCAGCAGACCCGGCCCTGACGGACGGGTCGGGCCGGCTCCACGCGCCGTTTTTATTTTGTTTCAGAAAAGAGATGCCATACGCATTCTGACGTTTATGACGACAAAATGTTTTCCCGGCGCGATCTGCTGCGCCTGATCCTGCCGCTGGTGGGGGAGCAGTTCCTGGCGGTCACCATCGGGCTTTCCGACACCTTCATGGTGTCGAGCGTGAGCGAGGCGGCCGTCTCTGGGATCTCTCTGGTGGATTCCATCAACGTGCTGCTGATCCAGGTCTTTTCCGCCCTGGCGACGGGGGGCGCCGTCGTGGCGGCGCAGTATCTCGGCAGGGAGGACCGCAAAAACGCCTGCGCCGCGGCGAAACAGCTGCTTTACGCCATCACGGTGCTGTCGCTCATCATCATGTCGGTCTGCCTCGTCTTCCGCATCCAGATCCTGAATTTCGTCTTCGGCGCCATCAGCGCCGATGTCATGCAGAACGCCGACATCTATTTTTTGCTGACCGCGCTGTCGTATCCGTTTCTCGGCGTGTACAGCGCCGGGGCGGCGATCTTCCGCGCGATGGGCAACAGCAAGATCTCCATGCTGGTTTCCCTGATCGACAACATCGTGCATATCGGCGGCGACGCCTTTCTGATCTACGGGTGCGGATGGGGTTCCGCGGGCGCCGGCGCCGCAACGCTCCTCGCGCGGATTCTCGCGGCGGCGGCCATGCTGCTTCTGGTGTGCCGGAAGGACAACGTCATCTTCATCGACCGGCCGTTCCACCCGGAGCTCGCCGTGTCCATGGTCAGGCGGATCCTGAACATCGGCCTGCCGAACGGCTTTGAAAACGGGATGTTCCAGATCGGCAAGCTGATCGTCCAGCGCCTGATCACGGCGCTCGGGACCTCCGCCATCGCCGCGAACGCCGTTGCCAACAGCATCTCGAACGCCTCCAACATCCCCGGGAACGCCGTCAGCCTCGCCCTGATCACCGTCGTGGGGCAGTGCGTCGGCGCCGGGGATTACCGGCAGGCCGTCTTCTACACCAAGCGCCTGCTCGTGATCTCCTATCTCGCCATGGGCGTCCTCAATGTGTCGCTGTTCGTTCTGACCGGCCCGCTCGTCGGGGCGTTCGGCCTCGACTCGGTTGCGGCGGCAAGCGCCCGGCAGATCCTGTATGTGTTTTCCCTGTGCAACGCGACCATATGGACCCTTGCCTTTGCGTTGCCCAACTCTCTGCGGGCGGCGGGTGACGTTCGTTTCACCATGCTGACCTCGACGATCTCCATGTGGGTGTTCCGCATCGGGTTCAGCTATATTCTGACGGGCGTTTTCGGGCTGGGCGTACAGGGCGTGTGGTATGCCATGTATATCGACTGGGTCGTGCGCATGGTGGTCTTCCTCTTCCGCTTTCGCGGCGGAAAGTGGAAGGAAAAGCATGTGATTTAGGACATGCCGTGCCCGCGGGCGCTTTTTGCATCCGGCGGCGGGAAATTTCCGTTTGCATAAAGGTGCCGTTTCGTCTTATAATGGTTCAGAAGCGCGGAAAGTGTGCGGGCGTCTGCCCGCCGGTTTGCAGATTGCGGGGATAAAAACATGCAGGGCGCAGCGTTGCAGATCATGAACGAAGTGAAAAAATGCGTGGTGGGGAAGGACGAGGTCATCCGCAAGGTGCTGATGGTCGTCCTGGCGCAGGGCCACATCCTCCTGGAAGACATTCCGGGCGTCGGCAAGACAACGCTGGCGCTCGCTTTTTCAAAGGCGATGTCGCTCGACTACCGGCGCATGCAGTTCACGCCGGACGTGATGCCGGCGGACGTGACCGGCTTTTCGGTGTACGACCGGGCGAGCGGAGGCCTGAAATATCAGCCCGGGGCGGTGCTGTGCAATCTGTTCCTCGCCGACGAGATCAACCGCACCTCCAGCAAGACGCAGTCGGCCCTGCTCGAGGTGATGGAGGAGCGGCGCGTCACCGTCGACGGGATCTCGCATCCGACGCCGAAGCCGTTCCTCGTGATCGCCACGCAGAATCCGGTCGGCTCCGCCGGGACCCAGCTTCTGCCGGAATCCCAGCTCGACCGCTTCATGGTGCGGCTTTCGATGGGGTATCCGGACCTCGAGGACGAGATCGAGATCCTCCGGCGCAAGCAGGGGGAGGAGGACCCCCTCGCGACGGTGCGGCCCGTCGCCGGGGCGCGGGACGTGCTTGCCATGCAGGCGGATTCCTCGAACGTCTTCCTCGCGGACGACATCTACTCCTACATCGCGCGGCTGACGGCTTCCACGCGCGGGAACCGGATGGTCCGCCTCGGCGCCAGCCCGCGCGGCTCCATCGCGCTGGCGCGCATGGCGCAGGCGTCCGCCTATCTGGACGGCAGGGACTACGTGGTCCCCGGCGACGTGCAGGGCGTTTTCGCCGACGTGATCGGGCACCGCATCCTTCTGAGCCCGCAGGCGAAGATCAGCGGGCAGAGCCTGCAGAGCGTGCTGAAGGCGGCGCTGCGCGAAACGCCGGCCCCCGCCATCCTGAGGCGGTAGAAAGATGCTGCGAAACCGTTTGGGGTACTGCGTCCTGCTCGCCTGCGCCGTTCTGTTCCACATTTTTTTCGTCGGGTATCTGTCGTTTTTCCTTCTGGCTTTTCTGCTTCTGCTGCCGCTGCTCTCCCTCGCCCTGACCGTGCCGGCGGTCGGGAGGACGGAGATCCGCCTCCGGCCCCCGGCGGCCTGCCCGGAGAAGGGAGGGGAGGCCGTGTTCCGCATCCTGCTGCGCAACCGTTTTTTCCTCCCGGTCCCGTGCGCGAAGGTGCGGCTGTGCAGCGTGAATTCGCTGTGCGGCGAACCGCTTCGGGAGACGCTGATGTTCCCGGTGGACGCCCGCGCGGACGCCGCCGTCGAGTACCGTCTCCGCTCCCGGTATGCGGGAAAGATCTCGGTTTCGCTTACGGACGTTCGGTACTATGATTTTCTCGGCATTTTTTCTTTTGCGAAGAAGCTCGACGGCAGGGCGGAAACCTTTGTCCCGCCTTCCGTCTTTCCGCTCGACATCCGGCTGCGCCCCGTGGAAAACGCCCCGGACGGCCGGACCTATTCCGCGGTCAAACCGGGCGACGACCCCTCTGAGGTATTCGATGTCCGCCCCTACCGCGAGGGGGACCGGCTGCGCAGCGTCCACTGGAAGCTCAGCGCGCGGCTCGGGGAACTGATGGTCCGCGAGTTCGGCCTTCCGCTGGACTGCGCCGTCGTGCTTCTGCTGGAGCTGCTGGCCCCCGGGCCGGACGTACTGGAAACGGTTCTGGAGACGGCGGCCTCCGTCTCGCATTTTCTGGTGGAGAACCGGGTCCCCCACCGCATCGAGTGGTACGACGCCCGGCGCCGGGAATACCGCAGCGAGCCGGTCGCAGACGACGACGCGTTCGCCGCGGCGTTTGCGGAGATCCTGTCGGCCGGCGGATACCGCGACCGCCCGTACGCGAGCGTCTGCCGCGGGAGCCGGGAGACGGCCCGCTCCGGGTCCCGCCTGATTTGCGTCACGGGCGACCTGACGCGGGAGACGGCGTCCCTCTGCGAGCGGACGGGCGGCGCGGCTGTGCTGTATGCCTGCGAAGGCGGGCGGCCGGCCGGGAAGGAGCTGACCGGGGCGCTGGCCGCGGCCGGGGCGGAAGTGGTGCCGGTCCGCGTCGGAGAGATCGGGGAAAGCCTTTCCGGGCTCACCCTCTGAGCAGAAAGGAGGAAGACGATGCGAACCGCCGGGAAGCAGCCCGAAGCCACCGGCCTGCGCACGGAGGTCCCCCGCTACGCGGCGGGGAAGGCCTCCGGCGCGTGGGACTTCGCCCTGAGCCTTCTTGTGACGTTCCTGGGCGTCTTCGGCACGGCGTGGGCTTTCGTTTCCTCCTTTTCGCTGGACGTGCTGCCGCTGACCCTTTCCCTTTATCTGGGCATTTTTCTCCTTGCCTTCGCCGCGGCTTTCACGTTCCGGAAGGCCGGGTACGCGCTTCTGCCCGCCTATGCGGCCCTGTACGGCATCGCTCTGGGGCGGGAGCAGCAAAGCGTCGCGCAGGGGTTCGAGATCACGGCGAACCGGATCCTTGCGGTCTATTCCGACCGGTTGAATTACATGATGCGGAAGTTCCCCGTGGAGGCGAAGGCTTCGGAGCAGCCGTGGCTGTGTACGATGTTCCTGCTGTTCTGTCTTTTTCTGCTCTGCGGCCTGGTGGGGTGGGCCGTTTTCCGGCGCAGGAGCTTCTGGCTTACCCTCTTTTTCACGGCCCCGTTCCTGCTTTTCGCCTTTGTGATCACCATCACGCCGGCTTTTGCGTCGGTGCTGATGCTGCTCCTCTGCTGGACGACGCTGGGCATGACCCGCCTGCAGGGGCGCGGGAAGAAGGGCTTTGTGCGCCGGCGCGGCCTTTGCCGGGCGAAAAACGGGTCTTCCGCCGCCCGGGCGGGCCTTCTGCTGATGCCGTTCGTGGCGCTGTGCCTCGCGCTGCTGCTCGCCGTTTTTCCGCAGGGCGGCTACCGGCGGTCCGGCTTTGCCGACAGTCTGCGGGCCGGCCTGACGGATTCGCTGACGCAGGAGTCCTTTTTCGGCGGTTCCAAATCGCTGGCCGGGAATACGGTCCGCGCGGACCTGCGCAACGCGAACGGCGTCCATTTCACCGGCGAGACGGCGCTGCAGGTGAAATCGGACGGCCGGTATCCCCTCTACCTAAAAAATTTCGCAGCCGGTCTTTATACCGGCTCCGGCTGGCAGTTGTATCCGGAGTCCGATTATCAGGACATCGACCGGCAACTCGGCGGCCTGAGCGTGCAGAACATGCTGCACACCTTTGAAGTCCTGCTCGGCCGGCAGAACGAGGCGGCGCTCAAGCCGTATTATCTTCAGGTGAAGGATGTCACCGCGGCGAAACAGTGCATCTATGCCCCCTACAACCTGATCACCGGCCCCGCGGACATCACGGGGGTCAGATTCGTCGGCGACGGCTTCATCCGGTCCGGGTCGCTGTTCGGCACCGGCTCCTACAGCTTTTACGCCTATGGCGTCTCCTCGGACGACCTTCGGACCGCCCCCGAGAGCGTGCCGCTCTCTTTCCTGATGGCCGGCGGGGGGCAGGGCGCGCTGGAAGAGTATCTGCGGGGCTACCGGCCTTCCGCCTCCCCGCTGAATTTCGGGAATATCGCCGGGTATTATAAGGCCGCCGCGCCGCAGAGCCTGCTGGACCGGATCGCGAACCCGTCCCGGCTGGCGTTCATAAAACAGGAGCAGGCGTACCGCGCCTTCCTGTACGACAAATACACCCAGCTCCCGGCGGCGACCCGGTCGGCGGCTCTGAAACTGCTGACGCAGGACGCGAGGTTCCGCAGCTTTCTCGAGGGCCGGGGGTCCGGCGGTTCCGGAAGTCCCGCCGGAGGGGAGGATTCCGGCAGCGGAGCATACTTCCTGCGGAATTTGAGGGGATATTCCAACCCGTATCAGATCGTGAACGCGGTCAAGGACTATCTCGCCCGCAATTACGAGTACACGCTCTCCCCGGGCGCGACCCCGAGGGACCGGGACTTCGCGCTTTATTTCCTGACGCAGAGCCGGAAGGGATACTGCGTGCACTTTGCCACGGCCGCCGCGGTCCTGCTCCGGGCCCTGGGCGTCCCGGCGCGCTACGCGGAAGGGTATCTCGTCACGCCCGACGACTATGGGACGGCCGGGAGCGACGGATGGGTCAATATCCCGGACAGCCGCGCGCATTCCTGGGTGGAGATCTATGTCCCGGGCGCCGGCTGGGAGCCCGTCGAGATGACGCCGGGCTTCAATGCGGAAGAGAGCCGGACGCAGGGGACCGAGACGCAGGATCAGCCGCCCGCTTCCAGCTCGCCGCAGTCGGGTTCGGCCGTTTCGAGCAGCTCCGCGTCGAGCGCCGCGCCGTCCTCCTCGCCCGCCGGGGCGGAAACGGAGGCCTCGTCCGCCGCGCCCGGCGCGGGGACGCGGGGCGACCGAGACTTCGCGGCGCGGCCCGCCCTCTTTCTCCTGCTTGCGGCGTTCCTGCTGGCCCTCGGCCTTCTCGCAAGGAGAAAGGCCGCGCTCGTGCTCCGCGGAAAACGGTTTGCGCAGAGCGACCCGGACCGCGCGGTCCTGTGCATCTACGCCTATCTGAAGAAGCTCGTGCCGTTCGGCGGGGAGATGAGCCCGGAAGCGGAGCGGATCGCCCTGAAGGCTCGGTTCGGCCGGGGCCCCGTCACGGGGGAGGAGAGGGAGGCGATGCGCTCTTCTGCGCTGTCGCTTGCCGCCGACGTGGCGAAGAGCCTGCCGCCGGCGAGACGCTTTGCCTTCAAATATCTTTTTGCGCTGATCTGACGATATAATACTTGTATTCCCCGGCGCGATATGATATACTAAATAACACTATGAGTATGGCAAGATCGTGTAAAGAGGTGACATCGGTTATGAAAGAGAAAATCCATCCGAAATATCAGGACGCGACCATTACATGCGCCTGCGGCAATGTGATCCATACAAGGTCGACGAAAAAAGACATCCACGTTGAGATCTGCTCCAAGTGCCATCCGTTCTTCACCGGCAAGCAGAAACTCGTCGATACGAGCGGGCGCGTGGACATGTTCAAAAAGCGTTACGGGCTGGATAAGTGATTCTGTTTTTTTCATCCGCTGGGGCGGCGCTTTTTTGGCGCCGTCTTTCTTTTTCCGGAGGGCTTTGATGGACGATACGTACTGCACGATACGCGGGGAAGCGCGGGAAGAATTCGCCGAGAAGCGGTCCCGTTTTATCGGTTCCGCGAAACCTGTCGTTTCCGAGGGGGAAGCGGCGGAATTCATCCGGGGCGTCCGCGCAAGAAACCGTGAAGCGTCCCACAACGTCTACGCGTACGTGCTGCGGGCGGGGCAGGCGCGGCGGTATTCCGACGACGGGGAGCCGCAGGGGACGGCGGGCGTCCCGGTTCTCGAAGTTCTGCTGAAAGGCGGAATCGCGGACGCGGCCGTGGTGGTGACGCGCTATTTCGGCGGCGTCCTTCTCGGGGCGGGCGGCCTGGTGCGCGCCTATTCCCGCGCCGCGTCGCTGGCCGTGGAAGCCGCGGGCAGAACGGTGATGGCCGCCTGCCTCACGGCGTCGCTCCGCTGCCCCTACGACCGCTACGGCAGGGTGGCCCCGCTGGTCGAGCGATTCGGCGGCGCGGTCGACGGCGAGACTTTCGCCGAGCAGGTGACGCTGTCGTTTCATCTGCCGTGCGGGGGCGTCGCCGCGTTCCGGTCTGCGCTGGCCGATGCGACGGGCGGGGGCGTGCGGCTGGAGCCGGAAGGAAAAAAGTATTATCCCTCCGCGTGAAAATTTGAAGTTCTTGCAGGAAAAAGAGATGCGGTTTGCGTATATATACAAATAGACGGAGCATCTTCGCAGGAGGGGTGGAATTGACAGTCAGAGAACGTATCCAGCAGTTGGAGGAGCAGATCCTGTCTCCGGAGGCCGCGCTTTCCTCCCGGACGCTCGGGCGGGAGGTCCCGGAGGAGGAGTCCGACCTGCGCACGCCCTTCCAGCGCGACAGGGACCGGATCATCCACTGCAAATCGTTCCGGCGTCTCAAGCACAAAACGCAGGTCTTCCTTTCGCCGGAAGGGGACCATTACCGCACCCGGCTGACCCATACGCTGGAGGTTTCGCAGATCGCCCGCACCATATCGCGCGCCCTGTTTCTGAACGAGGACCTGACGGAGGCGATCTCCCTCGGGCACGACCTGGGGCATACGCCGTTCGGCCATGCCGGCGAGCGCGCGCTGGACGGGATTGTTCCCGGCGGGTTCCGCCACTACGAGCAGAGCCTGCGGGTGGTCGAGCGTCTGGAAAAGGGCGGGAAAGGGCTGAATCTGACCCGCGAGGTGCGCGACGGCATCGTGTGCCACACCAGGGGGCGCGAGGCGTTCACGGCCGAGGGGAGGGTCGTGCGGCTCGCCGACCGCATCGCGTTCCTCAACCACGACATCGACGACGCGGAGCGGGCGGGCGTCCTCAAGGAGGAGGACATCCCGGAGAGCATCACCGGGGTGCTCGGCCACCGCAAATCCAAACGGATCGACACCCTGGTGCATTCGGCCGTCGGGAACAGCGCCGGGGGCCGAATGCACCTCTCGGAGGACGTGCAGAAAGCGTTCGACGAGCTGGGCGCGTTCATGGATGAGCGGGTCTACCGCAATCCGTACGCGAAATCGGAAGAGAAAAAAGTCCCCAGGCTCATCGCGGCGCTCTACGATTATCTGAAGAATCCGGACCACCTTCCGGAGGATATGCGCCGGATCGCCGAGCAGGACGGCAACGAGCGTGCCGCGTGCGATTTTATCGCCGGCATGACCGATCATTACGCCGTGCAGCTTTTCCAGACCATCTACGTCCCGAAATCCTGGAAGCTTTGACAACGGGCCACCCCGTGCGGTCCGCCGCGGAAGAAAGGGGATGGCGGCATGCCGCTGCCCGACAGCTTCATACAGGAACTGAAAGCCCGGAGCGACCTTGTGGAGATCGCTTCCTCGTATGTCACGCTGAAACGGAGCGGGAGGAACCTGGTGGGGCTCTGCCCGTTCCACAGCGAAAAGACGCCTTCGTTCAACATCTACCCTGCGAACGGATCGTTTTACTGCTTCGGGTGCGGCGTGGGGGGAGACGTGATCACGTTCGTCCGCCGCATCGAGAATCTCGACTACATAGAGGCGGTCCGCTTCCTCGCGCAGCGCGCGGGCATGACGGTGCCGGAGAACCAGGCGGACGACGGCATGTCGAAGCTGCGGACGCGCATCCTCGCGATCAACCGTGAGACGGCCCGGTTTTATTATTCCGTCCTCATGTCGGAGGCCGGCGCCGCGGGCAGGGACTACTTCGCGAAGCGCGCGCTGCGGCCGGGGACGGTTCGGCATTTCGGGCTCGGCTATTCGCCGCCCGGCCGGTTTTCTCTTGTCGATACCCTTGCGGGCAAGGGCTTCGGGCAGGAGGAGATGGTCCTCGCGAACGTCGCGTTCAAAAGCCGGAGCGGCAGGGCCGTGGACCGGTTTTACGGCAGGGTCATGTTCCCCATCATCGACCTGCGGGGCAACG
>ENA-UOOI01001660-UOOI01001660.1-fermentation-metagenome-genome-assembly--contig:-NODE-1660-length-22125-cov-21.884776_pt1 | contig 22125 bp, 29 predicted proteins | sample MGYA00245779_ERZ724027 | MGnify/ENA primary metagenome ERZ724027 (study PRJEB28704, sample SAMN03018318) | fermentation metagenome | biome: anthropogenic terrestrial biome; feature: soil...
TATAAGCCTTCATCCCAGTGATTGAAATCATGGGCTTTCGGCTAAGCCTTTGTAATATTTTATATTCTATACAGCAAAAAAAATAATAGGTAGAGGCTACATATTTTTAATATGTAGCCTCTACCTATTATCATAGTTCAGTTATCTGTTGAGCTATTTTTTATTTTTTACAATTTTCTTTCTCCATAGAGTTCATCGACATATTCCTTAGCAAAATCCGCAACTTGTATTCTGCTATTTGTATCGCCTTGGAATATTGGTTTCAATCCATTTAGTAAGCAGAGCCTATTTAACACTTTAACTCCACTTATTACAACATTGTGTTTTATCATTCTATTTTTATCAAGATTTGCAATGCAATCTCGATAATCATCACCCTCAAGGGTAAATCTACCAATATTTATTGCATTTTCCATGTCTGAAATTGCAGAAATATAATCAGCACAATCCTTCGCAAGACTGTCTATTAACTCCTTCTCCATTTCTTTATCTTCGTCATTTTCTAAGCTGTCAACCTTTGCCATCAATTCTTTTACGCTTTCTTTTATTCTTGCCATTTTTTATTCCTCCATATTTTTTTATTTTATTATTTTTATTATATAACTTTTTTAAAATTAAACACATTGTTAAACATTTTGATTAATATTATGCTGCACAAGTTATAATTTTCTCAAAAATATTATAAGTACCCTGCTTTCTAATCCCGATCGTAATATGTTTATTTAGATAGTTAGATATTGATACATCATTACTTATAAAATTAAAGCAGAAATTTTGCTTTTCTTGAAGAGAACATAATGCATACTTATAACCCTTCTGATTTGTTTTTACGTCAGCTTTTATTAATTTTCCTGTATGCACATTGTTTGATATGTTGTCTGTACAATTGTTATCATTTTTGATATCATCATATTTGATACTACCTTGAACCCGATTCGCATCATTATTCATAGTTTTATTTTTATCAAATAATACTTCATCACTACTCAATAAATTTTGAGGATATTGCCAATAATAATTATAGACATTCCTCCCATCCTTCTCTAATTTACCTATAAATTTTTGCTCATCTTTTACATTTTTTCTTCCCTCATAAATTTCTACAACTTGCTGCGGCATAGCATATACATCTCTGCCAATGCCCCATTGTGCAGCTGCTCGTTTTATAGAATCTGTAAGCCCTGATTTTATTCCTTCAATGTCCTTGTTTTGTGCTCCGTCGTATTTTGTTATCCATTCTTTTTTAGTTTCATCAAAAATGGATAGCCCACATAACTGGGAGCAATGTTTTTTTGTATTTCCATTTCTATCTGTTTCTTCTACTTCATGCCATGGAATAAATTCATTCTTCCAGTTATTTGGTCCTACTACTTCGTCGAGCCTATCTTGAATATCTTTTGTCTCAATGTAGGCATATACGTTACCAAAATATTTTTCATTTGCTTTTGATTTGAACGTATTGCCCATTCTCCATTTAATATTTGTAAATGGAGCACATAAAACTTTTCTTAATTTTTCCCAGTCCATCTCCATAACAAATATCCCCCTTATTTAAAATAGTTCGCTGCTAATGGATTATTAAATATTAACAATTCATTCACCCCTTTTAGCTTATAGATAAGCCATTATTTATTTTTCTAACTTATTATTATTACATTTTAAAAAATTTAAAGAATATTTAGCTTTTCAGCTGCTTAATTTCTACTATTTTATTTATATATATATATAGCAAATAACTTATAAAAATATAAAGAGCAAAGTCTTAAAATAACTTTGCTTTCCTCTTTCTATTATATATTTTTTTTAAGCAATAAGGTCAAGCAAACTTAGCTGTTTAACCTCATTGTTGCTATTTTTTATCTTCCCTTTTTCTTCTTTTTTGTTATCTATATATACTATTTCTTTTTGAGTTGTTAAATCTAATATTGCTTTAGCAATTCTAATTACATCAGTTTTCCATCTAGGCTGTTCGTCTACAATATTTTTACCATTTTCATTGTATAAAAAGAAGTTTTTTAGCTTATATATGCTATTATACTCATATAGCCAACCTTGCTTATTATAATGAGCTATACTCCCAGCATTTGAACATAAAAATTCATAAAAATAATCACTCATATTACCAAACGTATTCTTTTTTAGAATTTTTTTATATTCATTGACAATACGATCATAGCTAACAATGCCATTACCATCATAAAGAATGGTTTCCTTAATCTTATTGCTGTCTATAAACTCTTGAAGGATTAACCTATCTTTTGCCTCATTCCCTGTTAGCTCAACAGTATCTAATAACTTTTCTACTTCTGCTGTTTTCTTTTTTGTTCCAATAACTCTTATTTTTAATTTTCTCCATAACATAATTTTATTTACCCCCTTGTTTTTAGCTCTAAAAGAGCCATTAATTTTTTCCAACTTATTATTATTGAAACATAGCCTTGTCTAGCTCCAACATACCATTATCAACTTCGACTTCAGTTTTTGGACTACATTCCTTGTATTTCCCAAACTGTATTAGCACATAGTTTGGATATTCCTTTATAACTATTCCTTTCTTACCTTGAACTATTACTCTTTCTCCTCTATATAGTTTTTCATCATCCATTTTTTTGACATAACTCCTTTCATTTTTTGGTATAAGACCATTAATATTTTTATCTAATTTATTATTATTACATTTCGAAAAGAAGTTAAAAGTAGCAGCTTAAAATAAAGTTGCTACTTCTTGCTTTATCCAAATAAGGCAGGACGACTCCACCTATAATTTTAATTTAGATGAAGATGAATTGCCTTTCTTGTCATTAAACAAGAATAAATACTTTGTTAGATTTTAAATCTTCTTCTTTAGCAGGTTTAGTATTAGTTTCTATTATTTTGTTAATTTCATCATCAATCATATCCATTGCATCTGAATATAATTGGTCTATATCATATATTTCCTCTGTTATTTCGGTTATTTCTTCTTTTGTTAGTTCTCTCTCAAAACCGAAAAATTGCCAATTCTCGCTTCTATATTCTACTTCCTGTTTTATAAAAGCATATGATACAGTACAATATGCTTCTACTTCATAACCTGATTTTTGCAATATTTCTTTAACTTTTTCTCTTTCTTTGACTTCCTCATCATAAGAATTAAATCCCTTTCCATTTTTAGTTATTTTTAATGCTGTGTACATTTAAAATTCCCCCTTTTAATTTTTAGCTTAACAAAATAAGCCATTAGTATTTTTCTAACTTATTATTATTACATTTTAAAAAGAAATAAGCAGTACTTAAAATAAAGTTACTGCTTAATTTCTTATCAACAGGTTATTGTATTATTTAGGTTGTTAATGTTATATTTTTCGATAGCTTTTCTTACTATCTTTGATACATATTTAAACATTGGAACAGGTACTCCATTACAAACTTGCTGCTGTTTAGCTGCTAATGAACCATAAAATATAAAATCATCATCTAATCCTTGCAGTCTGGCACATTCTCTTACTGATAGTATTCTATCTTCTTCAGGATGCAGTATCATTGCTTTTCTCGGATTAACAATTGTTACTGATGGTTCATCCCATTTTAAGCGGATATAGCTATCAGAATGTGTACCTCCTGGTCTTATTGCTTCTGGAATATTAAACACATTCCCGCCTTCTGGAACACTTTTTATTCTTTGCAATGTTAGCTCATTAGGCTTACTATAATCAAGCTGATTGGGTACCTTACTATTTAAGCCTTTAAAAGCATTTCTTACTGTATTTACATATTTATTTATAGGCTTTAAGATATTTATTTTTCCTATTTTAGAGCCAATAATTACTGCTCTTTTCCTTCTTTGAGCTGCTCCAAAATCTGTAGCATCCAATATATTTGAAGTTATTTCATAATCTTTAAGTTGTTCTGTGATTTCCTTTAGAAACTTTCCATCTCCTGCACTTATTATTTGAGGTACATTTTCCAATACAAATACATATGGCTGCGAATTTTGTACTGCTTTAATGTACTCTCTTACAAGCAGATTTTTGGGATTGTCTAAATAATTGGTTTGCCTATTGGAGTTTGAAAATCCTTGGCAAGGGCTGCCCCCAATTAATACTGTAGCATGAGGTATTTTACCTGCATAGTTTTTTATATCACCATTTACAATGTGATTGCTAATATTACGTTTGTAAGTTTTGCAGGCTTCTTTATCAATCTCTAATGCAAATATTATATCAAAATCATCCATGAACGCTTTATCCATTAATCCTGCTCCAGAAAATAAAGAGCACAATGTTAATGGCAGCTGAAGTGATTTTATTGCATTATTAATACTATGTGCTTGTGATGAATAGTTTGTATAACTTATTGATTCATTTAATACTTCGTAAAAACTTAGCTGCTCTCCTCCAACTATTTGATTTAAATTTTGTTTTAGATATCGTTTTGTTACTTCTATTCGCTTTTTATTGATTTCTTTAGCAGTTTTGTTAGTAGTAATCTTAATTATGTTATTAATATATTGCTTATTGCTGCTTTTAGCTTCATTTTGAGCATCTTCTTCATCACTAAAACCTTCAACAATAACTTTATTTTCAAGTATTGTCAGCTGTAGATAATCACAATCATTAAATACAGCCATAGTTTCTTTACTTCGTATGTCTAATACAGGTTTGTGAACCTCACCTCCTAAGTTGCAAACAACTATAGAAGGTGCTTCCAAATGCATTAACACTTGAAATATATCTCATCTACGATACAGTCAGAATGGATTTTGCCATTCAGCCACGCCACCTAATGTTGCCATTAAGTATGTAAGAGAAACCTCTTACAGAGCTTTAGCTACACTAATTAACGTAGACAAGACGCAATTTGTTCTAACTAGAACTTCAGGAACTTTTGCCTCAAGCTCTGACCTCTTCTTTGCAGTTGAGGATTGGAGTATTTCATTTATAAAGTATCTGGCCCCGATATTATAACTGGCACTTAAATCACAATTATATTGCTTCCCATTTTTAAAAGTACATATGCTGTGATTTTTAGCATTTCTGGTTACTCTGCCACTGCCATCATAAGCTAAGGCACTTGTATTTCTAGGGTTAACATGTCTTACCCTTATGCCTAAGAAATGTGCTTTATCATATACTTTATTCTGAATTCTTCTATATATCCATAGTTGCTTTTGCATCCTTAGCATCTTATTCTTTTTGCCTTTAAACTTAGGCATTTTCCCTAAATGCTCAAATACGATACAGCTGGCACTGTACTCAATTGCGAAGCTTATTATCTTATTTACGGTATCATTTGCTATTTGAGTGTTTAAATTATTAATTTTCCTCCACAAGCTTTTTATTTTAGCGTGTTTACCACTTTGATACTGTGCTTTGCATACTTTATTTAATAAATGTCGTTGACGGTCTTTTTCCTTTGGCTGGTTTATAAATAACCTGCCAAGGACAGTTCCTTTGACATTCATTGCAGAGCATACTGCAGTATTATTCATGCCAAGGTCTACAGATACTATTACTTGTTCTTTTAAATTTGGCTTAGGTAAATATACTTTTCTCTTAAAGCTAAATTTAAGGTAGTATTTTCTGTTACTGCCACATAATGTAGGTGATAATTCTTTTACATTAGCAATAGTTTTAACTCTTGATAAGATATACTTTACATCTTGCTGCCTTAAATTACAGTCAAACCATACCCAGTCATTCCTATGAAATATTTTTATCATAACCTTGTTATCACTTATTCGCTCAAACATATTGCCTTTGAATAATGTAGGACACTTATAATGCTTTAACTGAAGTTTAGGTGGCTTCTTTTTAAATCTCTTGCCATTTGATATAGCATTATGTCTCTCAACTTCATAATTAGCTAAATTGCTTTTGTATGAAGATACTATACCAACAGTTTGTGAAATAGCATCCCTTCTTAAATAAGATGGGAACTTATAAAAGAGCTTATCAAAATCACTATACTTAGGGCAAGGATTATCTTCAGTCATATGCACTAATTTTTCAGTATAGTTAACCTTTTCTTTAGTAGTTAAATTTAAATAGTTAGCATATTCATCATTAACTACTTCTATTAGATAAGTTATAGCTCTTCTATAAATTTCTATAGTAGGCTTAAATATGTCTTTACCATTAGTGATCTTACAGTTATAAGAACTTATTACCTCCATGGATTTCACTTCTTTTCCGATATTGACTTTATACTAATTGTATAATATAATTATATCACATAATCAATTAGTTGTAAAGAGGAGTGAGCATATTATGAATACTGAATATAGAACAAATAGGCACAGCTGTTATAGCTTAAAATATCACTTAGTTGTGGTTACAAAGTATAGGCATAAATGTATCAAGTGAAAGTTACCTCATTTTATCCACAGGTGGTGCTACTATTAATATTATTGAGCAGTATATTCAGAATCAGGCTACTCCACAGGAGTAGTGAAAAACTAACCCCTCCTAAACTTTTTTGTTATAGAAGAGGAATGCGTTTTTCAATTTTGTTCAATATTGTCTATTTTTCTTTTAGATACAGAATTCTTTGTTTCAGTATTAGAAGGTAGTATTATAAGCTTTTTATTTTTCTTATCTATAATGTATTTAAAATATTGTCCGACTTTAAACATAGAATTTATTAGCTCGTTGTCCTGAATATATATCCCCCGTTCTGAATTTTTCATTTTTCTTTTTTTGAGCATTATTATTTTCCCCCTTCGTTTTTAGCTCACAAAAGAGCCGTTAATTACTTTCTTGATTTATTATTATTGCAATTTGATATTATTTTTTAAATGCTAATTAGAACTATTAAAAATGATTAGAAATATTTTTCTTGCTCTATTGCTATCCTTGCTAAAGTATGCTAAACTATACTTAGTAAATAAAATATAGGAAGGATGATGTTTATGCTAAATGAAATTAAACTTATAACAACAATTGAGCAAACAGTAATTGTGGATTCAGATACTAGCAAAAGTACAGTTAAATCTACTAAAGTTATAAATACAAATATAGTTAATACCGCAAACAATCAAGTTTTAAATCCAATTACACATCAGTTCACTAATAGCGAAGTAAAATACGGTTATATTTCCTTAAAAAAATCAAACCCACTTAGAGCAGTTTATTCTCCCAATAATCCAATAAATATTTCAATTAATGGATTAACTGGGCAGGGCAAATGGCATTCTACACAAGCAAGAGCAGATGGATTTAGCTCATTATTTTCTCAAATTAATGATTTAGAAGCTCGATTATTTAATTTAGTCTATGATCCGATAACCAATACTCTTGTTTTTACGGAAAAATAAAATTAAGTTCAGCTGAATATCTTCCCTATTTTGTCACAATTAAAAAAGAGATACCTCAAATTAATAAGATACCTCTTTTTTCTTTATTATTATTATATTTAATTTAATAATCTCCTTTTTAAAGTAAACCTTGATAACAAGTTTTACATTATATCCATTAAAATTTTTAATAAAATCTATGATAACGTTGGTAGTTATTTCTTTTTATTTAGCTCCATTATGTTGCTCTTTTGTAGTTGCTTTACCATTTTTATCTATCTCCAAGCCTAATTTTTTCATTTTCTCAAAATTAGCAATTTCTCTCTCTTTTATATTTTCCTCTTCTTCTTTTTCTTCTAATTCAAATTTTTCTTTCTTAATTTGCATTTCTATCTTTTGATTTTGTTGTTCCATGTATTGACCATTGCAATAAAAATAAAACATTATACCAACTGCTACCAAAGCAATTGCTGTGAATATTACTTTAAATCTATGCTTCTTCTTAGGTTCTTTGTAATCACTTGGTTTAAGGATACAATTATCTTTATTGCTAAGATATTTTAAAAACGCTTCTATTGCTCCTTCATGCATAAGACCCACCTTCCTTTCATCTTAAATTAAAAATGAAATTAAAATGGTCCTATGCATTATGCAAGGATTATCTTAATTCCATTATTATGTAAAATATATCCTTGCATAAATTCTATTTAATTCTCTAAAATTATTTGATTTTGACTATTTCACCTTTCTTATTGACTCCTAAACCATATTTCCCTATACTTTCATAGATATCAAGTTCTTTTTTTATCATATCCTGTTTTAGTTCTTCCATATCAAGCTTGTTTTTTTCTTTTAACATTTGTATCTCTTGTTTATATTTCTCTTCATTTAGTGTTGTTTGTTTTCCTGTTATCCTTACATTAGAATAAAATATCATTGATATAGCAAATACCATAAATAAAGCTATTATTGATGCTATTATTTCTTTTTCTATTTGTTGCTGATATTTCTTAACTTTTTCTTTATCAGTGCCTTGCTCTTTCTCATCTATAAGTCCTACTTTTAAAGACATCTGATAAAACATATAAAACATAAAAATAACTGCTATTATTAATATAACTAATAATATCTTCATCTTTTTAAACCCCCAAAATATTATTTCCTATATTATTATTATGCCAATTCTTAAATATTTTTTAAAATTGGCATAATAATAGCTTCCTCTTTTTCAGTCCCATATAAATTTTGCTTATTGCATTGGAACCATTTTTAATACTTTCAATCCAATTTCTTTTTCCTCTTCTTCCTTTTTATTCTTCATAAAATGATCAACAAAAGACTTAAACATATACGGTTTTGTCATTCTGCTATATTGTGTAAATTCTTCCTGTACTTCTTGCTCGTAATCTTTATTAACCTCAAGTTCTACAATACTTGAATTAAATTTTATTTCTGTTATACATTTTCCCATAATCAAAACTCCCCTTCATTTTTAGCTCATAAAAGAGCCATAATATTTTTATCTAATTTATTATTATTACATTTTAAAAAGTTTATATTTTATAAAGAAAAAAATCTTTTCTCATATTTATTAATACGGGAAAAGATTCTCTTTTATTGTTCCCTCTAAGTTTTAACACCTTCCATCTTGCAATAAAGCAAGATGGAAGATACAAGAAAAATTAAATAAAAGCAGGGGTAATTTACATTTCTGCATATTTGGTTGTTCCTATATATTGCACATTTGAAAATGCTAAATATAACATATATATTAGGGCTATTAACGGAATAATAACACATAATACTATTAAAATAGTTGAAGTATTAAAACATTGGTAAAACCTTACAGCCCATATGCAATTTATAATAATTACTATGAGAGGGCCTACTACAGGAATAAATCCTAATAAATCAATAAGTATATACCAGCCGCTTTTATCAATTATGTGAAGAAATAATATATTTTGAGCAATAGGGATAAAAGCTAACCACCTATCACCTACATTTGCCTTTTCAGCTATTTTATAATAACTAATTGCTTGTATAAGATAGCAAATAATCATAGTTGAAATAAAAATACCAATAATATAACCTCCTGATGCTATTGAATCTTTTAAAATCCATAATAAGTGTTCCATTGACTTTTGTTCTCCTTTCCTTCTAATCATTTTTTTAGAATAATATAATAACGAATACAACATACATCAATTGATTGTAGTTATATTTATAAATATTGATAAATTATAAATTATATAAAATAAAAAGAAACTAAAGTATTAATATACTTCAGTTCCTTTTTGATGCCTAGTTTAAATAGTTCTTCATAACTGTAGCAAAGATACACATCATCTTTGAAATGCGTCATACGCCCTTCATAAAAACTAGCCATAAAGTTTTGGCTCTTCTATCACCAAATAATGGTTTATAATCAATCGTATTCAGAATATCTTTAACCTTTATTTGTTCCTCATTCCATTTGAAAACCAGTACTCCATAAGGCTCTAAAATTCTCATACATTCATCAAAGCCTTGTTTTATTTCCTGTGGCCAATCATTATTTAGCTTGCCATATTTTTTAGCCAGCCACGATTTTTCTCCAACTTTAACTAAATGTGGAGGGTCGAAAACAGCTAATTTAAAAGTATTGTCTGGAAATGGTATATCCTTAAAGTCTCCCACAATATCCGGCTTAATTATTAGTTTACGACCATCACATAAAGTATCTTCAAGCTCCCTATTATCCATAAAAACTGTATTAGTATTATTTTTATCAAACCAAAACATTTTGCTTCCACAACAAACATCTATTATTGGTTTTTCCAAACTCTCGCCTACTTTCTTCATATAATTTTCAGCTTTTGCAGCTGTCCTTGGAATGTAAACTAATTTTCTCTTAATAAATACCAGTCCCAAAATATTTTCATAGCTGTATCTGTATCAGGTATTGTTTTAGGGGACCAATATGCTTGACGTTCTTTATCTTCTTTTATCTGTTCACATTCTGTGTAATCATCATACAATGAGATGTTTGTCTTAGTTCGCAAAGCTTTTAATGTCATGGAATGTATGAATCTGGATTTATCTGCACAATATATGGAACCTTCTTTCTTTTCCATAAGCTTATTAAAAAATCTCTCATATTCTCCATTCATAACAAAATTCAAGATATAACGGTTTTCTTGCATTGGGATATCTACAATCTGTTCAAGTATAGTGTCAAACTCAGTTTTAGCACATTGGACTGTATCAAAAAATCTTTTTGGGTTTGCATCATACACAGTCTTTATTATTGACACTACGTCATGGTTTCTTTCCATTGTATCTTTTGTAAAGCTATCTGCCATAGCATTAATTACTATTTTTAAATCCTCTTCAAACCTGCTCATTACATCCTCCTAAAATTTGATTTAATTCGTATAATTTTCATACTGCAATATAGCCAATACGCCTATAATTTTAAAGCTTTCTAATATTCACTAACTAATCTTTAGCAATTTTTTTATCGCTGATATCTATATATTGCATACCAATATTTCGATATCAGTATCTTTAAACACATCTTGAATAATTTTTCTAATTTTAGGCCAACTTAGTCTATCTAAACCTGAACCTATTTTGGGCATTGCCAAATATTTTATATTTTTTTGGGTACAAATTCCTTTCATATCCTGAATTGCAATTTCAATTGTTTTATAAGTTGGTTTTTCATAATACTTAGCTTTTGTAACTAAGTTAAATACTTTATCTACTAATATAGCTTGAGGATAATTAGGCTTTTGACCTTTCCACATACTTTGCAATTTACTTTTCGTATTAAATTTTTTAATAAACTCAACTGCTATTCCTTTCCCCATAGCAAAATCAGCAGATATGCACTGTACAAAATAGTATTTTTCATCTGCATCAAATAAATCCATTTTCTTTTCAATTAAAACCATCTATTTTTTTCTCCTTTCAATTTTTATTTTTTATATTTTTTAAAATATTTCCCTCCTTTTTAGCTTAAACAAGCCATAATTCTTTATATCATCTTATTATTATTGCATTTTAAAATTCAAACTCGATTTTATCTTTATTTATTACCAAAGCAGCATCAAATGCTTTACCTCTTTGAGATTTAAAATTACTTATTTTATGAGTTCTCTTATTTTTTATTAACTCTTTTATATCATCTTCAGTTAATGTATAATCAGCTATTGTTTTGTTTATTTTAAGATCACAATCAGAACAGATATATGAAAATTTGCTTTCAGTTATATCTCCACCACACATAGGACATTTTCCTATTGTTCTATATTCTTCTTTATCTTTTTTAAATTTAAATATAACCTTATTTTCTTTATCTAAGGTTAAATATGCTCCAAAAGTATTTCCTTTTTTACTCTTAAACCCTTCAATGTAATCTGTTTTGCCAGTTTCCAATAGCTTTTTTGCTTGAATTTGGGATATTTTTTTGCCAGCTATAGTATTCCATATAACAAACTTACAATCTTTCTCTTTCCAATTACTACAGCCATAACCTTTTTTACCTTCTACAATGTTTCCACCACAAACTGGGCATTTCCCTATAATATTTTGTTCCTTATCCTTAAATTTAAATATAACTTTATTATCTTTATCTAAGGTTAAATATGCACCAAAAGTATTGCCTTTTTTGCTTTTAAACCCTTCGATATAATCTGTTTTGCCAGTTTCTAATAACTTTTTTGCTTGGATTTGGGATATTTTTTTGCCAGCTATAGTATTCCATATAACAAACCTACAATCTTTCTCTTTCCAATTACTACAGCCATAACCTTTTTTACCTTCTACAATGTTTCCACCACAAACTGGGCATTTCCCTATAACAGCATATCGATTATTTCCCCAATTTACATTTTGCATATTTTTTATGATTTTAGAGTTAACTTCTATATCTGCTTTTATATCTTTTAACACATTAGCTAACGTTTCGCTTCCATCTATAATATTGTTTAACCTCATTTCCCATTTTGCAGTAGTTATAGGTGATTTTATTTCTTCTACAGGGAAATTATCTATTACTTTTATACCAAGCTCAGTTGGTATTAAATTCTTCTTTTCTCTTTTAACATAGTTTGCATTAATTAGGGATTCTAATAGTGCTGCCCTTGTAGCTTCTGTTCCTATCCCCTTACATTCAGTTAAAATTTCTTTATATTCCTTTTCATAAACTACATTTTTTATATTGGCCATAGCAGTAACTAATGAACTATCAGTATAGAGTGCTTTAGGCTTAGTTTCCTTTTCTTCTACTTCAAAAGAACTTACTGTTACATCTTCTTTAACATTAAATTGAGGTAGTTCAACATTATCTTTTTTTAAAGGAATTAATTCTCTAAACCCTTTCAAAAAAAGAACTTTCCCTTTAGCAATAAAATCAATATCATTAATTTTCAATGTTACTACGCTAGTATTCCATGTAGCTGGTCCTAAAAATGGAGCTATTACAGAACGAGATATTAAGTTATAAATATTCCATTGCTCATCTGTTAGGTTACCTGGAGAATTATTTATAACAATAGCAAAATGAGCAGAAGAAGTATCTTTTACATACTTAGAGTTTAGCTTTAACTTATTGTTTATATTGTTTTTTGCAATGTCCTTAAACTTTTTAAACTTATTATCTGGAATATAATTAATACGATTAATCATATTAGCTTCTTCATTAACTGGTACTACTGTAGAATCGGTTCTTGGATAGGTAACATATGAGTTATCATATAAGCTCTGCACAATATCTAATGTTTTTGATAGAGTATATCCAAAATAATTATTAGCTTCTGCTTGTAGTTTTGATAAGCTGTAAAAAGATGGTGGATATTCTTTTTCTATTTTGTTTTCTATATTAGATATAACTCCTTTATTGCTTATCTCTAACTCTTTCTTAAATTCTTCAGCTTGAGATTTATTCATAAACTTTTTTGGATAAGCGAACTTAACTATTTCTCCATCTTTTTCGGCATTAGCAAATACTTCATAGTACTTTTGCGGTTTAAAATTAGTTACCTCTCTATATCTATCAACAAGCAGTTTTAAAGTAGGCATTTTTACCCTACCAATAGGAGTTGTTACATTAGTTTTAAGTGAAAATAAGACTGTATAATTTATTCCATATATCCAATCAGCATATGCTCTCCCTTTAGCTGCTTCCAATAAGTTTTTATTAGGCTCTCTTAAGCTTGAGAATTCCTTAACTATATCTTCTTCTTTTGTAGAGTTTAGCCATAATCTTTTAACAGGTATCTTACTGTTTGTAAGCTCATAAATCCTATAAAAGATTAATTCTCCTTCTTTTTCAGCATCTGTTCCATTAATACAGTAGTCGTATTTTTGTGATAGCAACTTTTTTAGTACATTATACTGGCTTATTACATACTTATCATTTATTACTTTATTTTTAAACTGTTCAGGTATAAAAGGATAATTGTCATATGACCATTGTTTATATTTTCCATCATAATCAGCTGCTTGATATAAATTAACTAGGTGCCCTCTTGCCCATGCATATGTTATTTCACAGCCTTTTAATGCACTTCTTTTAGCAATTCCCTTAAAAAAATTATCTTTTTTTGACTGCCTTTTTATATATTCCTCTCTTTTATTTAAAATGTCAGTTATTATTTCCGATCCATCTTCCAAAAATACACCACCTAATGCTGCTGCATACTTAAAAGCCATGTCTGGTTTTTCTGCAATACATAATATTTGCTTCATAAAATATTATATTTATAGCAGTCTAAATCAATTAGTAGTAGACTGCTAATCTCCTTTCTTTAGTATAAAATTAATTATTCTTATATATATACTTAATTTCCTTAAAATTAATAAAGTAAAGTAATAATAATAAATTAGATATAATAATTTATGGCTTTTTATAAGCTGAAAGGAGAGAAAGAAAAATGAAATGTAGCAATTGCAAATTATGGATGCACAATCTCCAAGAGGGAGAAACCGTTAGAGATTTTAAAAAGCAATACAAAATATTTGGGAAAGCATTAGGTAGATGTACTTGTGAATTCGGCAATAACTATCCAATGTTTAATTATGAGAAGTGCCCTAAAATCAATTATAGGGGAAATTAATATTCCGATATAAGATCTACTTTTACTTCATTAAATTATATGGTAAAATAATAATATTAAGAGGAGTTGAATTCTAATGGAAGACAAAACATTTGAGCTTATAAATCAAATGCATAAAGAAACGCAACAGAATTTTAAGGTAATGCATGAGGAAATGCAACAAAATCTTAAAACAATACATGAGGAAATGCAACAAAATCTTAAAACAATACATGAGGAAATGCAACAAGGTTTTAAGACAGTCAATGGGAAAATTGATATATTAGACGAAAAAGTTAATATATTAGATGAAAGAGTTGGGAAACTAGAATCTGGGCAAATACGTCTAGAAAACAAAATTGATGCATTAGATGAAAGGGTTGGGAATCTAGAAAAAGGGCAGATCTGTCTAGAAAATAAATTAGAAGATAATTCGAAAGCCTTATTTGATGGATACAGCCAAACATATGGAAAATTAGCAGATATAGAGAAGGAAGTCAAAAATCTTTCTAATAAAGTAGAAGAACAAGATATGGAAATTAGTGTTATCAAAGGTGGAGCAAAATAAATAAAAGGGAGTACAGGCAATTTTTAGTGCTTGCACTCCTTTTTTGTTAATAGAAAAAATACACGAAAAATTTTAATTTTATAAAATCAGAAAAAGACTTAATTAATAAATGTTATAATAAAATTGGGGGTGAAGTTATGGAAGATAAAACATATGAGTTATTAAATAATATGCATGAAGATATACAGCATGGGTTTAATACAATGCATGAGGAAATGCAACAAAGTTTTAAAACAGTAAATGAGAAAATTGATGGGTTATTAGATGAAAGAGTTGAGAAACTGGAATCTGGGCAAATACGTCTAGAAAAGAAAATTGATGGGTTATTAGATGAAAGAGTTGAGAAACTGGAATCTGGGCAAATACGTCTAGAAAAGAAAATTGATGGGTTATTAGATGAAAAGGTTAATACATTGGATAAAAGAGTTGAAAAACTAGAATCTGGACAAACCAATATAGAAAATAAAATTGATGATTACTCAAAAGCCTTACTTGATTATCAAAAAAAAATAAATGAAAAATTAACAGATATAGATAATGAAATAAAGGATATTTCTAATAAAATAGATAACCAGAATACAGAAATTAGAATTATTATAAGGTAAAAAAATAAATAAAAAAGAGTACAAGCCTTTTTAGTGCCTGTACTCTTTTTTTAATTTAACCTACTAGTTTAGCAATATAATCGCCTGCATTATCTTTAATTTTATTAATAGAGTGGATGTAGATATTTGTAGTACTTATATTACTATGCCTTGCAAAATCTCTTACTTTTTCTATACTGCACCCTGATAATATAGCTAAGGTAATTGCAGTATGTCTTAATGAATGTACAGTTAAATGTTTCTTTATGTTAGCTTTTTTACATTCTGCTTGCACCATTTGATTTAATGCTGTAGATGATAATTTTTTACCGTTTAAATTATTACTGCTATGCCCGACAAACAAATACTCATCTTTATTTTGTTCCATAGATCTGTTTGTTTTTTCTAGATATTCATTAACAAGTTTTAATCCTTCTGGCTGTAGTTTTACAAAGTCTGGCTTATTGCCTTTGCCTATTACTTTAATAACATGATATTCATTGTAAGTCATGATATCTTTTATTTTGATGTTAATTAATTCAGACTTTCTAAGAGCAGTAGTTATTAGTATATATATGATTGTTTTATTTCTTAATTCTAAAACATTATCAGTTTTAATACTGTTAAGTAACTTCCTAACCTCACTAACAGTTAAAAATTCTGTATCCTTCTCCCTTACTGCTTTAGGTCTTATATCTTGCAGTGCATCAAATGGATTTACAAATATAAGACGAAAATTAGTATAATTATCAGCATATTTTAAGAGCCATTTATATAATGAAGATAGAGCAGATATCCTCCTATTTATTGTATTAGGAGAAAGTCCCTCTATCTTCATTTCTCTTACCCAGTTTTCACAGTCTATAATATTTACTTTTCTTATATCATCTAATGTTATTTCTTTTACATCATTAACTTTAAAAAAGGTTTTTATGTTTCTTTCATATTCTTTTGCAGTTCCTTTGCATTTTATAGCTTTTAGTTCAAGAAAATATTCTATAAAATGTTTGTTTTCAGGAATAATTAAACAGCTCTGATTTTGTTCTTTTTTTATAATTGATGTATCCACTATTTTATCATTCCCTTCTATATAGGTTTAATGGTTCCCTCATCGTAGAATACGTTTCTACTAGAAAATTCTTTTGGTGCAAATAGTATTCTTTTTAACCTTTCTATGCTATTTTCTTCTACACCTGGAGTATATGGGTACTTTAGCTTTAATTTTTTGGAATAAATCCAGTCATATAAAATTGCATCTGGTTGTCTATTCCCCACATATTCTATAATTGTAGCAGCCTTAGTTAGCTTCTCCAAGCTATCATTATCCAATTGATTAATTTCTTTTTCACTGAATGTTAGTTCTTTAAAATACTTTTTATAATTAGGAGAATATAAGTCAATAAGCAAATTTGTTAAAGCTATGTTGAAATTTTCAGAAGTTATTATATTGTAAACTGCTTCCATGACTTTTTCAGATCCTTTCCCACATAATTTAAAAACATTTTTTGTCTATTCCCCAAATACCTTTTTCCTATATACATATCAAATAGCTTCAATACTTCTTCTAAGTTCTCTATTTTTAAATAATTGGTTAAATACTCTGCGTCATTAAAATCCCTATAAGGCTCAGGTCTTGCAGATAATATTTTCATTGCAAGCATTTGATCAGCATCTGGTGCAAAAATCTTAAGGTTTTTAAATCTATATATTTCTTTAATATTTTCTTTTTTTATATATTTTAAAGGTTCCTTAACATCTTGATTAATCCAGTTCTTATCTAAACCATAAGTTTCTGCTATTGATAACAAGATATTATTAATTTGTTCTGATGTATTAAATAATGCATCTATATCTTTTGTTGCTGGTCTAGCATCAAAGCAAAGCATCATAACAATTCCGCCATATATATTTATTGATAGTTCTAATTTATTTTCCTGGAGTTTTTTATCTAATACTTCCATAAGTTCCAAAAACAGTTCTTTTGTTATTTTTGTAGAATTCATCTTTTATCTTCCCCCTCTTTTAGCTTTTTGTAAGCCATAATATTTTCTTTAATTTATTATTATTGCATTTTAATATTTATTAACTTTTTAATAAAAATAATATCCTTACCTTAATAATTGCAATATATTTTGTCTATCATTATCAAGAGAATGTGCTAATAATGCATAGTTAATATTTAGCAATAATTCATTTCTGCTTTTCTCCATTAGCTCTTTGGCCATATCAGCATCTTCAATTTTGCTTAATGAAGAAGTATTTATAATTTTTTGATCTTTTCCAAAATCCAATTTTCTTTCTAATTCATTTGTTTTTATTCCGATATAACTTCTTTCTTTATTTAAAGGCTTTATTAAATTATCATTTAGCAAATCTGGATTTGATAAAATACTTGCAATATCAAACTTTTTTATTGCAGGGGTTTCTGATATTGTTTCTAAGTAAGCTTTACCATCCTTAATATTAATATTCGCATCTTCTCTGTTTGAGTAAGTAATTCTTATTTTTCTTTCTACATTAGAATTATTAATCATGTTTTTAAATTCTTCATTTTGTATTTCAAATTCCTTATCTGTCTTTGCAAAATTGCTTACTTTAATTGGTATATCTTCATATCCTATAGAGCCTGATTTAGCTATACTTAAACTTGTAAGATCTTTTATATTATCTACAGTTCCTATTTTTGAAGTAGTCATATATAATGCATCATTCATAGTTGGTGATTTACCTGCATCAACAATACTTAATGCTGTATTAAAAATCCCTGCTTTTGAATTGTTATTTATGCTTCCTACTATTTCTTTAGAATTATCATCTAAAAAAATCCCTTTAACATTGTATAAATAATAGCCATGGAGTTCATTTGATTCCACAACATAACTGTTAGGATTCATTTTTTCAGCATTAAAATGGATATTTGATTTTTTACCATCAGATAAATTGACTTTACAATCAAATGAAAAACTTTGTGTCTTTGTAGCTAATATTTTAGCATCTGATGTTTTATAAATCTTTAAAAAATCATCTATATTATTATTTGTTAATTCATATCTTTTTATGGATTTATCCTTTGAGTGTAAGTTAAATGTATTATCACTATTCATACTTATATCTATATTATCATGTTTTATAATGATATTTTCTCCAGCATTAGCTCCTGTTTGAATATTTATATCTTTATTATCAAAAACATTTAACCCATTGAATTTTGTTTGCTCTTTTGTTTCAATAACATTTTTTAATAATTCTGTAGCTTCTTTCTCAATCATTTTTTTATCATCACTATTTAAAGTATCATTTCTATATTGCACAGAAAGCTCATTTAACCTTTGCCCTACTGATTGCATCTCATTAACAGCATTTTCTTTGACCTGTAAATATGATGTCCCATCTTGGATATTTCTTTGTCCAACTTGAGAGCCTCTTATTTGTGCAGTGAACCCATTAATTCTTCCCATATCTGATGGACTATCTGCTGCACTATTTATTCTTTTACCCGTTGATAATCTTGATACTGACTTATCAACATAATTGCCCAATCTGTTAATTTCTCTTAAATTTCTTATAGAATTATTCATATATATTTTTCTCCTCTCAATTTATATCTTATTCCTATACGTATGATACAAATCTGAGAAGAAAAATATACACTTAATTACCTAAATATTTAATAAACAAACCTTTTCTATATTTTATTATAAATTATTTTCTAATAAGGAAAATATCCTGAACCAACTTATTATATTCTGCTTCATCTTTTGTCTTAATTTTATCTGCATTTGCTTTGCAAGCAAGACTTATTAGCAGATAGCATTGAAACTCAGACATGGAATTACTTATTTTATTTAAAAGCTGGTCCTTATCTATATTATAATTTTGATTTACTTTATTTAATAGATAAGCATTTTTTATATGCTCCTGAAGAAAAATCTTAGGACTTATTTGGCAACTGTATTTAGTTACACGCATGATATCAGTTATAAGCATAGCTTCATCTATTGATAGCAAATTAGTGCTGCCAATTTTCTCATAATCCATCATAGCGAAGTAACTATTAATCACTTCATTTATTTTGTCATTAAAATTCTCAGACATTTCTGTTGAAGTAAAATCTTCTATTCTTTGCACATTATGTTCATCTAATGGAATTTGTTTTTTTATTTTTCTCATTTTCTATCCTACCTTTCCGTATACGCTCTATTTTAATTTTAGAGATATAAATATATTACTCGTTTCTTAAAATACTCTTATACGCCATTTTAGAGGGGGTGTTTTTTAGACTATTCTTCTTTTTTATAAAATAATGATAATTTTTTAAATGCTGCATTAAAATTATCTATAACATTTTTTTCTCGGTATATTATTTTCTCATCATCAAATAAGGCTCTCCCAAATCTGAATATCCCATCCTGTTCATTATGCTCTACCTGTGGCAACTTATCTATATTAGGATATGTTTTTTCCCCTATAGGGTATGGCAAGTGAAAACTAAATTTATAATCTGGGACTCTATCATCTGCGATTTCTAAATAATATAATGAATAATAATTTTCTTCTATAGTTACAGAACAATTATTGCATTTTAATACTTCTTCACTATTATAAGCAAAGTATTCATGGATAGACATATAGTCGTATCCCCTTTGAAAGCACCAATCATTATAATGATAATCACATAAATGAATATTACTTACTTTATCAGGGCAATCTGGTTGATAAAATGATAGCTTCGCAAATGGTGTTTTTACTAAAATGTTAAATGCTTTGCTTTTTAAATCATATAATTCTTTTTCATTTTTTAAATAGTTTTCTTGAGTACATGCTTTTTTAGCATTTATAGCTTTTAAATGATTTTCCTTTGCCCATCTAGAAATCCAAACAGTCCAATATGCCAGTTCATAAGTAGAACCTAATAAATAATCATTTTTATACCAGGACACTAATGTTGATTTAAATTCTTTTTTAAATTCCTGCCTTTTTTGATTATTTTTTTCTTTAGTTTCTTTAGCATTTTCTATTCCTTGCTTTATATTTTGTTTCTTCTCTTCTTCATACTCTTTTCTCCATTTTTTAATATGTTTTTTAGCTTCGTAAATACTTATAAAATCATAATGAGGAACTGATAAATCTTTCCCGTACTTGGTAAATGGTTCTGTATAGCATACAGTTAGTTTTCCATCCTTTGTCCATCTTTGCCTCTCGGTTTTAGAACATTCTAATATTTCTTCTACTTCCTGAGTACACAGTGAAAAATTATCTCTATATTTAGTATATAATTTCTCATATAAAATTTCGTTGTCTTTTAACCGTTTTCTTGATTCTTTTAGAAGAACATCTTTTTTTGTGTTTTTAGATAAATCTAGATTAAAAATATCTACTAAGTCTTCTTTTTTTAAGTTGCCTAAATTTTGCATTAGCATCTTTTGATATTTTTTCAGCATCCTTTTCATCCCTTTTCAACATTTAACGATGTAGCCTCCCTAATAAGCCCTATTTTAATTTTAAAGGTATAAACTTACCATCTTCTCAAAATGCTCTTATACGCCATTTTAGAGAGGGTGTTTTTTGTAAAATACTTATTTTCTATTTAAAAAACATTAATTGGTAAACTTTTTTATTTTCTTTTTTTTCGTCCAAATATATATTATTAAGTTTTAATAGTTTTCTTAAAAATTGTTCAATATCATTTAAAGTCAATTTGTTTTTTTTATAATATTTTTTAAGTGTACTCATAAATTCTTTATTTTCCGTTTCATTCTTAAACTCTATGTATGTTTCATCTCCCCACCCATCATTTAATATTGTACCTATGCATTTATTATCCATATATACTTTACCAGTAACTTCTGTACATTTAGCATCATTTTTTACTTCTATATCCCTTAACTCAATATTTTGTATGCATTTCATTTAAGCTACCCCCTAACTTAGCTGCTAAAATTAAGTTCCCTATTTCCTTATTCTATAATACCTATATCATGTTTTTGACTAATGGAGTATTATTGCTAATATTATTGCTATAATACATAATATACCTGTTATAATTAATATTACCTTATTGCCAACAAATGCAAGAATAACTAAACACGTTAAAATAATTGCTCTTTTGAAATTTTTAGCTTTATATGATTTTACAATTACTATCACAGTTCCTATAAGTATTATAGACAATACCAGAATTATACCTACGCCACCTGGAGCTTGAATAATTTTGTTAAAGTGATCACTAACTATAGAAAACATTGTTTGTTTACCTCCTCAAATCTCTTTTGAAGCATATTGTCAATTATATTTTAATTTATCTTCTTTTTCTAATTTATCTTTTTCTAATTTATTTGATTCAATAACCGATATTATAGCTACTATAAATGCTATGAGGCCAAATAGTATTGCACACCTGTCCCATAGAACCTGATGGCTAGCGACATCATTTAATACAGATAATATTTTGTGTTTACCTTTATTAGAATTTCTAAAATAATGTTTAGGTAAATGTATACTGAAACTCCCAGCGACTGAAGTCGTGGGGTCCTTAGGTACTAAATAACTTCCAATATATCACGAATGACATAAAGACTGATTATTTTCCCTAAGACTTTCACTATCAAGGACTGCCGC
>ENA-UOOI01001662-UOOI01001662.1-fermentation-metagenome-genome-assembly--contig:-NODE-1662-length-22057-cov-9.532361_pt1 | contig 22057 bp, 26 predicted proteins | sample MGYA00245779_ERZ724027 | MGnify/ENA primary metagenome ERZ724027 (study PRJEB28704, sample SAMN03018318) | fermentation metagenome | biome: anthropogenic terrestrial biome; feature: soil; material...
AACCGCGACATCCCGTGGGACAGCATCGACATGGACTTCATGAACCTGAACCAGTCCGCCCACGGCGACCGCGAGCACGGGTTCATCATCGCGCGGATGCGCCTGCAGCAGAAAGTGATTTCCGGCTGGTGGAAGGAAGAAAAGTTCCGCAAACGCGTGGCGGGGTGGATGCGCGCCGCGGTCGGCGCTTTTGAGAGCCGCAGGCTGCGCGTGCTGCGCGTCAGCGACAATATGCGCGACGTTGCCGTCACGGAAGGCGACAAGGTGGAAGCCCAGATCAAATTCGGCTGGCGCGTGGATCATTACGGCGTCGAGGACATCATCCGCCTGGTCGACGCGGTGACGGACCGGGAAATCGATGCGCAGATGGAAGAATATAAGCAGCATTACGACATGGCGACGGACAACATCGCCGCCGTCCGGTATCAGGCGCGTGAAGAAGTGGCCCTCAAGAAATTTATGGAAAAAGAAAAATTCGGCGCGTTCCATACCAACTTCCAGGACCTGCAGCAGCTCCGCCAGCTTCCCGGCCTTGCCGCTCAGGACCTGATGCGCCAGGGCTACGGCTTCGGCGCGGAAGGCGACTGGAAGACCGCGGCCCTCTGCCGGGTCATGAAATCCATGACCGCCGACCTCGACTGCGGCACCGCCTTTATGGAAGACTATACCTATAACTTCGACCCGGCCTGCGGCATGAACATGGGCTCCCACATGCTGGAAGTCTGCCCGAGCGTCGCGTGCGACCGGCCGAAGATCCAGGTGTTCCCGCTCGGCATCGGCGACCGCGAGGACCCGGCCCGCCTGACCTTTAAGGCAAAAGCCGGCCCCGCCGTCCTCGCCACGGTCATCGACATGGGCGACCGCTTCCGCATGATCGTCAACGACGTGGAATGTCAGAAGCAGGAGCACGACATGCCGAAGCTGCCGGTCGCGGCCGTCCTCTGGAAGCCGCTGCCCGATCTCCAGACCTCCGCGGAAGCGTGGATTTACGCGGGCGGCGCACACCACTCCATCCTCAGCTACGGCCTGACGGACGAGGAGCTGCGCGACTTTGCGGAAATTATGGACATTGAGTATGTCCACATCGGCAGGGACACCGACATTCACGAGCTGCGCAAGGAACTGACCTGGAACGACCTGGTCTGGAAACTGAAAAAGTAAATTTGAAGCGGGTTTTCCGGGGAGCGTATGATTCTCCGGAAAACCTGTTTTACAATCTGTTTGGCAGAACATCCATTCAAAGGAGGACGTTACCATGCTGGAAGAATTGAAGAAGCAGGTTTGCGAAGCGAACCGGCAGCTCCCGAAGCTCGGGCTTGTCGTTTTCACCTGGGGCAACGTTTCGGGGATCGACCGTGAAAAGGGTCTGTTTGTCATCAAGCCGTCCGGCGTGCCGTACGAGGAACTGAAGCCGGAAGACATGGTCGTCGTGAACCTGAAGGGCGAAAAGGTGGAAGGCGCGCTGAACCCGTCTTCGGACACGCCGACCCACTGCGAGCTCTACAACCATTTTCCGGCTGCCGGCGGCGTGGTGCACACCCATTCCCGCTGGGCGACCATCTGGGCGCAGGCGGGGCGCTCCATTCCGGCTTACGGGACGACCCATGCCGATTACTTTTACGGCGGCGTTCCCTGCACGCGGGCTCTGACCGCGAAGGAAATCGCCGGGGAGTATGAAAAGGAAACCGGCAAGGTGATCGTGGAGACGTTCCGGAACATTAAACCGGAGGACATTCCGGCGGTGCTGGTCAAGTCCCACGGCCCGTTTACCTGGGGCAGGGACTGCCACGAAGCCGTTTACCACGCGGCCGTTCTGGAAGAAATCGCCATGATGGCATGGCACACCGAGGCCATTTCCAAAGAGCCGGTGACGAGCATGCAGCAGGAGCTCCTCGACAAGCATTTCCTGCGCAAACACGGCGCGAACGCCTATTATGGGCAGAAGGCGCGGTAAAATCGCGCTGCGTTTCAAAAAGAATCCGGCATTCCGACAAAAAGATCCCCGCACGGGAAGCTCAGGACTTCCCGCGCGGGGATCTGCTTGTTCCGCCGCTTCGTTTATGGAATCTTGTTGCCGGCCGCGCGGTAAATGTCGTACCATTCCTCGCGCGTCAGGCGGATGTCCGCCGCCCTGCAGCAGTCTTTCAGCCGCTTGGGGTTCATGGTGCCGACCACGATCTGCATGTGCGCCGGGTGCCTCAGAATCCACGCGGCCGCGATGGTCGTGTTGGAAACACCGTATTTTTCGGCAATTTCATCGATCTTCCGGTTCAACTCGGGAAATTTGTCGCTGCCCAGAAAGACGCCTTCAAAGAAGCCGTACTGGAACGGCGACCAGGTCTGAATGGTAATGTCGTTCAGGCGGCAGTAATCGAGGACGCTGCCGTCCCGGTCCACGGCGGGCGCGTTTTCCATGTTGACGTTGATCCCGTTCGAAATCATGGTTGCGTTGGTGATGCTCAGCTGGAGCTGATTAGCCACGACGGGCTGTTTGAGGTATTTTTTCAGCAGCCCGATCTGCATCGGCTTTTCGTTGGATACGCCGAAGTAGCGGACTTTGCCGGAGCTTTTCAGGATGTCGAACGCCTCGGCGACTTCTTCCGGTTCAACCAGCGCGTCCGGCCGGTGCAGAAGGAGCACGTCCAGATAATCCGTTTTCAGCCGCTTCAGGCTTCCGTCCACGGCGTCCAGAATATGCCGCTTGGAAAAATCGTATTCCACGATGCCGCGGCCCGCAGAACCGTCCGTTCCCTTCCGGATCCCGCATTTGGACTGGATGATGATCTTCTCGCGGATGTCGTCGTTCATGTGGATGGCGTCCGCAAAAATTTCCTCGCAGGCTCCGTCCCCGTAGACGTCCGCATTGTCGAAGAAATTGGCGCCCTGTTCCAGCGCCGTGCGGATCAGCTGCTCCGCGGCGGCTTTCCCGAGGGAGTTGATCCGCATACAGCCGACCGCAAGGACCGGCACCTCCAGCGGGGAGCTTCCCAGCTTCATGGTTTTCATGACAATCCTCTCCTTTATTGATATTTTGGCAGTTTGGCGGCAAAGTTTTCATAAAGCGCGATGACCTCATCGCACCAGGCGTCGAAACCGGGGTCCTCTTTCTGCCATTCCTCATGGGAATAAATGTAGTCCAGCGACCGGCGGACGCCCTGGTCGAACCGGACGGCGGCCGTGAATTCCGGGACGGCCCTTTTAATTTTGGCGTTGTCGAAGATCACGGAATTCGCCTTGTCGCCGATCAGGTTGCCGCGGAACTCCGGGTTCAGGGACACCAGCGCGTCCGACGGGATATGGACGAGCCTCGGTTTTACGCCGAGGGCGGAGCCGATGATTTCATAGATCTGGTTCCACGTCAGGCTTTCGTCCGAGGTGATCTGGTACGTTTCCCCCAGAGCGTGGGCGTTGCCCATCAGACCGACAAAGGCCCTGGCGAAATCCGTGTTGTGCGTCACGGTCCAGAGGGAGGTCCCGTCGCCGGGGACGATTACTTTTCGACCGTTCCGGATCCGTTCGAGGACGGAAAAGCACCCGTTTTTCCCGTGAAGGGCCACGGGTACGGAAGTGTCCCCATAGGTATGGCTCGGCCGGACGATGGTCACGGGAAAGCCTTCGGAACGGTATTTTCCCATCAGGAATTCCTCGCAGGCGATTTTTCCGCGCGAGTATTCCCAGTAGGGATTGGAAAGCGGCGTGCTCTCCGTAAGGAACGGGCTGGACGGCGGCTTCTGGTAGGCGGAAGCGGAGCTGATGAACAGATACTGCCTTGTCTTTTTCTGGAAAAGGCGGTAGTCCCTCTCCACGTCGTCCGCTTCAAAGGCGACGAAGTCGGCGACGGCGTCGAAGGACAGCTCCTTGAGTGCTTCCCGGACATCCGCTTCCCGGTGGATGTCCGCCGGGATCACTTTTGCGCCTTCGGGCACGAAAGAAGATTTTTTTCCGCGGTTCAGCAGATACAGGTCGAATCCCTTTTCAACGGCCAAAGCGGAGATGGCGGAGCTGATGGTTCCCGTTCCGCCGATCAGCAAAATCTTGATAACAATCTCCTCCTTTTGGAACGCCGGTCTTTTGAATGGCAGTCCGGCTTTTTCCAGTATAAACCTTAAAGTAAGCTATAAGTCAAGTCGGAAAATAAAAAAAGCCGGAGTGCCCGCGTAGCACTCCGGCCGTGTCTGTTTTCCCGGTTTCGCTTATCCCGCCGACCGCTGCCGGCCCGCGGACAGACCGTCCATCCAGCCCAGCAGAAACTTTGCCAGCTCCGGCCGGGTTCCGCTCAGGCAATGCCCGTCGTCCAGCAGCTTTTCCATGACCGGTTCTCCCGCCGCCCGGCGAAGCGCCGCGGCAAGCGGGGAAAGGTGATGTTTGGGAGGGGAAATCGCGTCCCTCTCTCCGCCGATCAGGCAGACCGGTTTCTTCGACAGCCGCTCCGCCAGCGCGGGAAAGCTCCATGCGGAGGCGTTTTCGTCGATTTCGCCCATCAGTTCGTCCAGGCCGATCCGCCGGATGGGCAGGCAGTCGGCAAATTCTTTCCGAACCGCCTCGCGCAGGGCCGGCCGCCGTGCGGTCAGGGAGAAGTCGAAGGCGCAGACCGCCGCGACGCCCAGAACCCCGGAATCCACGGCCGCCGTCTGCAGCGCCGCGAAGCCGCCCATGCTGTGGCCGACGAGAATCAGCTTTTCCGAATCGAACAGATAAGGCTCTTCGCCGGAATGCCGGCGGATAAAGGCAACGGCGGACGCCGCGTCCTCCAGCACATGGCGCAGGCTGAAGCGGCCTTCACTTCCCCAGGTGCCGCGGTAATGGAAGATCACCACCGTGTAGCCCGCGCGCTGGAAAGCGTGCGCCAGGTCGTAGTTGTTTTCATCGCCGGGGTATCCGTGCAGCAGCAGAACCGTGGGCCGGGGGCCGCTTCCCTTTGGCCGGAACAGGCAGGCATACATGCGTTCCCCGGTTTTTGCAGGAATGAGAAAGCCCTTTAAATCGGCGGGCGGGTCGCTTTTTTGGTTGAAAATATTGTCTGGATTCATCCTACGCACCCCCTGAGACGGTTCCATCAAATACATATAATTAATATATGTATTATAATAGATAAAATTGCAGGGTTTGTCAAGCAATTTCTTCTTGACAAACGCCCGGGAAAGAGGTAACATATACTCGAGAAATACATATATATATAGTATGAATTAGAAAGGGGACGGATTTCATGGCAGACCGCTTTTTCGCATGGAACCTCGGCGCTGCGGCGTGTTGCCGCTGTTTGCTCTGCCGCTCTGTGGGAAAAGGCTGATTTGCTGACCGGAACCTTTTGGACGGGGATGCTCCATCCCAGACAAAGCCGGGCGGGAAATGGCCGCCCGGTGTTTTTTTGCCAAATTTAATGTTCACAATTAAAGTATATTTTCTGAGAGGAATGAAGCACATGCAGGAAAGCTTTGCAACAACTTTGATTCACGGGGGGATCGACGGGGACCCGCGCACGGGGGCCGTCAGCGTGCCGATCTACCAGACATCCACCTACCGCCAGCAGGGGCTTGGCGAAAACAGCGGCTATGAGTATTCCCGGACCGGCAACCCTACCCGGGAATCGCTGGAAAAACTCATCGCCGAGCTGGAAGGCGGCAAGGCGGGCTTCGCGTTCGGCTCCGGCATGGCGGCCATCACGGCGGTTTTGTCGCTGTTCCACAGCGGGGACCGGGTCATCATCTCCAGCAACGTTTACGGCGGCACGTTCCGCGTGCTCGACAAGGTGTTCAAGAACTTCGGCCTGGCTTATGAGATTGTGGATACCTCCAATCTTCCCCTGCTGGAAAGCAAGATTACGGATGGGGTCAGGGCGCTGATGATCGAAAGCCCGGCGAACCCGCTTCTGACCGTGACGGACCTTGCCGCGGCTTCGGAGATCGCCCACCGGCACGGCCTGAAGGTGATCGTCGACAACACGTTCATGACGCCGTACCTGCAGAGGCCGCTGACGCTCGGAGCGGACATTGTGGTCCACAGTGCCACAAAATACCTCGGCGGGCACAGCGATCTGGTCGCCGGCCTCGCGGTCGCGAAGGACGCGGAGACGGCGGAGCGCCTCGCCTTTATTCAGAACTCCACCGGCGGAGTGTTGGGGCCGTTCGATTCCTGGCTGCTCATCCGCGGTATCAAGACGCTCTCCGTCCGCATGGACCGGCATCTGGAAAACGCCGCTTTTCTGGCGGATTTCCTGCGGAGGCACGACGGCGTCACCAAGGTCTACTATCCCGGATTCCGGGATTTCCCGGGTTATGAGATCCAGAAGAAGCAGGCGTCCGGCGCCGGGGCGATGATTTCCTTCGTGCTTTCCGACCGGTACGACATCCGCCGGTTCTTCCGCGGCGTTAAGCTCGTGGCGCTTGCGGAAAGCCTCGGCGGCGTGGAGTCGCTGGTCTGCCATCCGGCGAGCATGACGCATGCATCCATCCCCCGCGAGATCCGGCAGAAGGTCGGCATTGTGGATAATCTCGTCCGCCTTTCGGTCGGAATCGAAGACAAACAGGACATCGCGGACGACCTTGCGCAGGCGTTTGAACAATCCACCCGATAAGAGAAAGGACTGACGGTTATGAAGTATTATAATGATGTGCGCGACCTGATCGGCCATACGCCGCTTGTCAAGCTGAACCACATGGGGTTTGCGGCAGGCAGGAACGTATTTGCCAAAATGGAGCTGTTCAACCCGGGCGGGAGCGTCAAGGACCGCATGGGAACCGCGCTGGTCCGGGACGCGGAGGAACGCGGCGTCCTGAAGCCGGGCTACACTATTTTGGAGGCGACGGCGGGCAACGCGGGGATCGGCATCGCGCTCGCGGCGCTCGGCAAGGGATACCGGGTCATCTTCGCCGTCCCGGAAAAATTTTCCGAAGAGAAGCAGACGATCATGAAGGCGTTCGGGGCGGAAATCGTGCATACCCCGCTGGAAAAAGGGATGCAGGGCGCTATTGAAAAGGTGGAGGAGCTGAAAAAGAAGGTCGACCACCCGGTCATGCTCAGCCAGTTTGAGAACCCGGCGAATCCGCGGGCGCACTATCGCACGACGGGGCCGGAAATCTACGAGGACCTGGACGGGCAAGTGGATTATCTGGTCGCCGGGGCCGGCAGCGGCGGAACGCTTTCCGGCGCCGCGAAGTTCCTGAAGGAAAAAAAGAGCGGCGTGCGCGTCGTCATGGCCGACCCCCTCGGCTCCACCATGGGCGGCGGCAAACCCGGATGCTATTCCATCGAGGGCATCGGCAACACGTTCATGCCGGGTACCATGGATATGTCGCTCGTGGATCAGGTTTATAAGATCAGGGATGACGAAGCGGTGCAGGAACTGAGGCTCCTCGCGGCGAAAGAGGGAATCCTCGCGGGGACGTCGTCCGGTGCCGCGCTTTCGGCGGCGAGAAGGGCCGCGGCGGCCGCGCCGGAAGGCAGCAACCTCGTGGCGGTTCTGCCGGACCGCGGCGACCGCTATTTCAGCAAACATATCTATACCTGACATGCGATGCAGGTGAGGTGCAAGTTGTATGGAAAGCAGCATGAAAGTCAAGGTCGACCTTCGGAATGTGCATGAAACGCTTCTGCTTCCCCTGTGGGGCCGTGCGGAGGAGGCCAAGATGAAGGACCCGGTCTTGAAGGACCGCAAGGCCGCTGAACTGGTGGACCGTATCGACTACGACTTTTCCAAATTCCGCTCGCGGATCCGGCAGTTCCAGATTCTGGTCCTGGCCATGCGCGCCCGGGAGTTCGACTCCATCACCCGCGACTTCATTCAGCGGCATCCCCGTGCCACCATCGTGAATATCGGCGCCGGGCTGGACACCACGTTCGACCGGGTGACCAACGGGAAAATCCGCTGGTACGACCTCGACGTGCCCCAGGTGATCCGCCTGCGCAGCGAGCTGATGCCGGAGGACCGGGAAGAAGGGGTTATCCCCAAATCCATGTTCGACGAGAGCTTTCTGGACGACATCAGAAAACCGCCCGACGGAATCCTGTTCCTGGTGGGCGGGGTCCTGATGTACTTCGACGAAGCGAGGGTGCGGGAATTTTTTACCATGATCGGCAGGCGCTTTCCGGGCTGCGAGATCGTGTTCGATACGATCGCCCCGGCCGGGATCCGCATTGCCAGCCGGATGGTGAAGCGGTCCGGCATCGACGGGGCGGAGATGAAGTGGGGCGTCCGCCGGGCGGCCGGGCTGGAAAGCTGGCATATCGGCCTGAGGCTCATGGAAAGTTACCCCGTCGGCTACAAGACCCGGGTCTTTCCATCCTGGGGCTTGTTCAGCAGGATCCTGGTGCGGCTGAACGACGTCCTGTCCTGGATCAGCATCAACCATATGAAAATGGAACCGGAGAACGCGTAAAAAGCGCGGAACCGGTTCCGAAACCTTTCGGGAAAACGGAAAAAGAAGCGCAGGGCTGCCGCCACGCGCTTCTTTTGTGCTGTTGCGGGGATGCATCCGGTTCCATCGTAAATTCCATCCGTGGAAGCTCATCCTTTTTTGCGGTACAAAAGGGAATTGGCACAGTACGGGTATGAGGTTGGGGAAATTTCCCTAAAGGAAAAGACGGCCATTTTCCGTAAGCTTGGTTAAAACGAAAGCCCAATGTGTATCCCGCGCGTTCCGTGCGCGGGATCATTTTTTTACGGATCGGCGCGCCCGGCGGCCCCGGATTTCTCAAACTGCATGTTGTAGTATTTCGCGTAAATCCCGTTTTTCGCCAGAAGCTCCCGGTGCGTGCCCCGTTCGGCAATCCCGTCGTCCGCAATGACGACGATTTCGTCCGCATTGCGGATAGTGCTGAGCCTGTGGGCGATCACGATGGTCGTCCGGTTTTGGGCAAGGCGGTCGAGGGACTCCTGGATATACCGTTCGCTTTCATTGTCCAGGGCGCTGGTCGCCTCATCCAGAATCAGGATGGCGGGGTTTTTCAGAAAAACCCGCGCGATGGCGATCCGCTGTTTCTGCCCGCCGCTCAGCCGCGTCCCGCGTTCGCCGACATAGGTGTCGTAGCCGTCCGGGAGGCTGCGGATGAAGTCGTGGATTCCCGCGCTCCGCGCGGCCCGCAGGATCTCCTCTTCGGTCGCGCCCGGCTTTCCGTAGGCGATGTTGTCGCGGATGCTGCCCGAGAACATGAAAACGTCCTGCTGGACGATTCCGATGGCGCTGCGGAGCGACGAAAGGCGGATGTCCCGCACGTCGGTCCCGTCGATCCGCACGGCGCCTCCGTTTACATCGTAAAAGCGGGGCAGGAGGGAGCACAGCGTTGTCTTGCCGCCGCCGGACGGCCCCACCAGAGCGACGGTTTTTCCGGAGTCGATCTTCAGATTGATATGCTCCAGAACTTTTTCGTCCTCGTCGTAATGAAAGGAAACGTCCCGGTACTCGATCTGTCCCCGCACGGCGCCGAGGTCTTTCGCGCCGGGCCTGTCCTTGATTTCCGGGTCGGTTTCCAGCACTTCCACAAAGCGGCGGAAGCCGGAATATCCCTTCTGGAACAGTTCGGTGAACTCCACCAGCACGTCGATCGGGTTGATGAAGATGTTGATGTACAGGGCGTAAATGGAAAGGTCGGCAAGGCTCAGCCGGCCGAGGGCGATCATCAGGCCGCCGCCGGCCAGCACGGTCAGGTACAGCAGGCCCTCGAAAAGGGCGTTGCCCGCGCGGAAGCTGCCCATGATGCGGTAGCTGCCCACTTTGGAATCCAGGAACAGCAGGTTGCTCCGCTCGAATTTTTTGCGCTCCAGCGCTTCGTTGCCGAAGGATTTCACCACGCGGATGCCCGCCAGGCTGTCCTGTACCTGGGAGTTGACGCCGGCGATTTTCTTCCGGTTGTCGAGGAAGATCGCGCGCATCTTTTTGTTCTCGTAAATGCTGAAAGCGATCATCACCGCCGTGACCGCGGCAAGGATCAGCGTCATGGGGACGCTGATCCACATCATCAGGACGAAGGAGCCGAGAATCTTCAAGAGGGAAATGAACACGTTTTCCGGTCCGTGGTGGGCGAGCTCGGAGATGTCGAACAGGTCGGAAACCAGCTTGCTCATCATTTCGCCGGTGTTGTTCCGGTCGTAGTAGGAAAACGACAGGCGCTGGTAATGGTCGAACAGGTCCTGCCGCATATTGCTTTCCATCCGGGCGCCCATGATGTGCCCCCACGAGGTGATGTAGTACTGGCACCCGAAACGGATCAGGTAGAGAACGAGCAGGCCGGCCGCGATAACCGGAAGGCGGCCGAGAATTTCCCCGGGGCTCCGGGCAAAGATCCCGTTCACCAGAACCCGCAGAATCTGCGGGAAGGATACGTCCACCGCGGAGAGGACCAGCGCGCAGAACATGTCGAAGTAAAAAATAGCCCGGTAGGGGCGGTAATAGCGGATGAATTTGCGCAGCAGATGCATGGGGAATTAAACCTTCCTGGGTTCGCCGTAGGTTTCGCCGAAGGTGTCGACCGTGGCGGCCTCGATTTTCTGTTCCTCGAACGGCTTGTCGTCGTAGTCCCGCGGGACGGAAACGATCCGGTCGATCTCTTCCATGCCGGAAACGACTTTGCCGAACGCGGCGTATTCGCCGTCGAGGTAGGGGGCGTCGTCCACCATAATGAAAAACTGGGAGCCCGCGCTGTTCGGGTTGACCGACCGCGCCATGGAAACCACCCCGCGCGTGTGCTTCAGGTCGTTGCGGAAGCGGTTTGCGGTGAACTCTCCGCGGATGCAGTAGCCGGGCCCCCCGGTGCCGTTTCCTTTCGGGTCGCCGCCCTGGATCATAAATTTCGGGATGATCCGGTAGAAGGTGGTTCCGTTGTAAAAGCCCTTCCGGACCAGGGAGATGAAATTCTTGACGGTGTTCGGCGCAACCTCGGGGTAAAGCTCGATTTCGATTGCGGCTTTCTGGGTCTTTATCGTGACCACGGGATATTTCATGAAAAGCCCTCCGTGTTTCTGAGAATATAAGTATTATTATAGCCCGAATCCAACAATCCCACAAGGAAATCTTTTGTTTCCGCTCCGCGGCTCGGCGGAAAATAATTTTGCAGCCGCGCGGCGGGATATGATATAATAAGACAAATTCATACCGGTCGTGCGGCGGAAAGAGAGGCGGAAGCGGATTGAAGCTGATATCCTGGAACGTCAACGGGCTGCGTGCCTGTCTGAAAAAAGGGTTTCTGGATTTCTTTTCTTCTTCGGACACGGATGTTTTCAGCATTCAGGAAACGAAGATGCAGCCGGGGCAGGCGGAGATCGTTCTTCCCGGCTATGAGCAGTACTGGAATTCCGCCGAAAAAAAGGGGTATTCCGGCACCGCCGTTTTTACGCGCGTCAAGCCGCTTTCCGTGGGCTATGGCATCGGCAGCCCGGAGCACGAGGGCGAAGGGCGCTCCATCACGCTGGAATTTCCGGAGTTTTATCTTGTGAACGTCTATACGCCGAATTCGCAGCAGGAGCTTGCGCGCCTGCCGTACCGCATGAGCTGGGAAGACGCGTTCCGTTCCTATTTAAAGTCCCTCGGCGCGAAAAAGCCGGTGGTGGCGTGCGGCGACATGAACGTGGCCCATGAGGAAATCGACCTCAAAAACCCGAAAAGCAACCGCGGAAACGCCGGGTTTTCCGATGAGGAACGGCAGAAAATGACGGAACTGCTCGCGTCGGGCTTTACCGACAGCTTCCGGTTCCTGCACCCCGACGCGGCCGGGGCCTATACCTGGTGGTCCTACCGGTTCCATGCCCGGCGGACGAATGCGGGCTGGCGCATCGACTATTTTCTGGTTTCCGATTCCCTGAAAGAAAGGATCCGGGAAAGCAGGATCCTTTCCGACGTGACCGGCAGCGACCATTGCCCGGTGGAACTGGTTCTGGCGTAGATTTCCGGTTCCAATCAAAACAGCGGAGGAAAACGTTATGCGGCTGATTTTCTACGGAGCGGACAAAGAAGTAACCGGAAGCTGCCACTGCCTGGAAGCGTGCGGCCGGAGAATCCTGGTCGACTGCGGCCTGCAGCAGGGGTCGGACGAATACGAGGGCAACCGTCTGCCGTTTTACGCTTCCCAGATCGACGACATTCTGGTGACGCACGCCCACATCGACCACAGCGGCCGGCTTCCCCTTCTCGTGAAGGAAGGGTACGGCGGAAAAATCCACGCGACGGGAGCAACCTGCGACCTGCTCTCCATCATGCTGCGCGACAGCGCCCATATTCAGGAAATGGATACCCGCAATGAAAACCGAAGGGGCAGGCGCGCCGGGAAGGAGCCGGAAGAGCCGCTGTACACCGTTCAGGATGCGGAAGCCGCGGTGCAGCGGCTGGTTCCGTGCAGCTACGGGGAAACGGTGCAGCTTTGCGACGGCGTGAAGTTCCGCATGACGGACGCGGGGCATCTCCTCGGCTCCGCGTCCGTCGAGATTTGGGCGACGGAAAACGGCAGGACGGAAAAAATCGTTTTTTCCGGAGACATCGGCAACCTGAACCAGCCGATCATCCGCGACCCCCAGTACATCGCGGAGGCGGACTACGTTGTCATGGAGTCCACCTACGGCGACAGGGAGCACGAGCCCATCGCAAATTACATCCCGCAGCTCGCCCAGGTCTTCGACCGGACGCTCGCGGCGGGCGGAAACGTGGTCATTCCGAGCTTTGCGGTCGGCCGCACGCAGGAGCTTCTGTATTTTATCCGCGAGATGAAGGAGCGGCGGCTGGTGGAAAGCGTTCCGGATTTCCCCGTGTATGTGGACAGCCCGCTCGCGGCGGAAGCGACGAAAATTTACAGCGGCGACCTGCACGGCTATGCGGACGAGGATACCATCCGCGTTATCGAAGGGGGATTCCAGCCGCTGAATTTTTCAAATCTGCATACCTGCGAAACGACGGAAGAGTCCCGCGCGCTGAACGAGGACGGCGTCCCGAAAGTCATCCTGTCGTCCAGCGGCATGTGCGAGGCCGGCAGGATCCGCCACCACCTGAAGCACAACCTCTGGCGCCCGGAATGTTCCGTCGTTTTTGTCGGCTATCAGGCCGAGGGCACGCTCGGCCGCATGCTGATCGACGGGAGCAAAAAGGTCAAATTGTTTGGCGAAGAAATTGCAGTGGAAGCACAAATCCACAATTTTAAAGCTCTTTCCGGCCATGCCGACCGCCCCGGTTTGCTCCGATGGATCGGATCGTACCGCGAAAAGCCGCGCCGCGTCTTCGTTGTCCACGGCGAAGAAATTTCGGCGGAAGCATTCGCGGGCGAGCTGAAACGCCGCGGCTTCCGCGCCTTTGTCCCGAATTTTGAAGCGGTCGCCGACCTGACCGCGGACCGGATCCTCGAGGAAGGCATCCCGCCGGAAACCCTCCGTTCCCGGAAAGGCCGCTCCAAAGCGTCTTCCGCATTTGGGCGGCTGTTTGCGGCGGGCCAGCGGCTTCTCGGCGTGATCCGGCACAACGAAGGCGGGGCCAACAAGGACCTTGCGAAGTTTACCGATCAGATTATTGCTCTGTGCGACAAATGGGACCGTTGATTTTCGGCTTTCAACCGTTGGATCGGTCTCTGTCCGGATAAAAGCCGTATAAAAAAGGAAGCCGGCGACCGAAGAACGGCGTCGGCTTCCTGAATTTATGGTAATTCTATCCCGGCCGGGTCATTCTCCAGCCGTGGCCGGTTTTCTTTGCCGGGGGCAGTCTGGTCGGATTGCTGTTGGTTTTGGCGGCTTTTTGTTTATGAACGGCAGCTGAGGATCCGTTCGATCAGATCCCGCAGCGTACATAAATCTTTCGTGTCCAGATCGTCGAGATGGTCGATAATCTCTTTCAGAACACATGCGCTGTTGGAATTGTTGGAGTTGCAGCTGGAATTGCAGTTGTTGGAATAGGACATTTTCCATACCCTCCTTAAATTACGGGGCTCTGTCTTATAGTATGCTGCGATTCAGCAGCTTGTCAATCTGATTCCATGGAATGCCGGAGATGCAAGTTCGAGAGTGCATATTGGGGAAAAGGCCGATAAACAGCCGGGATTTTCTCCGCCGGGCCCGGAAAGAGAAGGACCGGAGCTCATCGCCTCGGTCCTGCTTCACCTTTTGCAGACCGCGGCGCGGGCGCAAAGAAAAACGCGCCCACAAAACTGTGGGCGCGAGTCCGCGGCGGCTTGCTGCTGGAGCGGGAGACGGGATTCGAACCCGCGACATTCAGCTTGGGAAGCTGAATATTATTACGAAAAAATGGCTTAACCATGCGGGTTCCAGCCACCTTATGTCCACTCATTGTCCACTCTTGCAAATAAACTATGCCGGGGCCTTTTTATCTTTTGGGGTCATTCGGCTCTTATCTGCATTATTTATTTTTTTCCTTGCATCTGACAACGCCGATTCTGATAGGTGGGTGTATCTCATGGTCATCTCTGCGGTTGCGTGTCCCATGAGATATTGGACAGTACGCACGTCAACCCCATTTGCAATGCAGTTTGTCGCGTAGGTGTGGCGCAGTTGGTGACTTGTAAACTTGATATTATAGATCATTTTGTGTCTTCGTCCCTTTTTATTCGGTGGTAGGCATTTTGTACGCCGTTTCTTCGCACATAGGATCCCATCTGAAATCCTATCTGAAAGAGTAATTCCATTAATCGCATCAAGAAGTATTGTCCATAGGTTGTTGAATCTGCTTTCTGTAATCGTGGCCCCATTGTATTGAAACACCCAAATACGGCCCAGAAGGGTATTGGAGCATGCTTTCTTCCACGATTGTAATTCATTTAGCAGATCATCCGGTATCGGGACAGAGCGATAACCAGCTTTTGACTTCGGCCCCTTGATACATTTTTCTTTGAAATTATAAGCACGGCTCACCGTTATCGTCCCTGAGAACATATCTAAATCTTCCCATTTTAGGGCAACAGCCTCTTCTCGGCGCAGGCCACATTTTAACTGAACCAAGGCCAACAGGCGAATTAATTTCAACTTTTCAGCACGGACTTCTTCAGATTTATTTGTTGGCGGAATAGGCTTCAACTCCCATAACTTTGCTTGAATGGATGCTGATATTGCCTCACGCTTTTTTGTTGGTGCTTTCTGCGGGATGCTTACATCGTTAGTGGGATTAAACAGGGCAGCACGGTTTTTGATTGCCAACCGAAATATCCGGGACATAATATTCAGAAAAAGGGATAACATCCTTTTGGAATATCCAGCTTCATACTTCTCCGTTATGAATGTTTCAATGTCAACAGATGATATTTTAGTAATGTCCAAATCAAAGAAAACAGAGATATGCTTTAATACGGTTTCATAATTCATCCATGTTGCGGCTTCGACGGATGGCTTTGTGAGTTTCTTCCATGTTTGTGCCCAGTACCCAAAGGTATTTTTCCCTTTTTGAGGCACAAATCCGAAACCTTTGTTGATACGCAATTTTGCGACTTTGCTGTCAACTTCATCTTTCGTTTTGCCATACACAGCCCGTACAATTTTTTTCCCAGAAGAGTCAGTGCCAATGGTTATACGTTTTCGGTATAGCCCACTTGTATGAGTGGTTTTCTTTTTCCTGCCAACCTTTTTCTTTTTTACTTCCTCGCCCATACTTCTCCACCCCAATGTACGTTTTCCAATACGCTTGTATCGAAATCTTGATGCTCTGCTGATTCAGCTTCTTTTTCATCTTCATCAAGCGGCTTGCCGTCATGAAAGTGGTCGTGCGTGATATGCCTTAATTCGTGCCTCAATGTCTCTAATTGCTGAACGTGGCTCGTGCGCGAATTAATATAGATGTTATAGTCGTTGTTGTCATCAATTACTGTGGTTCCATCAACATCGCAGGGAAAATCTATGAATCTTACGAATATGTCATCCATAAAAATGCCTTTCCTGCCTCACATAAACGTCTTTTGTTTATTTGCTTTTTTCTTTCAACACTTCTATGATCTTCGCGGCCTTCTCTATATCGTCTCTTGTCGCACCCTTCGCCGCCTTGAACAGCATCCGCATTTCACTGCGGTTTTTCAATTCATCAAGATATTTCTGCACTTCGCCACTATTCACGCTTGCAGAATTTCCAGTGAGATAGTCCATCGAAACGTGAAGGTACTTTGCTATTTTGTCGAGCCTCGTCATATATGAAGTGCTTAACCCATTGAGCCAGTGACTAACCACAAATGGAGATACGCCAACCCCTGCCGCAAGGTCTTTTTGCATGATCCCTTTTTCATTCATGATCTGTGCTATTTTTTTTCTGGTGTAGTCTTTATCCATTCCTCTTCACCGCCTATTTCAAGACTCATCATCATTATGCGGATCTTTGAGAGCCTCAATGATTCTGACTGCCTGTTCAACGTCTTGCTTGGACGCATTTTTTGCAACTTTAAAAAGTTGGCGCATCTCGCTGCGGTTTTTTAATTCGCTAAGATATTCGTTTAGTTCGTCACTGCTACGGCTTTTCCGAGAAGATGAATTTGTACCAAGAAGATAGTCTGCTGTCACTCCAAAATGGTCTGCGATTACGCTGATATACTTGCTGTTGGTAAATGAGTTGCTCCTGCCCGTTTTCCACTGACTGACTAACGAGCGCTGAACGCCGATGGAATCGGCAAATTCCTGCTGGGACTCTCCCTTGCTTTCAAGCAGTTTCCATATCAGTTGCCTTGTACGATCTTCCGGGGTCATAATGTTCTTCTCCTTCTTTGCATTTGCCCCTCGCTCAGCGGCGGTGTAAAACTGCACAAAAATAAGCGCCTACATTTGTTTATGAAACGTAAACAAAAGGTATTGACAGATTACGTTTCTTAAACTATACTTATATGCAGAAACAAAAGCGAGGGAATGAACAGATGTGTCGACCCGTTATATTATTGATAAAAGAAACGAGGCAGACACGCGTAAACCATATATTAGATTGCTGACGAATCTATAATAGTTTACATTTCGTTAATTGTCAACGCTTTTGTATCCAAAACATAAAGTTTGTAGGTATATACAAATTGAGGGGGTGAATTCTGTCTATTTGTTTACGAATCGTAAACACAGTTACAGTTCTTAAACATTGGGTAAGCCAAATTCAACTTAATTACAAAGGGAGTGCAATTTAAAGCCATGACAATCGAAGAGAGACAAAACGTAAGGAGTATTGCAAATTCCATACGCGATAGTTTCGGGGGAAAGAATACAATCTCTCTCAAGGAGTTTTCAAGGTATCTCGGAAAATCGCGGGCCTTTGTATGTGAGGCAATTCGGGGCGGATTCCTTCCGGGAGAAAAGGTTGCAGGGGCATTTCTGATTCCCGTGGACTCCATTGCGCTGTGGGAATCGCGGCTTGCAAAAACGAGGGAGGCCAATACATAAAATGCCGACAATTACAGTTTACAACAGGAAAGGCGAAAAGGTGGTGCTGGAAGCCGTAGGACATGGAATGTATGAGAAAATCGGTTCGGACGAATACGGAAATGAATACGGCACTGGGGACATTGTAAATCTTGACACGGCATTCCAGTGCGGGAGCCTTTTTACCGAGAAACAGCACGATAGGTTCATTGAAAAGAGGTCGAAGAAGGCCCAAAAGGCATGAGACGTTACATTCGGAAATATTGGCTCGTTATTCTCGGGCTTGCTTCTTTTGCTGTTGGATTTGTCCTGCAAGCCCAAACGGGAACAATCGATGGTTCGGTTCTTATCCCTCTCCCGTTAATATACTTAGCATTCGTACTGGCAAAAAAGGAACCGCTACCGACTGGCATCGGTAAGCGGCGCAAACAAAATTAACTATTGCGGCTTCATTGTAAGCCAGAAGAAAGGATTTGTCAATGAGACTTTTTAAAGAGGGCGACAAGCTCGAGCTCCAGCACGACTATTGCGGCTTCGATAAAGGCACAGTCGTTGAGGTTATCCGTGTAGACAGCGGCGACGAAATGCTCCCCTACCTTTGCGAAAATGGTAGTTTGGTTTTTTGGTATCCTGAAAACATTCTAAAACTCGTAAAACAGAGCCACGACGGCAAAATTGCAGAAGTTTATCGCGCCGCAAAGCCGGGGGAATACATCAAAATCACAGCCCCAACCATGACTTCTGGGTGTTATGAGCGAGGTAATATTTTAAAGGTTTTCGAGCGCCATAATTTCGGCGTTTATGCTTTTACAAAAAAGCAGCATCCAGATCATTCTCATGATACAGATAAACCAACTTCTTGGATTGCTGATGATGAATATGTTGTCTTGAAAGACTATGTCCCGAAAAATGCCGACTCTCCGAAGGAATGCTCCGAGGTAAAACGCCATGCGAAAGCTGGAGAGCGTATAAAAATCGTTGCTCCTTATTTTCCAACGGGATATTCAGTCGGAAGCATTCTCAAAGTGAAAGAATCAAAATACTTCCACAATGAAGGTAGAAACGATGGAGTATGGGCGTGGAGCGGTGGAACGGAAGTAACGGTAAACGATTCTGAATACGTCGTGCTTGAAGGTTACAAGCCACCAGAGCTAAAGTCAATTCCAAGCAAGCGCTCTTATACTGCCGCCGAGATTGCCAAAGCAAAGGAACTCTGCGGCAAGATGATGGTGGAAGCATTCGATGACGGAAATACATTTAGTCTGCGATTCGTTGACAAAAATTATAGTGCGAATAGCGAAGAAGTACAATGCGAATTGTCGCGCTTCAATTGTGCACCGGGTTCTTCCGGTATAGCTACATGTTCCGACCACGATGAATATAACGTCTGGATTGGTCGTTGTGTTGCTCTCTGCAAGGCACTACATAAGCCGGTTCCGGGGTTCATTATGGGCGAAAACGGCAACCATAGCCGCCATTTTGATTACGAAAAAGCGAAGCGCCTTACCATTTGTCCTGACTTTGACGCGGTAATTCATGTAAAAAACGAGGACGAACGTGCTGAATTGATGGAAGAATTTGAAAAGCTCGGGTTCCACTGGTTTTCTGGGAGTAATCCGAAAGAGTATGCGCCTTTACACCCATTCGACGGTTGCTTCGGGGTTCATTATGAAAATTTCGGATACAACGCTCCAGACAATTGCAAAAAATACGTCGAGTTTTCCGACTGCTTCACGGAGGATTAAGTGATGGGGCCTGAAACTGATTATGGCCTTGGCTTTGCGCAAGGGCAGTATGACGAACAAGAGCCGCCGACAGGAAAAGTTGTCGGAACCTGCGCCTATTGCGGACGCGAGATTCACGAAGGCGAAAAGATATACCGCCTTGACGGTGACATTTACTGCGGCAACTGCGTAACGGAAGATGAGGCAAATGGAGATGGTTTGCCCGATGAATATTGAATCGCAGTTGTTTTTCGATGAGGCCGAGCACAAATACACCTTGCGCCGCGAAGGATTTGTAGACATTATCCTGCCGAGCGTTACACAGATCATGGAGCCGTTGGAGCGGAAAGTGTACGGTGACATTTATTCCTTTACACTCGATAATGCCGCAGACCGAGGAACGCGCTTGCATCGCGCCGCGGAACAGTACCTTAAATACGGGTTCCGCAACGTGGATGATGATTGCGCCGGTTACTTTGACGGGTTCATGAAGTTCCTCGCAGACCATCCCGATTGGAAGCCGGTTCATTCGGAATATCGCTTTTATCACAAGGCTTTTCTCTATGCGGGAACGGCAGATTTACTGATGGAAACGCCGGGCGGCCTTACGCTGATAGATTTCAAGACAACTGCGCAGGCTTACACAAGATTGTGGGGCGTTCAGCTCGCGGCCTATTGGCAAGGGATTCAAAACCACAGCGGCCATTTGAATATTCAGCAGGCACGCGTTGTGCAGTTTAACAAAGCGGGGGAATACGTTATGCACGAAATCAAACCGAATATGCCGCTTTTCCTCGCCTGCCTGCAAATTTACAACTTTAAGGAGGAAACATGAACGCAAAAGACGAATTCATCCAGATTTTTACCGACAATATCCACCGCGATGGAGCCGCAGAACTTTTGAAATGGCTGGAATCAACAGACTTCTTTACAGCTCCGGCAAGCACACGGTATCACAGTTGCCATGAAGGCGGACTTTGCGAACACAGCGTGAACGTCTATCACAGGCTCGATGATGCATACTGGAGCGAAAGCGCCGTTGAAGGAAAAAACGCAGAAAAAGCGGAATCGCTTGCGATTTGCGGTCTGCTCCACGATGTTTGCAAGGCCAACTTCTACACGGTTCAGATGAGAAACGTCAAGGACGAATCCACCGGGCATTGGTCGAAAAAACCGTATTATGCGGTTGACGAGAAATTTCCGTTTGGTCACGGCGAAAAGTCAGTTTTCCTCATTGAGCGGTTTATGAAACTCACGCTGGAAGAAGCCGTTGCTATCCGCTTCCACATGGGCGAGTTTGAAAAGGAACGCTCCACTTCGGACGCATACGGCAAATATCCGCTTGCAGTAATGTTGCACGTAGCTGATCTTGAAGCGACATTTCTGGATGAAAGGAACGAATGATGGACGAATTAACAGTTAAACAAGAGGCTACCACCCTTGAACAGCAGGCGCAGGCTTACCAGATCGTTTCCAACACAGATTATGAGGAAGCGGCGGGGTTCCTCAAACGGGTTAAGGGTGCGGAGAGAGAAGTAAAAAGCTACTGGAAACCAGCCAAAGATGCGGCGGCAAAGGCACACAAGGAAATCTGCGCTAAGGAAAAGACAATGCTCTCCATCTGCGAGAGCGCAGAGCAGACGCTGAAGCAAAAGATGCTTGCTTACTCCACAAAAATCGAAGCCGAGCGCCACGCCGCAGAGGAACAGGCCCGAAAGGCCGCGCAGAAAGAATCCGACCGCTTACTTGCTGAGGCCGCTAAAGCCGAAGAATCAGGGGATTCCGCGTCTGCAACCGCGAACATGGCAATAGCAGAACAGGTTTCAACCATCGCTCCTGTGGCTCATGTTGCGGCCCCCAAAGTTACCGGAGTAAGCACAAAAAAGGTCTGGAAAGTCCGTGTAGACGATGCAAAGGCGGTTCCAGCATATGTTGCTGGAATTTGCATCAGGCCCGTGGATGAGAAAGCAATTATGCAGTTGCACAGACTGAACCCGAATGTTGAGATTCCGGGCGTGGCTTTCTTCCAGACAGAACAGCTTGCTATCAGATAAGGAGAGATTTTAAATATGTCAGATGAAATCATCAATTCGGGTTCATTCGCAATTGGCAACCCGGCAGGCGCGGCGGTCGCAGTTCGATCCGCAAAAGAAGTTGAAGCAATGGTTCTCATGGCAAAGCGGTTCCCCCGTGACGAGGAAGCCGCCGAGGGAAAAATCATCAAGGCTTGCAAGCGTGAGCGCCTTGCACAGACCGCTACATACGAATATCAGCGTGGCGGCACGAAAGTTACCGGCCCATCAATCCGACTTGCGGAAGTTCTCGCGCAGAACTGGGGAAACATCGACTTTGGATGGACGGAGCTTGCCCGCGACAAGCGCGAAGATGGTATTGAAGTATCTCATTGTGAGGCGTGGGCGTGGGACATTGAATCCAATACGCGCCGGTCAATTCGTTTCGACGTTCCGCTCGTCCGCGACACGAAAAAAGGCTCCTACAAGCTGGAAGAGGAACGCGACAAATACGAAATGTGCGCCAACCAATCAGCACGTCGGATGCGGGCTTGCCTTCTGAATGTCGTTCCGGGCGACATTATCGAGGAATCTCTTGATGAGTGCAGTGCTACTCTTCGGAAAAGCAAAATTCCTCTGGAAACCCGCCGTGAGAACGCAATCAAGGCTTTTGGAAAAATCGGAGTTACGAAGCCGATGCTTGAAAAGTATCTCGGTTGCAGGCAGGGGGCATGGACGGCAAACGACATGTTCCGGCTTACGAAGGTTCTCAACAGCATAAACGACGGAATGACAACGCCGGGAGAGCATTTCCCCGAGCTTGCCGCAAAGCCTCTTTCCGGGGAGCAACAGGCCGAACTGCTCAAAAAGTATGGCGCAGATAAGGTACAGCAGGCATTGAAACTCGGCGGCTATGCGACATTGAACGAAGTCACCGACGAAGCAGTTGATGATCTGAAAAGCGTATTGGACGGGCTGAAATAAGCTCGATAAACCTAAGACAATATAAATTTTTAGGAGGAAAA
>ENA-UOOI01001663-UOOI01001663.1-fermentation-metagenome-genome-assembly--contig:-NODE-1663-length-22053-cov-19.787572_pt1 | contig 22053 bp, 29 predicted proteins | sample MGYA00245779_ERZ724027 | MGnify/ENA primary metagenome ERZ724027 (study PRJEB28704, sample SAMN03018318) | fermentation metagenome | biome: anthropogenic terrestrial biome; feature: soil...
CACGGCTGTAAGCCGCGCCCCAGATCAGCAGACCGGCTTTGCGGCAGGCATCCACATCAATTAAACTGCGCAGCCACGACGCGCTGGAATACACATACACCGGGCAGGTGTATCCTGCTGCGCGGATGGCCTTATAGATCGTAATAACACGGGCGGTAATGGCCGCTTTACCCAGACTGGATATTTCCGGGATAGCCTTGCCGCTCCTATATGGGTTTTCAACGTCGATCGCTAGGCAGCAATACGGTCCGTGGCCATTAATTGCCGCCAGAAAGTCATGCGCCTGCCGGTCAATCGGCGTCGCCCTCAAAAAGTGATAGGCGCCTACGGACAGGCCAGCGGCACGGGCGGCGGTTATGTTGGCGGCAAAGGATTTATCAGTGAAATTGACGCCCTCCGTCGCCTTGTGGATAACATAGCTGATACCGGCCGCTTTGACCGCCGCGAAATCCGGGCGGCCTGTCCCGTTATAGATGTCAATGCCCTTGATTGCCATAAAACCAATCCTTTCACCCTACCGGTAAAAACCGGGGAAAGTTGCCCTCAAAAGAGCAACTTTCCGCAAAATATTTTACGCGGCGTAGTCCTGCCCCGTGATCTGCTTGTACTGGACGGCAGTAATCCAGCCAAAAACAGACACCGCTTTTTTAAGGTTTTCGGCCGGGAGACGCTTTGCATTGTATAGCCTTAGCAGTGTGTAATACATCATTTCGCCCCCAATTGCGCCAGTGTCAGCGCGTCAACGCTGCCCTGCAGCTCGGCAATTTGCAGCTCCTGATAAGTTTTCTGCGCCAATGTCACGCAGAGCCTGTCCTCGGTCTGCTCCGGCGTATCAGCCGTGGCCTCCGCCGTCACGACGGGTTTCAGGGCAAGCGACACCCGCAGGCTGTAATTGTCGTGCTGGTATTGCTTGTCCCCGTCAATGATAGTCAGCTTGACGGTTTTGGCCGGATCGCCGGTCAGCTTGTCCAGCGCGTCGAATGTGGTCTTGCTTTTGCCAATCTGGATTTCCAGTGCGTCGCGCTGCGCGCCCTGAAAATATGTAGGGTTACCTTTGACGGCCAGCACGTCAAGCGTGGTGCCGTCGCTGAATTTGAGTTGCATAATAAATTCCTCCTAAAAACTAAAATTGACTGGATACTCGGTGCCGCTAGAATCAATGATTGTAAATGTTCCTTCCGGTATAGTGCAACTAAATTGACCTACTTGTTGCCGATCTTTGTCTTGACGTGTGACACGTAAGGTAAAATACACATTGATATTATATATTGTGATGAAAATGATCGAACAGCTTTAGAAGTAATCGGAGCATTTTCAATGTCATATCGGCATTCGTAATCACCTACGCGGATTGGATTACCGCTGCTTATCACACCGGAAGTATCAACCCAACTCAAACTCCGTTCAGTTAATTGGATATTCATAGATTTGGGTATAGATTCAAGATTTGAAGGATCCTGAACATAAATATGCCAATTATTTCCAAAGTATCCGCAAAGATTCTTATTTAAGCGTAATATTGGACTTCCAGATGAAAAGGATGCTGCTTTGCCAAGATCCACGGGAATTGTTATCCCCATTACCATTTGAGCCGTCAAGTGGCTGCCTGTACCGAGTTGATAAGAAATATCAAAATTAATAGCACTGTTTGAAACGCTCACGGAACTATAAGACGTTGAAATTTCAAAACGGACTCCATCATAACCACCATCAGCACTGTTGATATATGGATTAGCTGATAATTTTGCTCCGCTGCTGTAGATTTTTCTTGCCACCCCGTTCACATTTGCCCACAGTTCTTTGATCTCTCGCGTGACGCCGTTGACGTTGGCGTACAGTTTCTTAGCCTTACGGGTCACGCCGTTTACATTGGCGTATATCTCCGCGCTCATGACCGGTCACCCGTCGGGGTTGGGCAATATGTACAATTAGTTACATATGCACCCCCCCCCCATCCAATTTTTACCATTTTGTTCATTTTAACAACACTCCTTCTAAATTAATTAATATCCAGATCTCGCACCCAGAATCCACCAGCCTCCCAATTGCCGTCCCAAGATAAATGGCACCCTTCATCCGAAGTATCTATTCCTATGCAATAATCAACTACATTGCTGTAATCATTTTTAGGATACCAATGGATGGACGTAGTATTGCTGCCAACCGTACCCTCTGCAACGATGCCCTGATCGCACGAAAATACAAGTATGCAACCTTCGCGGCTACTGCTACAAAAAAGATTTTTAATACGTAGGGCTTCCTCTTTATAGATCGATTTAGGAGTATAAAGTTCTATGTGGATGTCCAATGAATGGATATCTCCCTTGTTATCGTTTGCCTGAAACTCTACACTCCCGTCTCCGCTTATGTAGCCAAAAGTCAAATTTGTTGATTTAGTAATATAGGCTCTTCCGATAGCCCCGCTGAAAATCTTCCTCGTTACCCCGTCCACGTTCGCGGATGCGGATTTTAGTTTTCGGGTCACTCCCCCAACGTCCCCGTATAGCTCTTTTGCCTTGCGGCTTACGCCGCCGACATTGCCGTAAATACTCGCACTCATATCAATACACCGCCCATATCTCGCCGTCATGTACTGTGCCGGGCGACGACGTGTGAAATGTTATATACGGCGTTGTTACCGTTTTAGCCGCGCTGCCGTTGTAACTGCCGGTATTGCCGTTGTAACCGTGGGCAAGGGTAAGGGCGGCAGGGTTCGGCAGGCTGTCCGGTATTCCCGGCTCCACGCATAACACCTTATTATCCGCATCCGCCGTCCCGGTAATGACTGCCCCGGCTGCCCACGCTCCGGTCGTCAGCGCCGACCCGTCTGTGGTTTTGAGCGTATAGGCCGTACCGTCAATCGTTACCGTGTCTCCGGCAGCATAGGCGGACGGTGCCGCAAACATCACCGGTACCCTGCCCGTTGCTGCGGATAGGCCGGTCAAGGCGTAAACCGTGCCGGTTTTGGTGCAGGCCAACGTCGTCATGTGGACGGTCTGGTCGGATTTGTGGGCGTTAATCAGATTGAGCAGATTGCCGGCTGCCTTATCATCCAATACGTCTTTTAAACCTGCAGCCCATGCTGTGAAATCCGCCTCATTGGTTGCACGGAATCGTGCCAGATCGTCCGCGATCTGGTTATATAATTTTGTCGTGTCAACGTGGTCAACAACTCCGGTCACAATGCCGCAGACCGTATCATCCAGCCGGGTATCGGTAATCAGCGACTGCGTGATCGCCGTCGTGCCGGCGGGGATGCTGATCTCGGCCAGTTTGAGGTCATACTGCTCTGCGTCCCGTGTAATCTCCGGTGCTGCGGCTGTGCTTGCCGGAGTGCCTTTGATGACCTGCGCCGTAATGCTCCGGGCATTGATATCCCAGCGCAGGACAACGATATCCTTACGGTTGAGCACACCATCAGCGTTGTCAATTGCAAGCGTAAGATTGCCGTCGTTGCGGTAATGATAGCCGTTAATCCATGCACGCCCAGACGGCAGTGTAACGCTCATGGCGCTGCCGTCTGCTGTAACCGCAAGATCGCCGTTGTAGGTGCCGTTGCCGATTATCGCGGCAATGTATTGTGCAAGCCAAGCACTGCTGTACTCGCTGTTGCTGTCCCCTTCGACGTAAGGGAAAAATCCGCTGCGCTCTGCCATTTAAACATCATCTCCTAAATCCAGTGTTTCCGGCAGCGGGGAACCGCATGTCGGCGTTACAGTTACGACACTGCCCTCGTCTACCTCCTCAACCTCGGTAATACGTTCGTCAATTCTGATTCCCCACTTTTCAAACGACACAATGTCGCCTAAATCCCAATCAGCCCGATAGGCAAAATTGCCGGTATCCACAGCATCCGCGCTGAAGCTCTCCGACCGGGCCGCTTCGGCCAACTTTTCAAGGCCGCGCTGCGTTAATTGGGCCTTGTAACCATCGTCGGACAGGTCGCCCTTTTGCAGATCCCGCGCGTCTACCCACAGCTCCCGGCGCGGCTCCCCGCCGGTTTTGTCTACCTCGACGATTACCCGCGCGCTGCCCTCGCCTTCCCCTGCCACATACGCATAATTTGCGCAGCCGGTGCTATCCCGCGTATAAGACGGATTATTGATATTTTGATTTTCGCCGCTGAACACCACCCATGGATTCACGGTTTGGACAACACTGTGGTCTGTGCCGCCGTAAACCTCAAAAATCCACTGCCTGTTTGGCACGTCCAGCCGGACGCGGAACCCGAGCGGCGCGGCCTTGCCGAGTGCCTCGCAGACAGCCAGCACAGTTTTACCGGTCGCCTGAAAGCTGCACGTTGGTGTAAGGCCCGCAGCAGTGCCGAGTATCAGGTGCGGCAGGGGACGGGCGGTAATCGCATTATCAGACACGAGTTTACGCATGGCGTCCTCAACCGTACCGGAAAAACTGATCGTTGGCGTGATAATGCGGCGGTCAAGCATAGAGGAACCCATCCGGCCTGTAGCGGTAATTTCGTCGCCGCCGGTGTCCGCCGCCGCAATGGTTACGCCCTCAATAATACCGGCCTCTTTGCGGTCAACGCGGTGGATGACGCTGCCCTCTTGCAGCATGGCAATGTTTTCAACCGACGCCTTACAGTGCAGCTCGAATTCGCCCGGCTCAAAAAAGCGGCGGCGCCAGCGGAGAGAAGAAAAGCCGTCGATAACACCTTGAAGCTCGATATCTGGACTGTAAATATATAACTCCATGCTCATGCCCCCCAATACGCTTGTGTTGACTTGATTGTTACGGACAGGCTGTCAATCCCGCTTTCCGCGTTGTACCGATATAAATTATCCCCCTGGCAGGCTTGCAGCCATTTAGGGGGATAAAGCATTTTATTATTGATGTTTGTGGTTACGCCGCCGGAAATCAGCTTGACGCGCTTTCGGCCGTCCCCCGTGGTAATTACGATCACGTCGCCCGCGTGCATCGTCATGTTAATCTGCATCAGCTCATGACGGTTGACGTCGTACAGCGACGGATTGACGACCGTCCCGGATGCCCGGAATGTAACGGTAAGCCCCATCGGGACGGCAGACGGATTGTGGACGTTACCGATCAGGGTATTGACCTTTTTTGTCACCACAAACGGGTCGGTAATCCGCAGCGGGAACCGGATACAGCCCTGCCAAACAGCAAGCTGCGTCAGCTGGTCGTCAAGGGCGTAGAACTTCGGGTCCGGGCAGATAAGGGAGACCGTAAGCGTTCGGACTTGATCGTTATCGTCGCCGCCCGGTTCAACCTTTTCCACATAATAAGTAATCTTCCGGGATTCATCACCCTCATAGTAATAAAACACACCCGGCGCGCGCGGCTGGAAAAATGAGTACAGCCGATTCCGCTGTACCTGGTAATCAGCCTTTTTGACATCCAGTGTAATTACAATATTCCGGAGCTTCGCATCGGATCCGTTGTAATTCTCCCCGTCCTGCCCAGAGTTTTTACTGGTATAGACATCATAATCCGTACCAAGGCCGTCAATTGACGATACCCAAAGGGGATCAAACCACCCGAAGGTAATCTGATCCCCACTTTGATTTTTGCAGACGATTTTCACAATATCACTTCCTGCTCTGCAAGCGGGCCTGCCTCAAAAGGTTGCGCGTTTGTCGTGCCGTTTCAGCCGGTGACAGGGCCTTTGGGCTGTTATTGTACTGATAAAACGTATAGCTCGAGCTTGCGCCGGATGCCGCTACGCTGGCTGGAGCTGAATATCCTCCAGCATAAGCTGGATGTACCGTCGGAGCAATTGACATATCCGCCGCAAGGCTGCGCATGGCGGTGACTACCTTATATTTGTTGGCATTGATGCCATCGGCCAAGCCCTGCATAAAGTCCGGCATCCAAGTGTGGAAATCTGCAAGCGGTCCTTCATCAGGTTCCGAAAAGTGCAGGTGCCTGCGGATTGTTTTTCCAATGTTTCCGACTGCATCCCTCAGGTCTTCCATTTTGGATTTAATGCCCTGAATAAAATTGTCCAACAAGTCTTTACCCCATTGGAGCGGGTTTAATTTCTTGAACCCATCCTCAATAGATTGCCAGACGCCTCCGAACCAAGCACCGACGCCTCCCCATACACTCTTTATGCTCCCCCACGCATTAGAAAAGTCGGTCGAAATCATGTTTGGTTTGAAGTGTCCTTTAATAGCGTTCCAAACGCTGCCAAACCAGCCGGAGGCAGCCGACCATACGGACTTAATGCCGTTCCATGCTCCACTAAACGTACTGCTGAACCAGCTCTTTGTTGTGGAAAAAGCGTTGCTGATTCCATGCCAAATGCCGGAGAAGAAGCCCGTTACCGTACTCCATGCAGACTTTACCCCGGTAAGTGCTCCATTAAAGGCATCTTTGATACCGTTTCCGACCGTACCAGCGAGATTTTTTAAGGTGTTCCACGAATTGATTACCCAGTCATGGAATGCTTTGTTTTTGTTATAAAGAATGACTAGAGCGGCGACAAGAGCGGCAATCAGAGTGATTACAATACCGATAGGGTTAGCGTTCAAGGCGGCATTAAAAAGGATCTGTGCGCCTCGTGCTGCATTCGTAGCGGCCGTCTGCGCCACTGTGGCAGCAGTATGCGCTATATTTTGAGCTGTATCTTTTATTGTAGCCGCACTGAGTGCCATCGTTGCAAGCGTCGTATTTCCTTTTGCCGCGGCAAGAGCCGCTTCACCAGCTGCCAGTCCGTCCTTTGCTATTGCTGCCTTAACTGTCAGCGCATTGTTTACGGCCTGCACCACATTCGCGGCTAACACGGCGGTTTTCCACACACCAACTGCCGAAGCAATTCCGATCACAAGATTCTTCACAAGTTGTCCGTGGCTTTCAACCCAGCCAAAGACATTTTTAACCACTATAGAAATCTGCTGGAAAGCCTTTTGAATATCAGACATATGTGAGTCCGCTTGCTTTGCCGCTTTTGATATAAGACTTGACAGATTATTAATCAGCGGAGATAAGGCCCCGCCAAGTTTGATCGCATTGTTCTTTATTTTATTCGTAGCTTTTTGCCACTTTTCAGCGCTGCTGTCTTCGACTTTAGCAAATGCCGCATCAGTTGTGCCTGCCGCATCCCCCATTTGCTTTAAAATGCTCGAAAAATCCTTGCTGCCTTTACCGGCAAGGATAGTCACGGCGTTCAGAGCACGCACGTTTCCAAACAGCTCTGCCATTTTTTCAGACGATCCGCCCGTTTTTTCCTTGATTTCCTCCAAAAATGCAGGCCACCCAACATTTTTCAAATGCGCTTCCGAGAAATCAATTCCCATTTGCTTAGCTGCTTTTGCCGCCCCAGCGGACGGTTTCAATATGCTTGATAATGCAGATTTCATCCCTGTGACAGCCTCATCGGTTTTAACGCCGTTTTTGGTAAGCTCTGCGAGGGAGGCAAACAGATCCTTTGTTTTAACGCTCATTGTTGCCGCTATTGGGATTACATTACCAATAGCACCGCCAAGTTCTGCCACAGTGGTTTTGCCTAAATTTTGTGTCTGGATGAGCTGATCGGATATTTTCGTAGCATCCGATGCTTTCAAGCCATAGGCGTTGATGGTAGTTGTAAGGGCATCAATAGCAGTCTGCGAGTCCGTAAAACCGCCTTTTGCCAACTTTGTTGCTGTGCCTAGAAATTGCATAGCATCGCCGGTTTTAACACCGGCGGAGATTGTCTGGTAAAGGGCTTCATTCAGATCAGATGCACTTTCACCCGTCTGGCTGGATAATGCAAGCACTCCCTTTTTCAAAGATGCCATTGAAACAGATGCTGTATCGGCAATGGTAGAAACTTTCGCAGATGATTTTTCAAAGTCCATACCCATTTTTGAAGCAGCAACGCCCACAGCTACAATAGGAGCAGTAACTTTTGCGGTCATTGACTGCCCAAAGGAAGAAAGACTTTTACCAATGGCTTTCGCCTGCTTGCTGACATTCTGCATTTTCAGATGTAATTGTTCAAATCTGGAACTTTGGAGTTTAAGTTGATCGTTATATTTTTTCAGATCTCTTTCGGTAGAACTAATCTGTTTTTCCATTGAATACATCTGATTGGCAAGACTCTGCGCTGATTTACTGTCAGCCCCTTGTTCAGACGCAGCTTTTTTATACTCTTCGTTTAGGGTTGCCAATGCTTGTTTTTGCAGCTTGAGCTTGTCCTTTAGAGACGTTGTTCGGGTGCCTAACCCTTCAGTTGATTTGCTCCAGTCCCCCATTACAGCGGCAGATGCGCGAAAAGATGTCTCTATTTGTTTTACTTGGGCTTTTAAGTCAGAAACACCTGTTTTAAAGGCCGTTGTGTCCAATCCTACAGAGCCAGATAGATCGTTTTCATTTTCAGCTGACAACAACATTCACCTCCAAAAGGCATAAGAAAAGCACCCTCCGAAGAGGATGCCTTTATGACCTTGCTAGATAAAATTAAACCTTAAGCTAATTTAAAATCAATTTCAGATTCACTATTAAATATATTTCCGGTATACTGAAGCACAAGCCCTTTATCCCCTTTAGGTACCTCAAAAGCAATAGTTCCCTCAATTTCTCCGTTTGGAGCCAAATCTCCACTATCAAGTTTGTCTTTTTCAATTGACGAAACATAAGTATTGTCTGTTATTTGCCCTTTGCTATTTCTAATTTTAAAATCATACGGGTTGTATGATATATTTTCCTTCCCCGCATTTTTATATTTTACTGTAACTATGGCATATTCATTCCCGGATTTTGGAGAATCATATTCTCCGCCTTTCGTTGTTTTGAAATTTGTCACAGTAAGTTCTACGTTATTGTATTTTACTGTTTCACCAATTTTAAACGTCGTTTTTCCCGCTTTGCTATTGTTAGACTGCTCTGCACTAGATTTTGGTTCAGCACTTCCATTTGATGAAATCGCAGTTGGCTGTTCCCCGCCACAAGACTGAGCAGCAATAATAATGACAAGGATTATCACAACGACAATAATCCACGGCCATTTTTTTCTTTTCTTTTTTTCGACTGGATTTTTCTGCTCTTCACTCATATTTTCCTCTCCTTTATAAGGTATTAATCTTTTATTACAATTATACTCTCCTAAATTGGAAATTTCAAGCCCTTTTAATTCCTCAGCCACTTTGCCTTTGCCGGGTCAACTTTCCGATACGGTTTTCCATTGCGATAGATAATATCATCATCTTCCGGCTCGCCGCCCTGCCCGGTCAGTCTGAGATATTCATTCCACAGCGTATCGATCGTCCGCATGGTAGACCGCCAGAAGCGTTCTTCCGGCCAGTGAAATATCGCAATTGTGATAGTATAATAAGATGCCCACGGGAGAGTTACGTCTCCTGTGGGTTTTTCACGTTTTTTTCGTCTGCCTCCGGAACCGACGCCTGCATAGCCTCTCCGAGCGCATCCATAACCTGGTTCATGTTGGCAAAAGTAATCAGCTTTGCCGCCTGGTGTTCCGTCAGCTCATCATTATCATGCTGCAGCGCAGTCCAAAGCATAAAACGGATATCCTTCATAATCTTTTTTGGCTTCGGCTTTCCATCCGGGCCCTTTCCTTCCGTTCCGATTCCCGTGAGAGCATCCATCGCGCTTTCCAGGCTGCCGTAACGGTCTTCCATCGCGCACATGGCGTTCATATCAAAAACAAGATGATAGGTTTTTCCGTCCGCCAGAGTGATAGCCTTGCCCTGAGCATCTTTCAGGTCGCTCCCGGTGATATGTGCATTCATTTATAATTCCTCCAAAATAATAAATTCTCCGTTTTCCGGGTTCACGCACCCGGATTACGCATATAAGGGCCGGGAAAACCGGCCCCGTTTTGTTGCCTTTCCGCCATTTTCGTTGTAGAATTACCGCGAAGGGAGGCGAAAAAATGAAACTAAATCCTGACTGCATAAGAGACATTTTACTTGCAATTGAGTCTCAAGTCCCGGAAGGCAATCACCGGATTCAAGATTCCATGAACATAGATGCTTTTCTAAAAAATGAATACACAAGAAAATATGATGAAAAGGAAATCATCTATGTGTTGTTACGTCTTGAGGAAGCGGGGCTAATAAATTCATCTCATAAGTTGTATAGTGGCGGCAGCGTAGTTCATTTTTGGGTTTCTTCTCTTACTTTTTCCGGGCATCAATACCTTGAAAAGATTCGCGATGATGGACATTGGAAACAAATCAAGACAATAGGTTCAAAAATTGGGGATTTTTCATTAAGCGCAATTGAGAAAATAGCGGAAGGTGTCACCAGCGCAGCTATAAGCAGATTTTTTAACACTCCCTAATAGGCTGCCAATCGTTTGCAGCTAAATCCACTCTTGTCGGCTCCCATCGCGGGGCCGACTCTTTTTTGCTAAAAAACACGCACCCAAGTTCGCCATTCGTTGGTTTTATACACCAATCCTCCGGCCATGCCGCGCGTCTTATTCCTTTGCCTTTGCGAGCGGCCTTCCCAATGTCCATCCTTCGCGCCTCCATTATGCTACTGTGAATTTGATTGCCGTCGGGTCAATGCTCTGCCCGAACACGTCAGCCACACCGGCGACAACAACCGTGTATGCAGCTCCGCTTGTCAGCGCGGCTTTCGGCGCCAGCGTCATAACCTTACCTGCTGCATCAAGCGACGGCGTGAAATCCACAAGCGTACCGTCGGTAGTAACAATTGAAACTGCATCCATAGAAATCGCATTGCTGAACGTCAGCACCGGTTTTGCGTCTGCCGCGACACCGGTCGCATCATTCTCCGGGTCGGATGTCATTGTAAGCGCGGCAGGTTTACCGAGCGTTTCCGGCGTCTGCACCTGCGCAAACCATGCATCAGCGCCCGCAAAAGCTGGATCGGTCGTGTCTGCCTGAACGCCTTTTGCACCCTTTTTCTTGCCGTCCGGCATTGTGAATTCGTGAATAGTAACGAGACCAGTATAAGTTAGGTCAACCGTGTTAGCTGTCACTTTGTCTTCTTTTGTCTTTGTTGTCTCGGCGCCAAGAGCAAATTGGCCTTTTAAAAACTGGTAATACCGGTGTCCACCGTCACCAAGTTCCGCACGCGTGGACAAAGCATAGTACGGGGCATTTGACACGTCGCCGGTATCAATCATAATGCCGCGCGCCGCGTCATAAGGCTTGCCGGTAAGCTCTGCCGCCTTTTTTGACGGCACACCAGAAACTGTCAGCGTAATGTTTGTAGACGCCTCACTAGCGCTTGAAAACATAGCCTTGTTATCATAATAACGCGGCGTAGTTTCTACTTTAGCTTCCTTTTTCATTTCAGCCGCCGGCGCGAGATATTTATTCGGCCCCGTCTGATAGCTTGCATCATTATCGGCTAACACCTGCGCACAATGCAGGTTATCAAGGCCGATAAGTTCGCCATACTCAGACCTCATGTAATTACCTTCTTTCGTAAAAATAGAAATCCCGCCGCCAGCCGTAATGACCGGTGCCGGTTTGATAGGGGACGTGGCCGACCGGGCCACGGGTAAAACCGGCGGCAACAAAGGCCTGTTCGATTTTATCCGGCACAGTCAGCATATCCGATTTTTTTCGGGTGTAAAAACTAACCTGCACCCGCGGCTCGTGGCTCGTTTCCTGCCCGTCCGCATAAGTTTTGCCCTCATCGTCCACCAGAAAATAAACAATGTAGCGGTCAGGAAGCTGCGAGGCGGCCGGCTGATTCGGGTCTGTCTGCCATCGCTCAAAATCATAGGAGATCCCAGTATCTACTTGAAACTGAGTCAGCGCTGATTCGGCGGTATCCATCCATTTGCTCAATCGACCGGCACCCCTTTCTTTTTAAGTACAGCGCGTTCAGCCGCCCTGATTTCTTTTTTGTGATCGTCAAAAGCCGGGCGCACAAAAGGATCCGGAAATTCCGGGGAATGTCCGTCGCCATATTCCTCGTAAACGCCGCTTTTTGCTTTCGGGTGTTTCTCCATATCAATGCCGATGGTTCCGTAAATAAAGTTGCCGTTTTGCTTTGCGGGATTAGCTTCGATCGCATTGTAAACAGCGTCAGTACCGTACTTACCGGCACCCTTCCTATGGCGCGCCGCGCCCTCTTTCATAGTTTTATATACAATAGGCGTTGCGGCGTTTACAGCCTCTTTGCACGCGTCGTCAATGTTATTGCCGGCCGCTTCGACTTTTTCAAGATATTTATCTAAATTCGGCAACGTAATCGTCGCTGTAAGTGCCGTTTTGCCGTAAGGATTACCCACTGTTTACCGCCGCCTTTACTTTAAATTTCAGCCAGTGCTTATGTTGGTCAGGGTCATTCGGGCCGATAATCTGATAAATTATGCCGTCTTTTACAAGGTGGCACATAGATGTAACAGCCGGATTGTACCGGATAATAACGTTTGCCGCGTCCATAACCTGCTGCGCCTGTGCTGCCCAGGTTTCGGCTCCGCCGAGCGGATACCAATAACATCGGATATATGCTTTTGGCGGGCTTTCAGCAGACGTGCCGTCGAGGTCATACCATGAGGTAGTTTTATTAATCCCGCTGCCTGATACAACTTTTTTTGAATACGCACTTTTGTACGAAACAGGCCGGCATTCATTTTACTAAGATCCATCAGCGGCCTCCTCCTGCTTAAGCTGTAACTGCAAAATAATACCGTTTAAGCCATAGGGCTGTGGAGTATTTTTATCCGCCGTGTCAACCGTACGATTGTCATACCAGCAAGATACAAGCATTTTTACGGCCTGCACATAAAGCGGGTCGCTTTCATTAATTGGCACCCCCGCATTTGTTAGATAGACCTCCGCCGCATTAATATAGCTTGTCAAGTCATCGTCCGTGCAGCAGTAATCTTTTACATCATCAAGAAATGTTATAAGCCATTCCCCCTAAGGGAGCACCGCTCCGAACGGAGCAGCGCATAAAATCAAGCTCCAGCAGCTTCAGACAACTTGCAGAATGCGTCTGTCAGTGCGACATCACAGTCATACAGTGCCGAACCGAGGAAGTCGACCGAGCGATTTAGAAAACCGGAAGCGGTAGACATTTCCACGGTGACATCCTGTGCGAGGTTGCCGACCATCTGCTTAAAGTCACCAAAATACAGAGTATTGTCAACCACTTTATCGGAAACCAGCACTGGAAATCCGAGGACGCGCTGCGCAATTGGGTTGGAGAAATCCTGCACAAGAATCGGGCGCTTGTTATCATCCTTGATTTTTGCAAGCATTCCATAGAGGAACTTGTTGTTGCAAAGAAATTTTGCGTTGCCGGTATAGCGTGCTGGCAGATAGGAAATCAGGTCGACAATATTGTCATAGGTCGGAGATCCGCCCTTTGTGAACTGCACGTTGTTCGTGCCCACAGTCCACGTCACAGCTTTTTCAACTCCGTTAGGCTGGCTGGAACCGGTGCCATTGATAGTAAAATCCTCAATCTTGACGGCGATGTCGTCTGCCAGCATGTCGGTGAGCCAGCCCTCAAACGCGGAAATTGCCATCGTCTGAATTGTTTTACTGATACGGATGACCTTTGTAATATCGTAGCCGCCAAGCTCGACATACACCAAGGTGTCCCCAGCCGGGGTAATTGCCGCATTTTCGGCGTGGAGGGCTGCATCGTCGCGAGTGCCCTGCACGGCAAACTTAACGTTGCCTGCCACGCGAAGCAGCGTAATTTCATTGATGAGGGGCGCAACCTTCACCATCTTCTGGAAAAGGATATCCGACGTAGCCGTCGGAATAACTGCGGTCGTGCTGCTGTCATAAGACCGCTTTTCGGCGCCAGAATTTGCAGATTCAAACGCCCGCTTTTCGTTGTCGGTCATGGTCTTTCCGAGCAAGCTCTTGAAGAAAGCGCCGCGGTATTCCTCGGTTTTGAGCAAATCTTCCCGCGGCATATTCTCAAAATTGCGCTGTTCTTTTGACTTTGGGACAAGCGGGTTAGGAAGCTGACGCCCTTCAAGCTTACCCTCATTCAGGCCTTTCATAATCTGTTCGCGTTTTTCAATCTGCGCCTTTTCAGTATTCAGAGAACGCAGCTCTTTTTCGAGCGCGTCAAGATCGGTTTTTGAGTCATTTTTTTCAAGCTCTGCGCGGATTTCAGCTTTGCGGGTTTCTATTTCTTTAAGTCTCGGGTCCATTGTTATTACCTCCAAAATTAAAAATAGGTTTCGAGGATAAGCCGTTTACGGCGTTCCTCATACTTTTTTGCAGCCTTTTCTGCTGCACGTTTTTCATCGTCTGCTTTCTGCTCCGCTTCACTCTCCAGTGCAGCACGGGTCCGGGCGCTCTCCAGCGTCTTTTTAGCACTCTCCAGTGCTGATTGACCACGAGCATTTATGTCAGTGCCGTCATAAGCCGGCATACTAACTGCCGATACTTCATAAACCTTCGCAATGTCCGTGATGGTGCGCGTCGGCATGTCCGTGTCCTCACCTGTCCATTCATCCGAGCGGACGGAAAAGATAAATGACATGCCGGAAATGTCGCCCCGCTGTACGGAATTCCACAGCGCCTTTGCGTCCGGGTTATTCTCAATATCGAGAAGCGCCCGGATTGCAAGCCCTTGATCGTCAACCGATAATTGCAGCGTTGAATTTGCATTGTTATTTCTGCTGCGGGCAAGCGGCAGGCTGTCAAGGTCATGGTTGACATCAAAAAGGACATCCGTAAAGTCGGTATTGTCGAATGCACCGCGGGCAATGATTTCATTAAAGCAGTCACAAATATTTGTGGTCTGTCCAAACACTGCCGCATGGCCTTCAAGGACTTTTCCTTTTTCGTCCGTATTCAGATCCGGCATGGAAAACGACCGTACAAAATGCGGATATTGAATTTTTTTATTACTTTTTTCAAGCATTTGAATTACCTCCCTTATCGTTTGTAATCCCCTGATACTGGTCTGCACCGGTGCCGGCTTTCACCATATTAAGCGTCTGGACGCGGCGGCTGCCTTCTTCTCCGCCGATTGTCGGCATGTTGAAAATTTCAAGAATCTGGTCGAGCGAAGCGGCGCCGATATTTGTAAGCAATGTCGATACCTGGACTTTTTCAGCATTGCTTGCATACTGTAAGCGGTTGGCTTCAAAAATAATTTCATTGCCAAACCCCTGCTGGCGGTCGGTAAACACTTTCGATGTAAACTGCAAAGCCATTTGAATGGCAAATGGTTCAAGCATTGAAGAATAAAAAGCATTCCACTGCGCCGACGTATAGTCATTACGGATAATAGCGTCGCTTACGCCGAAATACTTGTTGATTTTATCGCTTATCAGTTTCATCTGTGCAGCATTTGTGGTCTGCGGCTCACTGTTAATCGGCTGATAGTCGCACGCTCCGTCCACGACGCCGACGCCATTGTTATTCGACGGATCCAAATAGGATGACATAAAATCTTTTTTGCGTTCGTCCCTATCGCTCTTTTTTAAAATCTGAGTAAATTTCAAAACCCCGCGGATAAACGCGCTGGATTTAATAGCATTGATAATGCCTTGATTCTGCGTGTTGATAAGCTCGAGAGTCGGCTCCATAGCGTTCATATTCGTTTCGCCGAACATATCATCCTTGTAAAAGAACCGGCGCAAATGGATAAGGTCGGTATATGGGACTGTGGCCGTTTCGCCGCCGAGAAAAGAAAATCGTGCGTAAACCTGTCCCTGGTATTCAAGCCATTCGGTTGTTGCACCGTTTAACGGCCAAAATAAATCAGGGTTTCCGTTTGCATCACGGTGAATGTAAATAAACGCATTATTTTGGACAAGGTACTGTGTAGCAATTTTATAAAAAAACGTGTATGCGTCCATAAACGGGTTTGGCTGGACGCTTAAGAGATATTGAAGTCCATCGTCCACAAAAGTTACCTGCGGGCTGCTGCCGTCCGATGTTGCCGTTTTGCGTATATGCTTCGGGTGGAGCTTTGCGGCATTACGGGCAAAAGCGTCAACCGCGGCACGGACATCATCGGAATTATAAGCGTCTGTACCGAACTGGCTGAATACCGGCGTATAGCCCGAAAGCATTTTAAGTTGTGAATATCCATTCGGCGGATTGTTCTTTTTGCCGAAAATTATTTGATATAATGACCGACGTGTTTTTCGTTTCTTCAATTTCTCGCCACCTTATGGCATAAAAATAACCGCTCAAGGCGGTCAAATTAATGCTTTATAGTCTTCCAACTTTTCAGACAGCCCGACATAACTATCAAGCAGGCTGAATGTTCCATCAACACGCATTCGTCTGTTCCGGCTTTTTACAGGACGGATATTTCCGTTGTCGTCGGACTTGACCGACGTATTTGTCAGGCACCATTTCAGCACCGGGTTATTGTTGTAATTTATCAGCTTGCTTTTAAGGTCCGCTTCCATTGACCGCATAGGCTGACTAAACGTCATAGCACCCTGTGCACATTTCACCATGTTATAGCCATTCGATTCCATTTCCTGTACCCAGTAACCAGCAAGCGCGCGGTCATAATAAATCCAGAGCGGTATAATTTCATATTCGTCACGCATTTTGTTAAACCATGCTGTAACATACGAATAGTCAACCTGATTTCCGGGACAGGTCGTTACCCAGCCTTCTTTCGCCCAAATGTCATATGGGATTTTATCTTCTTTTACCCGCTTGTCAATTAATCCATCCGGGATGAAATACATCTGAAGGACATATTTCTTATTGCTTCCGACTTTCATAATCGTAAGCGTCGCGCATGTAAGGTCCGTTGTGGCCGACAAGTCACTACCGCCAATCGCATAGCAGCCGCGAAGATCATCCATTGAATAAACTTCTGTATTGTTTATTTCATCGAAAGACAGCCACGAGCCCGCAACCGTATCTCGAATATTGAAATCCTTTGTCAGAACCGTCGGCCGGGTTTTGTCATCCTCCCGCGCGCGCGCCACCATGTCGGTGAGGTACTTGTACTTTTTTATGACGCCCAGCCCCGGATTTGCCTTTACCCACTTTTTCGGTTTCATCCATTCGTCCCGGTTGTCCAGCTCGTAGAGGATGGGGAGAAAAGTATCGTCTCTGTACCCGTCTATGCCGTTCAAGACCTTGTCCGCATAGACGTACATGTCGTCGAAAATGTTGCCCCGGAGCGTGCCTGCCGTCGTAATCATCAGCAGCATTGGCTGCTTCCGGGACGACGTGGACTGCTTCATCACGTCGTAGAGGTTGCGGTCCTTGATCGCATGGAGTTCGTCGATCACAACGAAATGACTGTTCAACCCGTCCAGACTGTTGCTGTCGCTGGCAAGCGGCTCGAAAGTCGAAAACGTCACCGGCATATACATGTCTGAACGGCGCTTATGCACCAGCGCGCGGATCTCCGGAGACTGCTGCCGCATGTGGACGGCATAGCTGAAACACTTCGCGGCCTGGTCCCTTTTCGTTGCGACCGAATAGCATTCCGCCGCGCCTTCTCCGTCCGCCATCATCATGTAGAGCGAGAGCGCGGCGCACAGACACGTTTTTCCGTTCTTCCTGCCGACTTCGAGGAGTGCCTCGCGGAAACGGCGCGAACCGTCCGATTTGTTTACCCAGCCGAAAAGCGTCTGGAGGAAAGCCTTTTGCCAGAGCATCAGAACAATCGGCTCTCCGAGTTTTCCCTCGGCCTGCTTGCAGAAACTCTCGATGAATTCAATCGGCCGATTGCCTTTTTCTTCATCAAAAAAATAAGGCGAGGCTTTCCGCCGCGTCTCTTTCTGGAGCTTCTGATATTCTTTTATGATCTTCTTTCCGGCAACAATTTTACCCGCCCGGATCTCTGCCAAATATTCGTTTACCCAATTCATTTACCTCCACCGTCGTTCGAGCCGCCCCTGGCGATAAAACGCATCAGCTTTTCCCCGTCTTTCGGAATTTCGCTGGCTTTGTTGTCCGGGAGCAGGTCAAAAATCTGTTTGCAGACCATCGAATAATTCTTAATCAGCTTATTGTAAATGGCCGATGCCGGCCGCTCGCGCTGGTATTCGATCCCCGGCGTCTGGCTGAAAAGCTCCGTCGTGCCTTTTTCGTTGATGTCGGCCTCCAGGTCTTCCAGTGTCACCTGCATGAAGGCAACCCGTCGAATCACGCCATCCGCCGTCTTTAATTTATCCGGGTTCAAATTCTGACTTTTTAACAGCCTTTTAAGCTGACTTTCAACTTTTTTTATCCTTTTGTCGCGAGCTGCATCTTTTTGCAAGGTTTTCACTTCCTTTCGACCGGGGAGGGGGTCACGCGCAAACTGTCCGAATATTTTTGTTAGCTGTCACGGTCTCCAATGGCGATAATAAAAGCTCAATGACGGGGGGTGCCACCGGCCTTGACAACGTTTCCTTTTCTGTCAAATTTCAATCCGTTTTGAATGACCGGCAGCTTTCCATGATGCTCTTTTTCATGGCAGTCATTGCAAAGGCATTCAAGGTTATCCCAGTTCAGCGTGACGTTCGGATCGTTGATATTCTCCGGTGTTATGTATGTCTTATGGTGTGCTACGGCTGCAGGACGACCGCAGCGCTCACAAATATAATGCTTTGATTCCATAAATGCATGACGGCATTTCTGCCAGTGTTTTGATTTATAAAATGACTTTGCAAAGTCACGCATTACTGAACCGGCTTTCCTTTTTACACGTAAAAAATACGCATAAATATTTGAAAAGAGCCTTGACTTATGCGCATTAAGTGTGTATGATATAATCATGAGGTGAGGATATGAAACGCAAGGACTTAATAAAAAAGCTCGAAAAAAATGGATGGTGGAAAATCAGAGAGGGTGCTAATCACGACATCTACACCAACGGGAAAAAAAGCGAACCGATTCCTCGCCACAGTGAAATCAATGAACTACTCGCAAAGGCAATCATCAAGCGGCAAGGGCTGAAATAAAGCCCCGCCGTCACGGTTAAAATATACGGAGGTGTTTTCCATGAAAAAGGTTTACCTTGTTGTCCTCACTCCGGCGGAACATGGATACGTTGTATCCGTCCCAGACTTGCAAATTAACACGGAAGGAAACGACATTGCGGATGCTATTGAAATGGCCCGTGATGCCATCGGCCTCTGGGGAATTACAGAACAAGATGCCGGCCGTCAAATTCCGGAACCATCCGCTGTGAAAGCGGAACACAAACCTAATGAAATCGTTACTCTGGTTGACATAGACTTTGACGCTTACCGCCGCGCAAACGATATGCGCACCATCCGCAAGAATGTAACTGTACCCAGTTGGTTAAACGATCTCGCGGAAAAAGCAAACGTCAACTTTTCGCAGGTTTTACAGGAAGGTTTGAAACAGCGGCTCCATGTTGCCGACCGGTAAACGAATCCCCGCCCGATAAAGGCGGGGATTTTGCTTTATACGGGCACCGCGGCAGCATACACGCCCACGCCCCGGTACACCTGTAATCATTCCAGACACATTTTGGACTGCACACTGCCGGTCACCTCCCCAAAAATTGGCATGAAAAAGGACGGCCCGAAGGTCGTCCTAATTAAGATACATTTGCCGAAGTAAGCCCTAATATTTAATCAACATAATAAACAGATAAATATTGATTCGTATCTAAGTCGGATATCTTGATTTTTATAACCGGAATGTTCAACTGTTTTAATTCAAGTCCAATAATATTGGCTATATCTTTATTATATTGGATATTATATAATTTAATAATAACATTTATTTTTTCATCGTTAGGATTTGTGACTGATACCGAACATTTCGTCATGTCAAATCTAGAAAATAATCTCTTAGAAATATCCAGCTCGTTTATCTTGCTTTTTTCTTCCAATTCGCAAATTACTAACAGATCCCTTAGATTTGATTTTGACCTTTGGGATATTACTAAGGAATTTTGGATATCATCCAATCTGTCTAAGATATATTTAATAGGCTTAACACCATCATCAACATTAATTTCCTTAATTATTTGAGCCTCCTTGTCGATTTTTCTTAAATTATCATAAATAGGTCCACGTGGAACTTTGTCACTATAGTCTATTACTGACAGTGCTTTTTTCAAATCTTTGCGTAAATCTATAACGCCTTGCGCATCATTAGTATAAAAAATTGTTCGTTCTTCAATTATATCAAATGGCAAGTCAGTACCACTTTCAGCTATTATAATAGCTGGCGTTCCAATGCAATATCGTATTGCCAATTCGTACATAACATTCGGATTTTTATTTGTTAAATTGGCAATGACTAAATCACTCTCATAAATCAATTTAATAACTTGCTTATTAATTGATCCTGGATTTGGTAGTCTATGTGCAACAGATATTTTATAATCATTTTCTAACTCTGGAATTATGCAAGCATCAATTATCCCGTCAATATGCCGCCTTATAGGATCAGTTTTTTTGCCTATTGGCGTAATAACAAAGCAATTTCTTTTTTTCTTAGCTTCGTCTTCCATAAAGTCCTCTCCTTTTCCCCATAATAATTATTCTGTCGGAAAAAGTCAAGAAAAAGCGCACCGCCGAAGCGATACGCTTGAATCATCGTCGCCGCCCGTGGCAATGCAAACCCAAGTGGCAATTTTATGGCGTCACCGCCCGGCTCCTTTCTGTCGGCCCCGCACGGTCTAAGGCATAAGAAAAGCGCCCGGCCATCGCCGAACGCCTTTCCGAAATTCCCTGATTATATTGTAGCACAAATAAAGTTCCGAAAACGTCCGGTTTGTTCCGGAAGTGTCCGGTTTTTCAGCGTATCATTCCGGGAAACACAATCTGGTCGGACATCATGGCCAGTTGCAACAGTGAAATTCGTACCCGTTCAAGGACTTGGCTTTTACTGTAATTGACTTTGTCTGCAATTTCCTTCCATGTCGGCCGGCGGGTGTATTTCCGGTTCCGCTGGTCACCCATGTACCGCAATTCCAATATGTACCGGTCGGTCGGGTCCAGTTTCCCCAGCGCAACGCCCAGCCAGTTCCGCTTCTCGGTCAAGTCGGCAATCTTTTTCTGGCAGCACATTTCTTCTTTTTCGTAAAACCGTGCCTGGTTCTTTAGCGCCATATTGGCCGTCCTGTCCCCGGTCATGCCTTTGCCGCCCGGCATTCCAGAAAGGTTGACGGGCGGCAGTGTTATCTCGTTTTTCTCGGCTTCGCAGTGACGGATGGCAGCCCATTCCTCGGCGATTATCTGAGGAATGTCGTAATAGATTTTCAGCAGATTCTTCACTTCATCGACCGTCATGAGCTGTCCATCCTTTCCTGCATTCGATAAATTTCCGCGCTTTTTTTATTTTCTGACAGCGTCGTTCCAGCCCGACATTAATTGACCGCAGTTTTCACAGTACTGGGTATCACTCCGAGCGCGTGAAGTGCTCAGTCCGTACAGAGTCCCGCAGCGAGGACAGGCACGCGTATAAGATCCCTTTTTCAGCAAGGGGCGCGGAATCTGTTTTTCAAGAGCATCTTCAGCAGCTATCAAAGGATCCTTCATTGTGTTTGCACAGCCGAGAGATAGCTCAAGGCCGCGAATATTTTCCAAAGATTTTATAAAATCCATTATTTAATCTCCCACAGTCTGACGTCCGTCCGCGGCTCGTCAGTGTATTCTTTGGTCATCTGAACCTGGACAATTTGCGCATCGTCGCGGTAAGCAATCCCATTGAGCGCGTCGCAGATTATTTTCACGATATTGTCGCAGTCCGGCTTCTTTGCCGGCTTGATCTGTCCGGCCAGCATTGCCGCCTTGATGCGTTTGCTTTTGCTTTTCGGAATTGGATACCGCGCGGTAATTTGCACGGCAACCTGGGCGTCGTCCGGGAAGTGGAAACCCTGCGCGGCTGCCTGATACCGGGAGCGCGTCAACTCCTCGTAGCGGACGGTCTTGTCGGGCGTGTATGTAACGCTGGCGCCGGTCTTGATACGAACCACCTTCGGCCGGGCTTTGCCCTGCGGCGAACCGGGAATGGAAAATTTAATGCTGTTCATGCGCTGCCTCCCCGTCCATAAGAGCGCCACAATTAGGGCAATATTTAGAATCATCTTCGTATTCTCCCGCTCCACAGTGCGAACAATAATATCCGATTCCAGGTTCTATGTGCCACCATGCATGAACCACCGGCGTGTGCCGGCAATTACGTTTTTTCATGGCTTTTTGCACCTTTCAAAAGA
>ENA-UOOI01001665-UOOI01001665.1-fermentation-metagenome-genome-assembly--contig:-NODE-1665-length-22040-cov-78.338731_pt1 | contig 22040 bp, 24 predicted proteins | sample MGYA00245779_ERZ724027 | MGnify/ENA primary metagenome ERZ724027 (study PRJEB28704, sample SAMN03018318) | fermentation metagenome | biome: anthropogenic terrestrial biome; feature: soil...
GTCCTTCACCGACCGGGGCACCGAGGGGATCGCCGCCGAAGATGCCGTCCGCGCCAGGGAAGACCTCCATCAGAAGGTCGAGGTCGGTGATGCTCCCCTCGATGAAGGTCACCCGGGGGTGGTCGAGGAGGTGCTCGATGTTTTCCCGCCGGCCGGTGGCGAGGTTGTCGATGATGACGACGTCGTGGTGCTGTGCCAGGGTGTCGGCAAGGTTCGAGCCGATGAAGCCGGCCCCGCCGGTGACGATGTAGCGCATGAAGAGGTTATGGCGCTGGGGCGGTTTAGGGGTTTCTAAATGCTAGAGGTGTTAGAAGCCCCTCCCGATAGGTGCTCTCACTTCTGGCGGCCGCTGCCTTCTGCCTAGGGTCGGCTGTGGGTAACCCCCTGTGAGGTGTGATGTTACGACGCAGACCATTAAAGAAGATATGAGGAAGACTGTAGATGAGCTAACAGTCATTGAGATGAGTCATGAACCCGGACACAAGGATTCAATTGGGACTGCTAGGGAGCGCTTTTGGGGAGGCGCTCCTCTCAAGAGCACCTGATGGTGTTGGTCTCTTGGCTGATACCTTCATCAGGTATCGGAATTTGATAAAACAGGAGCGTGTATGCGACCTTCTTGAAGAACTTAAGAAGGATATTGAATCGATGGATCTCCGCGAGTTCGATCAAGAATATCTCGGAAGCGAAGAGTTCTCAGATATTCTCGAGTCCATACTGTGGAGAGTCGTAAACACCGCATCCGAGGAGAAGGTGCATCGATTTAAGAAAATTCTACTTAACGAGATGAAGCATACCTACGAGTCTGATTTTAAAGAAACATTCCTCGATATCGCTCTTCGCATCAACGAAGATCAGATCCTGATCCTCGATCACTTTCGAGAAATCAGAAATTCTGAACCTGAAAGTAGTTCCGAGCGAGGATTCATCCAAAGTGAGGATGCCGGAGACGAAGGCACCCGGGCCCATCTCAATCGCGAGAGAGGTCTCCTCGGGTTCGATGAGTCAAAATATCTCTTCTATGTCCAGGATCTGGTCTCGAAGTCGCTGCTATGTGACAAATATGTTGGGGTATATGGTGGGGCAAAACCCTACACCAACTTGAGAATAACGCCCTTTGGTGAGGAATTTCTGAAATTCATCGAGGGCTCTCCTGATCAGTAGGTTGCCCCTGCTCCTCATTTTTCCTGGAGAGTATCTGCTGCAACCACTCGGCCCAGGTCGGTCCCATCAGGCGCGAAAAAAACCGCTTCTCTTTCTCTGATAAGCAGCATCCCTGTGTTGTCCTGAATTCGGATGTGCCATTCCGGTAATGGATAATGCCTGAGATCCGTCCGGAAACATCCTCGCCAAACCCCACCATTATTTCAGGATATGCATACATGTGGTTGATGATGAGGATCACCGGGTAGTCAGTGCCACTGGTGGCCTCCAAAATCTGGTTGATAACTTTGCTCTCCACTACAACCTGTGCTCTCGGAGGACCGGCGTACCCTTCCCTCTCGATCCCCCTGCCAGGATCAAAGAAGCCAGCATGTAGTATATCACTGTACATTAACCGAGTCCCCAGGCTCATCCGGGGCGTCGTGACTTCGATGAGGATATCCCTCCCATCCGGGCAGATCTTGAAGTCGAGATTCTTTCCGGCCTTGCCTCCAGGTGCCACGTCCCTCTCCGGAGAGCAGCCCGCTCGCTTCAGTGCGTCGTAGACCTCGAGCTCGGAGGAATAGTTCATGAAGTTACTCAGAAGTTTGTCACCGAACTCTGCGTTTGCATACTCGGGGTAGAGTTCCAGCCAGCCTTCCATGCGCCGAAGTCGCTCCTGGAACTCCTTATCCTCTACCGAGTACAACAGGATTCCACCAAGTGATTGTTCAGCGATCTCCTCGAATCTCTCTGGCGGTATCTCCCCATTATACTGGTCAAAAGCCACCCGGTAGAGCAGAGATCTCCGGGGGACAATACTGCTTAACACCGGGTAGCGGGCGAGGGTCTGAAGTATGATCTCTTTCTGCTCATCAGTGGCCGCAATGGTATTGCGCTTCATATTCTTCTGCGTCCCTTCAATCTCTGGGAGATCGGTTTTTTTCGTATTTTGGAACATAATTATGCCTTCTCCAGGCAGGTTTTATAAGCCTTTACATGCCATAGAGGTCGGGGAATCAATAGATTAAGAGGAAAGCGGATTCAGGCACCCGATATCAATCGCCCAGCAGAAAGGTGATATCTCTCCTTATACTCGGCAACGATGGTGTCGATCTGAGTGATGAGATCTTTATCTACTCTGAGCAGTTCGGCGAGGAGGTTACAGATGTTTTCCTTCAGCCGCCAGATCTCCGAATCCCTTTTCATCTCCATAAAGTCTCGCCTGATATCTGAGGAAAAAGTAATGATCTCTTTGTCAAAGCGGCCAACGGTCTGGAGATCTATACCCCAGATCTCGCAGTATAACAATTCGACAATGTGATCTACGAAGGTGTGTAGTGGAATTGCAATCGTTGTCGGGACCCAAATTGGTTCTCCATTCACAATCTCTTCTCCAGAGATATATACCATATCGTACTCCCTACCCTCATCTTCTATCAACTCAGATTGGGTGAACCGATATTTTCCCACCAGCTTGCCTAGTAATTCTTTTGACGATTCTGATTGCAATTCATTCTCTATACCTGCGTTATTCGATGCTATTTGAAGATACAGCCGATACCGTTCTTCTAACGCTGCTCTCAGAGAAGGGTACTTCTTATTCAGATCACGAATTATGTAATCCAGGGGTACTTCTCGTGTGGCCAATTCTCCCAGGTTACTTTTGGCAAGAAAGAATCTCTTGGAGTTTGGGATGGGAAATACCAGACTTTGATACTCATTTGATTCATGAAAATTCACTGGAGGAGATTGGATCTTTTTAGTTTCAAAGGTCAGTTCTTCCCTTAGCGGATTGATTACGAACATTATTTGATCCATGACCTGTTCTCTTGCAAACTCCATCTCCTGGTTCATGAACTGCTTTTTCTGCATCTCAAGTTGTTCTTTTGAAGATTTAAGTGAAAGATATGTTAGCCTGGCCATAACGGCGGTGGCGACCGCCATCGCAAGGGTGCCGATAGCTACACCCAGATTAGCAATCGTATTGATGTCCATATATAGCAGGTCTGACATTGCGTAGTTTAACCCTGTTAATATGAAGATCTTAAGCCCGACTTCTTACGCTCGACAGCGTTCGTATACATCTTTAGAATCTGCGGCCGATGAATTTACCGAAACAAAAGTATGAGAATATTGGGTTTATGACTGGGGGAGCTTCGTTTCATCTGCATGAGGCACAGATTATGCGTTACTACCGAGTTCTTGCTTGAGTTCAATGTAATAGCCCCGAATCCAATCAGGTTGATGAGAGATATGCTCATTCGTACGCTCAAATTGATCTAAATATTCTCTCGCGAGATCATGTTTCCCTGCATTATATGCATAACATGCAATTTGTATGAATGCAGGGATTTCAGCAGGATGGCCTTGGATCTCCTGCAGTTCATCCATTGCCAGTTGAGTGTATTCCCACATTTCCTCATATTGCTTCTGCCCAAGAGCCTCATCGCATATATCCAATCCTCCACTAAAGGCTTCAATGAAGTTCCCATGCGTGAAGCGAATCTCTTTGATATCTTCAAGCATCCGGAGGACTTCTTCCTTATCGTAGTCATCACTACTGCATTTCTTGGCTCTTATGATGTCCCAGATTACCTGACACTTCTCAAATACGCAATACTCGGGAGTTGTGCAGAGGTGGTTTTCCAGTGCAGGGACAAGACTGCGGATATTTTCACGGTTTTGGGCAAAAAGGTCCTCTTGGGATAAGGTCAATGATCCTCCTTCCTTCAACCGCTGGAGAACATGGTGTATCTCCATGTAACACCGGAATTGTTCCACTGCAGGCAAATTGGTGTATTCAGGATACTGATCTTCTATCTGGTAGAGAAAAGCAGGTGATAATACTCCCCCATTCCATCTCATCCTCAGCTGTGATATGTCACAGACGATCTGCTCCTTGCGGGATATGAGTGGGTAAATCCTCTCCCTTCCTTCATCAATTACTTCAAACAATTTGTTTCGATAATTGGACTGTCTGTAGTATTCTACGAGAAAGTTATGATATTCCAGCAGATCGTGTGGATTAGTAAAATCGATCATAGACATATACTCTGAAATTAACTGCCGTACCTCATTTTGTCCAGACAACGAAGAAAGCGAGTGAATGACATTTTGATATGCGGCGTGCAACAAAGGTTTTTCCTTGAGATCCTTTGCCAATCTCAGTGCCTTACGATAATAATGCAGAGAATCCGTATTGTTCTTATTAATCTTCTGTATTCTACCGTAATTGTTTAGTAAACGTTGGTAATCAGCGTTTTTCAACTGGTCTGAAGTAGCGGTAATGGCGTTGAGCAAAATCTCTGAAGACTTCGCAAGGTCACCTTCATGTTCAGCAGCTAACGCTCTAATAAGGGCGATTTGAGATAAATATTCATCTGAAGGGTTTGAAAGACGCTCAATGATCTGTAGTGCCTTCTGGTGATCCCCCAGGCATGTAAAATACCTTGCCCGCAGCAGATCAAGGCGAGTTTTTTCATCTGAATTGAGTGTACCTACATCTATTCTACTCAGCACTTCTATCGATCGACGAGCATCATTTTTTGCAAATGCAATAGCTGCCTGCGTAAGGTAATACGAATATTTCTCAGCAGGATCCAAAAAATACCACTTGTAGCAGTGGAGGATCTGTTCTGCTTTATCGGGCTCATTTGCCCTGATGTGACCGGATACATCGCGGAGAATCGAAGAGCATGGCCATAAGAGGTTTCCACGAGAGGAATGGACGAGTACTACAGCGAGGGCCACGAGCAATAGTAACATGAGACCCGATGTGGGCCATGTTAGAAGGCCTAGGGCCCATAGTGCCAGCGCAGTAATCGATAACGGGCAAAATGCAATGAACTTCAACCGATATCTGGGGAGACTTAGAAGTTTCCACTGTGCCATTACTGCCAATAATATTATGCAGCAGTAAATTTCCACTATTCGGAAGTAGTTCCCGCTTACGATAGCTTGCTCAAGTTCGATGACGTATTCAAGCATTTATATCTGACCTGATGTTTATGACTACGTGCAATATGAAAGAGCAACTATCTCTCTGGAGGCATCAAAAAACCAAACATGTGTGTTACAATGAAGTATTTTAGGAAACTATACATCAATTATCTTATTACTCCTGTTCAGTTTAAACACAGTGTAGATGCTCTTGTACGGATTTAACGTGGTTTCCCCATCCCCTCGGCAACCTCTCCACATGGCCTCTTTTTCTTTTGAGATTGATAATTATTCCTTTTAGTGATTGGAGAGCCTCGCACCGGTAGAAAATCAGAAGATATTTATTTGAGCATCTCTTTTCATTGATATAGCACGATCTTATCGTATTTGTTTGGGTCACGCATATGGACGAAGAATATATTAGGACAAAAATTGAGAGAGTTCGCTATCTATTCAGTTTTGAAACGCTTTCGTCATATTCGGCAATAAGTGAGATTACATTCGCAAATGAAGGGAATGAATATATCAATATTATAAAGTATGATCTTGGAGAATACAAGCCATTTTTAAAAATTTCCGATTCAAACGGTGAATTTCTGGAGTTTGCAAAAGCACGAGAAGCCGAACTGGAGAACTGCTCTGACTATCTCATCAACATTTATCTCCCGCAAGGAAGGGAACTAAAGCCACAATGTCGACGAACCATCACATTTCAGAATTTTTCTCCCTCTTCTAATAATAGGGAAAAATCAGAGTATGAAAATCCAACATACGTCATGTTTCTTTTCGAAATGGTGGACCAGGTCAATTCGTACATAATAATTGAAGCTGCGGAAAATTTTGATTTTCATGATTATGTAGACGTGGTCGACCAAAACGGAGTGGTGATCGATGAACGTGAATTGGGCGATTTTTTCAAAGAAAGAACAGTTATCGCCAATAAAATTGGGAGGCGTATCTACCTCTCATTTAAGGGCGATGCGTCAAAGCGAACTTTAAGGATTACTCATCAACATGATGCCCCCAAGAGGCTGTTGAATTGGATCAGGGTAGGTTTAGGTTTAGGTGGATTATCAGCGTTTTTCCTTCCCGTAAGTCTTTTTTACTCGCTCAATAGCGGTCTCTTAGATAGTCCCAGTCTTTTAATCACATATCCGGTATTTGTAATTACGACATTGATTGTTATCAAAGGATGGCTATTTCTCAAAGATCTGGACAATGAACTCGAGCGTTACAATAACGCCTATATCTTCCTTGTTATTATCCTGATCCTTGAGCTGATCGCAATATTTATTGTGTCTTTCCTAGGAAATGGTGCCTGCTTATGGTTCAAGGATTGCAGTAATGCGGTGAACTCATTGGTGATGGCTATGCAACAGATTTAAGTCGCGTGTGTCATCCAGCTCAGTGAGTGTTTGCAATACATCCGTCACGCTCACTTTTGCATCAGTCTTTGAGGCAAATAGGTATAATTAAATATCATAAAATGATATGATGATACTTATGACACAGAATAACAGAGCAACTCTCCTTCCAATAAAAGCTTCCTATGCAAGGATCTTCCGGGGAAAGGAAGAATCTAAAAAGTTAGAAAAGGAAATAGAGGAAGGTCTTGCTAAAAAAAATAAAATAAAGATATCTGGTTGATTTATTATGCAAAAGATTGCCCAGCATGCCGAAAATAGAATAAATGCAGGAGACCAAATAAACTTTCCTGTTAAGCATGCATGGCTTGAAGTTGTGTTGGAATATGAGTTTAATTCTTTAGATAGAAGGGCTCTGGATAAGGATAAATTGTTTAATGAATTGAATCAGGAGTGCTGGGAGTTGTTCGACAACATGATGGAATGGCAGAATAACGCAATTCGCTATTCCCTTCCGACTGATTGACCGTATATGGGTCGATACGATGAGTCGTTTATCTCTCAGGCTGAGTCTTTTCTGAACCAGATCTCCAAAACTTCATACAATGGGCGATTAAGAAAAAGTTTAGTTATTCATTCTGTCAATTGCAAAGAATGGGAAGCAGAGAAGAAATTCTTTGTACAAAAATTGACGAATCTTGATTCCGAATCTTCTACTAAAGCCAACTTGGCAGCTACAAGATGGTACGTGGAGATTCTAGATTTAGATCGAAACCCAAATACTCCCCATAAGCACATGGGACACATCGATTTTCGGCCAATTTCACCAACTGTCAGTGATGCTTTCCTTCCAATCCCTAGGAAGGCAAATTTTTTTGTAACCTGCCAGAAGATGTATAAATCCGATGACTTTAACGAACCGGTGATCAGGACTGTCCCTTACATCGTTCCCGATCACCGGTTATCCTGGTGTGCTCCTGCAAGCCTGTGGATAATTCTCTCATCTCTCTCTAACGAACTGGGTAGACAGTATCTCTCTCTTTATGAAATAATAAGTAATCTGCCGAAAAAGAATGGCAGCAAGGCAATAGAAGCTCGTGATTTTGACCGACTAATTGAAAAGTTAGGCTATTCGTATTACTATTACTATGGTAAATGTCAACAGGCATTATATGAGGAGATCGAAGGAAACTTCGAAAGTGGCGAATGTAAGAGAGGATGTAAGTTAAAGCATCTATACGATCATATCTGGCGGGAAAATAAGAACAATAATGTGATGGATTGGAGTGTACTATACCCTTATATCGAATCAGAAATACCTGTTTACTTGGTATTTCAGTATGCAGACCTTTTAAAGATCCCCGGTTATCCCGTTGCCGAGCATGACAACGAGAATCTGTCTGAGTTGTGGCATGCAGTTGTTGCAATAGGGCACACATTAAATGAAAGCGGGGAGATAGACAATTTTATCGTACATGATGTAAGTGCATCTCCTTTCCTAACGGTTCCCCGGGAATTCATCGATGCATGTCTGTTGGAAGCGATTGTCATTCTTCCGGAGGACACCTATCATTATACTTTTGTTAAACTTCTGCTAACCAAGACCATAGATACGATTGCGCGGTTTGACGATATCATTCATGAGATCGTTGTAGATGGGAGAATTATTTATAGGGCATATCTAATGCGTTCACAAAGGGTAAAGTTTTGGTTTACAGACAAAACCAAATATCCCGAAGAGATCACAAATATCTTCTCGATAGCTGATGTTCCTAAATACGTCTGGGTCTTCGAGATTAGTAATCCCGAGTTGAAGAAGTTAGATCGCTCTGTTGGAAGCATTATCTTCGATGCAAGCATCTCTAATAAAAACCCTAGACCGATTCTGATTACACTGCCCAAGTTTATGCTATGGTATGATGAAGGTGAAAGGGAAATGAAAGTGTATGATACGCCAATCTATGATTCTGTGCCGTTATTTCGCTCCAGCACAAATTAGGAAGCATATTGTTCTGGGTAGCCGTATCATATTTCTTCGGCTCGTATTGGAGTGAGTATTGTTTTCGCGAAAACGTCCCCCGGCGGCGAGGTTACCGATGATCACGACGCCGTGATGCTGTTTAGATATGACGTTCCCATGGACTGGGGTTCGAGCACCGCCAGGTGCGATATGCGACCGGTCGCAGGGCAGGAACTTGAGTACGAGGTGCAGCTTGTGATGTTCCCATGGAATAGAGTTGGAGCATTGGAGGTGCGAGTTGCGACCTTATCTGCAAGGTTCGAGCCGATGAAGCCGGCCCCGTCGGTGACGATGTAGTGCATGAAATAGTTATGACATTGGGAGTTGTTTAGGCCCTTCTGAATGGTGCCGGCGGGCGGGATTCGACCCCGGTTGATGAGATCTCTGCAGGATGGAAAGAGCGATCTTCCTTCATCCCCCGCCGAGCACCTTCACGATCACCGCCACCACCCCGCCCACGACCCCGCCGGCCCCGGCGCTGATCGTGGAAACTCTTCGTTCCTCCCCGGCCTTCTCCGCCCGCCAGCCCTCCAGCGCCCGGATCCGGCTCTCAAAATCCTCGTCCTGTTCCTCCATTCTCTGCAGCGTCCGGCAGATCCACTTTACGTCCCGGTTCGTCTCGTACACGAGCTCCCGGGTGGTCTTCGCGTCGGTCATCCTGGTAACCCTCCCGGTGAAGACTACGACGCCGAAGAGAAAAAGCCTGACCGTAACGATTATATTCCAGAATCAAAGCCCAATCCGGGCTCCCCGATAAAGTCAGGCTGATATCCCCCCGCGCCAACCTTATGATCGTCTGTCATATTCCCGGGAGCATACAGGCAAAAAGGAGAACAAACCCATGGCAGACTTCGTGCAGAAGACCGTGAACAAGACGGCGGTCCGGGATCTCACCGTCCCGATCGCCGATGTAACGTCGTTTAACACCCTCGTCGAGAGCGTCATCGCCGACAACCCCTTCGGGTGCGTCGAGCATACCGGCTCCGATGGCCAGCCCGTGGCCGCCGTCATCCGGAACCGCGAGCACTACACCGCGAAGGTGAACTTCGTCGACGAGGCTACCGGCAAGCGGGTCGGGACCGTCTCCCTGCAGTCCCCCTCGATCGCTGCGTTCAACGCGAGCGCGAGCGAGGTCCTCGCGAACACCGCCCTCGCGGCCGCGATGGGCGGCGTGGCCGAGCGGAACTTCGCCGGCGAGTCCTACTACGCCCAGCTCAGGTGCCACGACCCGTCCGGTGACGACTACTACGTCACCTTCACCCGGAAGACCGTCCGGGTCTCGTCCTACCAGGACGACGCGATCAAGGCCGCGGTCGAGACCTGGGCGGACGCCGTGCCCGCCCTGGCGTGAGGGGGGACTCCTCCCCTTTCACTTTCACCCCGCGCACGGCTCCTTGTTATCTACTACCTCCTCTCCAGATCCTTCTATGACGCATTTGCCTCTTCTCCGCAGCGACCAGACCCTCTTCAGAGATCCTGACGTCTTCGAGCTCACGTTCGTCCCCGACCACCTCCACCACCGCGACGCCCAGCTCCAGGAACTCGCCTTCCTCATCCAGCCGGCCTTCCAGGGCGGGAGCGCTCTCTCCGCCGTCCTCCGCGGTCCCCCCGGGACCGGGAAGACCACCACCGTCCGCCGGATCTTCCGCGAGGTCACCGAAGAGACCCAGAGGGTCATCCCGGTCTACGTCAACTGCCGGCAGGACCACACCCCGCTCGCTGTCTACGGGAGCATCTTCAAACAGGTCTGCGGCTACCCGGCGCCGTTGGCCGGCCGGTACCTCGACGATGTCAAAGAGGGTATCGCCGCCCGGCTCCAGGACCGCGACGCCGCGCTCGTCGTCTGCCTCGACGACGCCGACGAACTCCTCCCGGCCGGCACCTACAACACCCTCCTCTACCAGCTCCTCCGGCTCTACGAGAAGTGGGACGTCCGGAAGGCCGGGGTCTTCGCGGTCACGAGCAACCTCGGCCTGAACCTCGCGGCCGAGGCCGATCCGAGCGTCTGGTCGGTCTTCCACCCGACCGAGATCAACTTTCTGCCCTACACGAAGACCGAGGTCCGGGAGATCCTGACCGACCGCGTTCGGCAGGGCCTCTATCCCCGGGTGATCTCGAAGGTTCTCCTCGACCGCATCGCCGGCATCGCCGCCGGCGAGCAGGATATCCGGATCGGGATCGCCCTCGTCCGGGCAGCCGTCCTCCGGGCGGAGAAAGACGGCCGCCGGAGGGTTGACTCCGACGATGTGACGGCCGCAGCCCGGGCGATCACCGCGCCGGCGCTCCAGAACCGTGCCGGGCGGCTCTCGGCGGGCGAGCGGGCGCTCGCCTGCTGGATCGCCAGGCGATCTCATGATGGGGCCGATATGGCCTCGGGGACGGTCTTTGAGGCGGCACAGGAGTATCTCCCGGTCGGGAAGACAACCTACCACGAGCACCTCAATGCCCTCACGAGGGCCGGGATCGTCGACCTGGTGCCCCGGACGGGCCGGGAGCGGGAAGTCCGGCTCCGGTACGATGCCGGGGATGTAGTTACTGTCTGCAAATGCCCGGACCAAACCTGCAAAAACCCGGACTGAGCATGAGGTCCAGTAACCTGCGGTCCTGTACTGGATTGGAAATCTGGCTCTCACTCTTCGTTTTTGAAATTTTTCAATACAGTAAGGTTTATGTGGAGTTCGTTTCTTTTTTCAGGATGGTTGGCTCACTCTTTTAACTATCCCGGCGAGAGGATCCTGTATGCGCCGGAGGGAACGCCGGTGCAGGGAGATAACAAAAATGCAACAGCAACCAGGAACGACCCCGGACAAACGGAGTCCGGGAGGAACCGAACCGAGAACCAGCGGCGGCAGCCCGGATACAAAGTGCCACCACGCGCTCCGCCAGGCCGCCACTGGTACATCTGCCCCGGAAGAGATAAACGTCTCGTTGGTCCCGCTCTTCCTCGTCCCGCGGGCGGTGGCGGACGTTATCCGGCGCCACGGGAGAGCCGTCCGCGAGATCACCGTCCGCCGGACCCGGAACCACCAGTATTCGATAAATGTCGAGCGGGGGCGACCATGACCGCGGAGTCGAAGCCTTCGGCTTCTCCCGCTCGCACCTGGCGGCGCTCACGCTCCTGCCTCGAAACCTGACGGCTTCTCATGCTCCGTTTTCGCACCTGCGGTGCTCAAGCTCGCTACGCTCGCTCCTCGAAGACCTCCGGTCTTCTCGAACTCCTGGCCTACGGACAGTCGTTCTCCTGAACGTCGCACGTCCCGGCAGTCCTGCTCCACTCCTGATGGAGCGTCGCGTCCCCCCTGCCTTCTCCGCTCGCCACCCTTTCCTCCCGGTTGAAGAAGGTACATCCATGATCAGCACAGAAGGTGATTCAATGTCTGTTGCGGAGAACATCCCCGTATCGGAAGAGACCTATAACCAGGTCCTGGTTCTCAGGCACCCGGGCGAGACACTCGACGAGACTCTTGCGAGACTGGTGGAGAAGGTAAAAAAACAGCGGCTCACGGATGATATCGAAGAGGTCATGGCACGGAACGAGTTCGTGAAGTTAGACCTGTGACATTCCGCCTCATGGTGGACAAACGGGCGCTTGCGTTCTTAACTGCTCTCGATGCCAAAGATCAGCGGGTTATCAAAGAAAAGCTGAAAATTTTACCCGGGATGCATGTTGCGGTAGGGATATCCCGAACGAAAGGGATAGCATTGTTATGCAATCTCATATTGCAGCCTCATGTCGCACCAGGGGTTTCTGAATGGTGCCAGCGAGACAGTCCGTTCAGCCCTCGGATGTGCCATGGCGCTCGATAATGAGTGGGGTTCCAGGTTGTCTTTCCCGCTTGCCTGGCTTGCGTCTGAATCGTCATCGCGGGATTCCAAGAACGTTTTTCCGAATACAAAACCGACGGTGTTCTATGGGAGACACGGGATACGGTAGTATACTGGTTACAAAGATTTTCTGGAGAAAAATACTATGACAAAGATTGAGATAAAACGAGATGTGGAGAGGTATCTTGAAAAGAACCTCTCCATTGCGGAGGATATTATTGATAAAATCAAAAAATGTCTTGGCGAATATCTGTTTGTGAATATAAATTCATGCAATAAACACGAGTTAAAAGGGAATTGTAAGGGATTTTGGCGGTTGCATGTTCCCCACGACCATGTTGTGATCTATGTCATTGAAGGGGCCGAGCCGAATAGGTATGCAGCAGTTCTAAAGATCATGACCGAAAAAAAGTATCACAATTGGCTTAAATCTTGTTAGATACCAATCTTTTAGACGCCAATCTTTCTTCAACAACCGATATATCAGATCCCGGCTGGTTCCTTAACCTCTCCAACTCGGCAACTCTCGCACATTTTTTAACAGGCTTTAACTCGCGCTCAAGGGTCTTGCTTATTGATTCTCTCCCTTTTCTACGCGAGAGAATTTCCTGATAAATCGTATCGGATACTTCTATCGTCTGCATACACATGGTGTCTGCCCTTCAAGGGGATATACTTTGTGAGGTAGGCGTGAGACCCTCTCATTCCCATGCACCATTCACTCATCCCGGTGGAATTCAGCCGGAAAATGTCCCTGTAGATTGCGTATACCGGACGATCTCCGGGAGACTGGATTCCTCTAGGGTGAACTACCCCGCCCCGGAGGGACGTACCCGATCTCCACAGGCGTTGATTACCCTGTTCGGGCCGTTCCGACCCTACAGCAGATTGCGTGTTCCGGTTGCCTGGTTCTCGCAACACAGACACCAGACACTCTTTATTCAGAAGGGAGAGAAGAAACAATAGATCGCCTCGAAACGTATGACGGGAAGGGCAGCTCCGCTTGCATCCCTGCACCTGTTGGGCGGGGTCTTCCCGCTCCGCCCCTGCAACCCCGCGAAGATAAAACCTCCAGAAATCCGGGAATCTGCCCCCGATCCCGATACTCGCATCCGGACAATTGTGGACAGCCGTCGTGGGACTGCCTTCAGGTCGGGAAGGCAACCCGCCACGAGCATCTTAAAGCGCTCGCGAAGGCCAGGATCGTCGATCTTGTGCCCGGGACAGGCCGCGGGTGCGGGTGTGGGCGGTCTGCCCCCGCTACGACCCGGTGATGTAACTGTCACCTGTAGCAGATCAGAAACTCCGGATCGATCATCGCTCCTGATCAGGTGGGGGTGCCGCCGTAGACCGAGGAGGACGAGGCGGCGACGACGGCGGGCACTCCACAGTCCTTCGCCGCGACGAGCACGCTCACGGTGCCGGTCACGTTCGCCTCGTTCGAGGCGAGGGGGTCCTTCACCGACCGCGGCACGGACGGAATGGCCGCCTGGTGGAAGATGCCGTCCGCGCCGGGGAAGGTCTCCATGAGGAGGTCAAGGTCGGTGATGCTCCCCTCGACGAACGTCACCCGGGGGTGGTCGAGGAGGTGCTCGATGTTCACCCGCCAGCCGGTGGCGAGGCTGTCGATAATGGCGACGTCGTGGTGCTGTGCTAAATGCGACCGGTCGCAAGGGTGGGAGCTTGAGGCATGGGAGGTGCAGCTTGCGACGTTCCTATGGAACGGAGCACGAGCACCGCCCGTTGTGGCTGTGCCCTCATGGTTCGAACCGATGAAGCCGGTACCGCCGACGACACGACGATGGAGTGCATGAGGGGCCTGTGGTGGCGGGCTGGTTTAGGGCTTTCTTGAATGTACCCGAGGGGACAGCTGGTCCAGCATTGGGGTTCGTGTCATGACTATCGGTAAATCGTTGAGACTCCGGTTGTGTTTTTTCTAAATCTCAGTCGGATGCAGGTGTTCAATTCAACCGAATTCTCATTGCGCTGCCGTCGTTGATGCCGACGGGGATTGATTTATATGAAAGATCGATATATGGGATTGCAATAATCCAACTAGATTCTGTTAAGGAGGGAGTATGTTTGGTACAGGGTTTGATCCGTTTCGGGAGATCTTGGAAACACTATTGACACCGGTAAATGAAGAAATGAAGATGACCGATCGCATCGTGCGTTCGGAGTCAACGGCGTTGGAAAAGGTCGCTCTTATTCTTGTTTCAAGTGTAGCATCCATTGCTATTGTAATGGTATCCATAGCCGCTTTGCCCGCGCTACTGTCAACATTACCTTCCATACTAACCGGTTTAACAATTAACGTGAATTTCGCTCCCTCGATCGTCATCGTTCTGTAACTGCTCATTGCGGCTGGCTTGGGGGAGTTCGTTGAGTTGACTGATTTCCCTTTGAAAATTCAAGCGAACGCTATGTATGCCAACGGACCTATTTTTCAGTTCCCCATCACTGCAGAACACTCGAGAAACAGAAAAATTGTTTAAGGGAGCGATGAGTCGTGCTCCCCTTTCTGGGGGCTCGCGGCATCGGGGCGCTGCCAGAGTGGCCGGCTGGAGAAGAACACCCGGCCGTAGTGCCTGTCGATGAGACACCGGTGAGTGTCCCCCTGGCCTTACCCAATCGTCCCGGCGACGATCTCCCCGGCACACTCCTGCACCGTCTGCCGGTGCTCCTCCGGGCAGAAGAGGTAGAAGACCGTTCGGGGCCTGCCGGTGTAGGTGAGGGTCGAAAACGAGTCGATCTCCTGAACCTTCCCGTCCCTTCTCTCGATCAGGAACGGGAATTTGTCCTCTTCGAGGAGGATGGAGGCCGACTTGAAGAGCGTGTTCTCGTTCTTCACCAGGTCGGCGATAATGTAGTCGGGATCGCATCCGCACTCCTCCGCGATCGCCTCTTCGATCGCCCGCGCCCTCTCCGGGGTAAACTTCGTCCCGAGCTCGTACCTGAGGCGGGGGTCCCCCTCCTGCGAGATGTTTGACTCGTATCCGCGTTTAAAGAGGTCCCTCCTCTCCAGCCTCCCGACAAGGTCGGCCGAAGTGCTCTCCGGCCGTGCGAGCACCTGCGCAAGCAGTCGCGCGTCGTCAAGAGCAAGGTAGTGTTCAAGGAAATCGTCCCTCCCGATCCGGATTGTCTCTTTATCCACGACCCGATCACGGACGGCAACCTTGATCGCCCGCTGGAGCATTCCGTTTGCCACGACATTCGTGTGGTGGTAGTAGACCTGGGCATACATCAGGAACCGCGCCAGCCTGAAACTCTCCACGACGTCTATGCCCTTCTCATGGATGGTGAGGTCCTCGCGCTGCCTGCTCACGGTCTTTCGGAGCGTGTAGAGGACGCGTTCGAGGTCGAAGTTCCCGTAGGCCACGCCAGTGTGGTAGGAGTCCCGCCGGAGGTAATCCAGCTTGTCGGCATCGATGTTGCCCGAGACGATCTGGTGGAGAAGACCGTTCCGGTCCTCAGAGAGGACGGCGACGACATCTTCGGCCGTCTCACCGAGGATCGAGGTGACTTCTTCGTCCTCCTGTATGATCCGGCGCGTGATCGCCTCGTGCGTGGCATTTTTCCCATTGATCTCCTTCAGGGGCGCCTCAAAGACGTGAGAAAAAGGCCCGTGGCCGACGTCGTGGAGCAGGGCGGCGTAACGAAGGGTCGTAAGGTCGTCGCCCTCGATCTGCAGCTGCCGCGCCATGAGGGTGGCGCTGTGCAGGACGCCGAGGGAGTGCTCGAAGCGGGTGTGGCACGCAGCCGGGTAGACCAGGTGTGCGTTGGCAAGCTGCTTGATCCTGCGCAATCTCTGTAAGGGGCGGGTATCTAAAAGGTGGAGTTCGTCCGCGGTAAGCCCAATGTACCCATAGAGCGGGTCCCTAACATGTGTCTCGAACGTGAACGTGCAACTCCCCCGTCATGAAAGATGAAGGCTCGTGAGGAGGTTCACTCCTCGGTTGATCTGGTCCTCAGTGAGATCCCAGTTCAGAGTTCCGGCAATCTCCCGGATCTCGTCATGCGAAAGGTCCCTCTGCTCCAGCGTCTGGATGTAGTGGACCTTCGCGGCCCATGAGAGCGTCTTGGAGTCGAGGTTCGCGGTATCCCTGCAGATGCTGACGATCTCTTCTATCTCCCTGAACTCTGATGCGTGCTCCTTTTCCAGCCTCTGGACCAATCTCTCGCCGTCTGCGGTGAGGCTGTAGGTGTAGCGCTTCCAGTCGGGTGCCGCTGCGGATCCGGGAGCGACGGGTGTCTCCACCCTCTCCTCGATGAAGCCGTAGGAGACGAGGGCCTGGATCGCACCTGCAATGTCTGCGCTGTAAGGGCCATAATAGTGCGGGCGATAGTGCGCCCCGATGGCGCCCGGAATCGTCGAGAAATACCCCAACTTCTGGATCGCAGTTCGGCCCGGGATCCGACCCCCAGCTGCCTTCAGCATAACGAGGACGCCGTCAAATTCATCCATACATCAAGTCTCCGGTGGGTTCATGGCATAATCGTAGATGCCATATTTATAGGGTGCGGCGAGTATACGAATGTTATGCGATCTTCATGTTTTGATTATATTAGCGTGCCGATCTGGATCCGCTCCCGGATCAGCCAGAACCTTTTTTACTGTTAGCAGAGGGGCGATTCTGGCTGACGGACGTGTCGCGATCGGCTGCGGAAGATCCGACAGCCTCCTTGCAGATATCGCGCTTCACCGCAAAGAGGCCGGTGAGGCTTCAAGCACGGCGGACCCTGCCGGGAACGGGAGACGACGCCAGACCCTCACCCAAGGAGAATCACTTACCGCCGCCCCGTCTTGCAAGGCCCTTGAGATCACCCTTCACGACATTCTTCTTCGACGAAAAGTAGTCCAGGGACGCATCCCCCGATTCGTCGATAACCCCCTTCAGGGCCTCAGCCTCCAGGCACTGCTGCTGCATGTTGACGATCTGCAGCAACCTCTTCTGCCGGCTTGCAGTCGCAGAGAGGCTCTCCTCGTACTTGATCAGGGCCCCCTCCGGGTAAATCCCCCTGGCCTTCTCACCCAGGAGGTCGGCCCTGTAGTAACCGTAGTCCCATATGTTCAGCAGGCGCGTCGTGTTCCGGGCGATCGATTTCTGCGTTTTCAGCCACTCGTAGAACTCGGGGTTCCTCTTCGGCCCGACATGGTTGCCGCCGAGGCAGTCCAGGCCATACCCATAGGCGAGAAGATCTCGGGCTGACAGGACGTTCTGGTCGTTGATGGCCTTCCCGAAGCTGACGTTGATGTAGGAGAGAAAGTTATTCTCCTCGTATCCTCTTGCCGCAAGCCGCCGCTTGAGTGCGTTCAGGGAGTCGAGGTGGCTCTGGACCATCGTCCCGTCGAAATCGATGTAGTACGCATTGATCCCATGATCCAGGTAGAAATCAACAATCTTCTGCGTATAGAGGGCGGTAACTGAAGGTATATACCCAAGGATGCATTTTTTGTTCCGGACTTCGATGCTCTCGATGCAGGATGAGAGGTACTGTAAAAATTCCCCGAAATTCGCCCTGTTGATGGAGCGTGCCATCTTCGGGACGGATGGAATGGGCGTGATATCCGAGTACGAGTAGGCGGCGTTTGTCAGGACGTCTATCTCATGTGCGGTAGGATAGCGGCCTCCCTGCCCCCGGGTCTTGAACTCCACAAAACAGAGGCCCGGGCAGTGATGTGCTTTCTTCCTATTTCTGCTGATATCCTTGTTCTTCTGCATGGAGTACGCCTTGTCCTCATCCATGCGATGCAGGCTCTCGTCATCGAACTTGAGATATGTCTCGTGGAGGTTCGTCAGGTTTCGAGGAAAATCAGTGTCAGCGTAGAAGTCACGGGGATTTATCGTCTTTACTGGCGTTACGATCTTTCCCGGCCCGATGTCGGCGGAGAGCGACCTCAGGTCGGTATCATCCGCACACGCGTAGTCGGTAATTCGAACTTCTCTCGTCACTTTAACAACCCCTGCAGGACCTCTTTTTTAATATGGAATGACGATTGCAGAAACCTGTTGTAGAGATCATGACACTCCCCACCTGTCAGGGCAAGCCGTTCTCTTTCCCAGAGTATGAGCCCGACAGTGCCCGTCACCCGGATCTGCAGTTTATCCCGCAAGTTCCGGGCTCGTTCATCGATGACGCAATAACACCGCTTTTTGTCCTGCTCTATGGCAACGCCGGCACAGAGGACACTGAGTTCCCCCTTGTGCAGCCAGGGGTAGCGTTTAGCGAGCTTCTTGTAACATTCAGTGTCGCCATCCGGTACGATCTCAACATTCCCGTACGCTTCAAGATGTTGAAATGTCTCGGGGTTCTCCATGATCTCCTCGTACACCTGAGGGGTGATACTGAGCCGGTACCCAAGATCTTTGCAGGCATCCAGAATTTTCGGATACTGTACTTCGCGGAATATGCAGACAATGGATGACGCGTCAAAGATCTTCATGTGTTACCTCTTAAGGTAATCAAGGTATGACTCTATATTCATCCCCGCAAGAAACGCGGCTTTCTCAAGACTCACTTTCCCTTTTCGGTACAGCGACGCCGAGAGCGGGACTCTCTTTTTCAGGATATCACGAAGTCTTGCAGACTCACGGGTATATTCAGGATAGGTGATGTAGACGAAGAGGAGAACCTCATCCACACTGAGGTCGTTGATAAAGACCTTAAAATCTTCAATTGCTCCGGACTCCTCGGTGTGGAACACGGAGCACACCTTCTCCCAGACCCTGACCCCATCGGGAGTGAGGGTATAGCCTCCTTCAGATCTCCTGACAAGGCCCAGGGAGATAAGTTCGCCAAGCGCAACCTCGGCGGCCTCACTATACGGCCCAAATATATGGGGGGTGAAATCCGCGTCGTCTCCTACCTGTTCTATGTAATCTCCGATGAGGAAGAGTTCTTTCTGGAATAGAACATCTCCCCGAACGGCAGAGTTACCTCCTGCATGCAGCAGATGCAGGATTGCCACACCCAGGTGGGGGAGACTATCGGCGATCTCATCCAGAGTAAACTCCACGGTCATCAACTCCGTTTGTCGGGGTCAGGCTGCCCCGGATGTGCTGTAGTGTAATGGTATGAATTATATAGTTGTTATGTGTTGCTGTGTCGCTCAGAACTTGTAATGCCCATCGCAGGTGGTGTAAATGTGACCCAGAATGTGACTATCACATTCCCGTCGCATTCTCCGGCCCGAAATGTGTGCAGGTCGTGAAGTCGCCATCTCATGGCAACCTTGCCTGCGATCTCCTTCACCCCCCGCCCAGCACCCGCACGATCACCGCCACCACCCCACCGACGACCCCGCCGACCCCGGCGCTGATCGTGGAAACTCTTCGTTCCTCCCCGGCCTTCTCCGCCTGCCAGCCCTCCAGCGCCCGGATCCGGGCCTCAAATTCTTCGTCCTGTGCCTCCATTCTCTGCAGCGTCCGGCAGATCCACTTCACATCCCGGTTTGTCTCGTACACGAGTTCCCGGGTGGTCTTCGCGTCGGTCATCCTGGTAACCCTCCCGGAGAGCAATAGGATGTCGAAGAGAAAAAGGCTGACCGTAAGGGTTATATCGACGAATCAAAGCCCGCTCCGCGCTCCCCGATAAAGTCAAACTGATACCCTCCCGGGTCTACCTTATATTCGTCTGTCATATTCCCGGGAAGCCTGGCAGGCCGCGGAAGATGCCCAGCATCTTCCCATCAGGCACAACCCAGAGCGTTGTGCCGCAAAGGAGTAACCAACCATGGCAGACTTTACGCAGACTACCGTGAACAGGACGGCGGTCCGGGACCTTGCGACCCCGATCGCCACCGTAACGTCGTTTAACAACCTCATCGAGAGCGTCATCACCGACAACCCCTTCGGGTGCGTCGGGTATACGACCAAAGCCGGCCAGACCGTCGCCCCGGTCGTCCGGAACCGCGAGCACTACACCGCGAAGGTGGACTTCATCGACGAGGATACCGGCAAGCGGGTCGGGACCGTCTCGCTCCAGTCCCCGACGATCGCCGCGTTCGAGGCGAACGCGAGCGAAGTTCTCGCGAACACGGCCCTTGCGACCGCGATGGGCGCATCCGTTGCCGAGCGCAACTTCGCCGGCGAGACCTACTACGCCCAGCTCAAGTGCCACGACCCCTCGGGTGACGACTATTATGTCACCTTCACCAGAAAGACCGTCCGGATCTCGTCCTACCAGGACGACGCGATCAAGGACGCAGTCGAGACCTGGGCCGATGGCGTGCCCGCGCTGGCGTGAGAGGGGAGACCCCCCTTTCACTTTCACACCGCGCACGGCCCGTCTTTAACTATAACCTCTTCTCCAGACTGACGTATGCCACACACCGGGCTTCTCCGCCACGACGAGACCCTCTTTCGCGACCCCGGGGTCTTCGAGTTCACGTTCGTCCCCGACCACCTCCACCACCGCGACGCCCAGCTCCAGGAACTCGCCTTCCTCATCCAGCCGGCCTTCCAGGGCGGGAGCGCTCTCTCCGCCGTCCTCCGCGGTCCCCCCGGGACCGGGAAGACCACCACCGTCCGCCGGATCTTTCGCGAGGTCACCGAGACCACCCGGCAGATCGTCCCCGTCTACGTCAACTGCCGCCACGACCACACGGCGCTTGCGGTCTACCGGAGCATCTTCGAGCAAGTCCACGGCTACGCCCCGCCTTCAGTCGGGAGGCACCTCGACGAGATCCGGCGGGGGATCGCCGCCCGGCTCCGGGACAACGATGCAGCGCTCATCGTCTGCCTCGACGACGCAAACGAACTCATCCCGGCAGGGACCTACAACACCCTCCTCTACCAGATCCTCCGGCTCTACGAGCGGTGGGATGTCCGGAAACCCGGGGTCTTCGCGGTCGCAGGCGACCTCTCCCTGAACCTCGCAGCCGTTGCCGACGAGAGCGTCCGGTCGGTCTTCCACCCGACAGAGGTCAACTTCTTGCCTTACACGACAGGAGAGATCCGCGCGATCCTTGCCGACCGCGTCCGGCAGGGGCTCTACCCGCGGGTCGTCTCAAAGGTCCTCCTCGACCGTATCGCCACCATCGCCGCTGGCGAACAGGACGTCCGGGTCGGGATCGGCCTCGTCCGGCTGGCAGTCCTCCGGGCGGAGAAGGACGGCCGCCGGAGGGTCACCCCCGGCGACGTGACGGCTGCCGGCCGGGCGGTCGCGGCACCGGTAGTTGCCACCCGTGCCGCGGGGCTCTCGGACGACGAGCGGGTGCTCGCACGCCTGATTGCGGAGCGGTCCAGGGAAGGGGCAGATATGACGGCGGGAGCGGTCTTTGAAGCAGCGAGAGGCTACCTCCCGGTCGGGAGGACGACCTGCCACGAGCACCTCAACGGGCTCGCGAAGGCCGGGATCGTCGATCTCGTGCCCGGAGCGGGCCGGGGGAGGGAGCGGGAGGTCCGCCTCCGGTACGACCCCGGGGACGTGACCGCCGCCTGCATCGGATCAAAAAAGCCCGGATCGATCATCACCCCGGATTCGGTTCGCAATCGTTGATTCCTGCCCGATCCTCTGGAACCCAACTTTCCGATAAAGTAACGTTTAAATGGTCTCTGTTGTTCAATCCGGGGTCATTGGCTCACCTTTTTAACCCGCGGTTCCCGACGATGATGTATGCGCCGGAAAGAGTCCCGGTGCAGGGAGAAACAGAGATGCAACACGACAGAAGAACCCCTGATAGGGGAGGAACCGAATCGAAACCCAGAGGCGGCAGCCCGGATCCAAAGTGCCACCACGCGCTC
>ENA-UOOI01001668-UOOI01001668.1-fermentation-metagenome-genome-assembly--contig:-NODE-1668-length-22027-cov-32.421946_pt1 | contig 22027 bp, 18 predicted proteins | sample MGYA00245779_ERZ724027 | MGnify/ENA primary metagenome ERZ724027 (study PRJEB28704, sample SAMN03018318) | fermentation metagenome | biome: anthropogenic terrestrial biome; feature: soil...
GGATCGCTCAAAATCAACATCTTTGTTTTGATTTAAATTACTATTATAGGGTTTAATGGATTACGTGACTTTTTATACCTGTTAAAAACTTATAAAAAAGATTAAAATAATATATGGATGGCTATTAGGAACGGATGAATAAAGTTTGTATATTGATTAAACGGTTAGTTTTAAAGGCTGCTTTTTCATGTAAAATTCGTAAAGACGTTAAAAAATAAAGGACTTGATAAAAATGAAGATACTTGTTGATGCGGATGCATGTCCTGTAAAGGAAAGTATTGTAAATATCGCAAAGGAAAACAATATTCCCGTTATAATGTTTATAGATACAAGCCACATATTGGATGATGGCTATTCTGAAGTGGTAGTTGTGGACAAATCAAGGGATTCGGTTGATTTTGCACTGGTAAACCGTATTTCAAAGGGTGACATTGTGGAAACTCAGGACTATGGAGTCGCCGCAATGGCCCTTTCAATGGGGGCAAAAGTTTTAAATCAAAACGGACTTTTTTTTACTGATCGCAACATAGATAAACTTTTATTCGAAAGGCATATAGGGCAGAAGGTGAGGCGGTCGGGCGGCAGGACCTCAGGTCCTCCGAAGCGGACAAAGGAGGATGACTTTAAGTTTGAAAAGGCATTGAGAAAATTAATAATGGAATCTTTAAAAAAACAGGTGAATTGAATGTTTCATTCTATAAAGGGGAAAATACTTTCTATTTATTTATTTTTAATATTTTTAATATCTCTGATAGCATCCATATCCATCTACAGCTTATTTAACTTAAATAAGGCAATCGACGGGCTTATAGCTTCAAATTATACAAGCATAGCGGCTGCTACCAATATGATCGATGCCATAGAAAGGCAGGACAGCAATGAGCTAATATATTTGGAAGTGGATGCCCAAAGGGGAATAAGGGCGTTTAGCCAGAACCAGCAGGAATTTTTGGTATGGCTTAACAGGGCTAAAGATAACATAACGGAAAATAATGAACGCAAGGTAATTGAGAGTGCAAACAGCGATTATCTAAAATATATAGAATACTTTTCAAAACTTCAAGAAATAAAAAACAAATCCGGAAACGGTGAAGCCGTAAAGTTTTATGATAACGAAATATATCCTGTATTTAATTCTGTAAAGAGTTCCTGCCGAAATATTCTTAAGCTCAATGAAGAATCAATGTTCAAAAGCAAGCAAAATGCAACGGAAATATCGAGAAAACAGATGTATGGAACCATCATGATATCAATAATATCCATACTTTTAGGACTGGTTGTATCGATATATTTCACAAAGAAAATAGTAAGTCCCATATTTGTGCTTACCGAGGGAGTTAAATCCGTAAAAAGGGGTAATTTAAACCATAGGATAAACATCAATACGCATGATGAAATAGGAGAGCTCGCAAGCGAGTTTAACAATATGACCAGCAGGCTGTTGCAGTATGATAAAAGCAGCATAAACAAGCTTATGGTTGAGAAAAACAAGTCAATAGCTATAGTAAAGAGCATATCGGATCCTATAATCGTAATCGACAACGATTATAAGACAACTCTTGTAAACAAATCGGCTGAAAATGTATTTGACATATCCGAGAAAGATGTGCTCGGCAGGCACATGATAGAAGCTTTAGGGGATAAGAAGATATTCAACAAAGTCAAGCTCATTGTAAATAATGACGAAGTTGCTGAAGATAATGATCCAATCATAATAAAAAAGCAGAACAAGGCAAATTATTATATGATTACCGCGACATCAATTCCAAATGACGACGATAAAGTAAGCGGAACAGTGTGTGTTTTCAAAGATATCACTCATCTGAAAGAGATTGAGCAGATAAAATCGGATTTCATTTCAACCGTTTCACATGAACTTAGAACTCCGCTGACCTCCATAATAATGGGAACCAAGCTTTTATTGGATGATACAGAGTCAATGACTTCAGAGCAGAAAGAGATAATTCAGGCAATAGATGAGGATGGCGGCCAGCTTGTGATGCTTGTAAACGATTTGCTGGACCTTTCAAAACTTGAATCTGGAAAGATGCAGATAAACTTAGAGAAGGCATCCATATTTGATATTGCGGAATTAAGTTTAAAATCTCTTTCAGACGTTGCCGAGAGCAGGGAAATAGAGCTTATAAACGATATATCTCCTAAATTGCCTCAGGTATATGTCGATTACAAAAAAATAAAATGTGTGATAAACAATCTGGTTACGAATGCTCTTAAATACACTGACAAAGGTGGTATAATTAGAATATCCGCAAAGGCGGAAAAGGGTTTTATGAGGGTGTCGGTTAAAGACAATGGAAGAGGTATACCTGAAGAATACCATGAAAAGATATTCGATAAGTTTTCACAGGTTGGAGACATGGCCGATGCATCAGGGACTGGACTTGGCCTTGCAATTACAAAGGGTTTTGTAAAGCAGCACAATGGCGACATATGGGTTGAAAGCAAACCCGGAGAAGGAAGCAATTTTATATTTACTTTACCATTATATAAAGGATGATCTTATGAGCAGCAAAATTCTTGTAATAGAGGATTCAAAAAATATTTCTTTATTGATTGAGAAGTGCTTGGAGCGCAATGGATTCCAAGTGTTTTTAGCTGAAGACGGCCTTAAAGCGATGGAGAAGGTTTTTGAAATAATGCCTGATTTGATATTGCTTGATATACTTATACCAAAGCTCAATGGCTTACTTGTGTGTGAAGCCTTGAAATCAAACAGCGAAGTTTCTAAAATACCTATAATAGCTATAAGTGCAAAAACACAGTATGAAGATATACAAAAAGCTATGAAAGCCGGAGCGGAAGATTACCTGACCAAGCCTTTTACTCCGGATGAACTTATTATGTTCGTAAGAAAATATATATAACAAAGTTTACAGTTTTCGAAAGATAAGAGGTGGAATCTTGAATAGGCACATCTTGATAATAGATGATACTAAAAATATAAGGCTCATGCTTTCGAAATGCTTATCAGGCGTCGGATATATTGTTGATACTGCAGGCAGCGGTGAGGAAGGAATAGAATATTTTAAAAAAAATAGATATGATATAGTTCTGCTCGATATAAGGATGCCTAAGATGAGCGGCACGGAAGTATTGAAAAAAATAAGGGAGATAAATGATGATACCCTGGTAATTATAATAACCGCATTCCCAACAGTAAAGAATGCAGTCGACTGTATCAAATTAGGAGCGGTAGATTATATCCGCAAACCTTTTACGCCTGATAAGATAAGGAACATGGTAAAAGAGCTGCTTGAAAGAAAAAAAATGTCCGGAAACAATGGCGGCAGCTTTGAGCTTACAATGCAGTATGCTAAAAAATGCATAAATGAACGAAATTTTGATAAAGGAGAGGAATATTTAAAGAAGGCGATTTCAATATCTATAGAAAATCCTGAACCATTTATATTGCTTGGAAACATATCTGAATTGAAGGAGGATTATGACAACGCACGTAAGTATTATAAAATTGCATTGGAGTTGGAACCTGAATCCTACAGTGCAGCCGAAAGTTTAAACCGCATTAAAGACAGACTATGATAGAATAAGCCTTAGAACTTAAAAAGTGTTCACATCGCTCGCTCGGATTGCTCAAAAATCAACTCTACGTTTTAACATAGCATTTGTTTAAAATATCATAAAGGCAAAATCATTTAAACAGCGTAAAGGCTGTTTTTTTTATTATGAAGCAAAACTCGCTCTAAGTGGCAAGCTCTGGCAGGCTTTATATAAATGATGGCATTTCATAAATTTTAATATAGTATATCAAAGATAATAGAATAAAATTAAATAAAAATAATGATAATTTACGACAATGGTAAATAACACATGAAAAAATATGATATTTGATAGAAAATATATAATGGTTATCCAAACAGTAGATATAATGGTCGATTGTTGATATAACGGGATTTTAGTTTAAAATCCATTGATGATATAATTAATAAAGTTTAGAATCAGCCGTTTCAACATACTCAATCTAAATGAATCATTCATGCATTATTAAAAGGGGGACTTTTATTAATGGAAGCTAAGATTGAATTCATTTCAGATAAAAATTGTTTTATGAAAAACTTGTTTGATATACTTAAAAGTCCAGTGCACTCTGAAATATTTATATCCGGATTTTTGGCTGAATCCATGTTGCCCGAAATTATAAACATCATAATTGAAAATGGTCATGCCGGAAAATGCAGCATATTGATTCCTTATATATTCAACAAAGCCAGGCTAAAGAAGATACAGGCAAAAGAGATATATATGCATGGGGGAAGCATAAGAGTAAACAGCAGTTTAAGAAGCAAACTCATAGTTGTCGATAATAATGTGTTTGTAGCTTCCTTTTCATATAAGGGAAAAGAGGACCGCGATCAAAAATTTGTGTTTGATAATTGCATGTTTACTGATTGCCAAGAGATATCAGAGAAAATAAGAGTTTCATTTAATGAAAAATGGAAAAGGGCTTTTCCAATAGTTATCGAGGGTGTCCAGGAGGAGATTACATGAAAATAATAATTATAGGCGTCGGCAAAGTCGGATATACACTTGCCAAAACTTTGTCTGGCGAAAAAAATGATGTCGTCGTTATCGATAAAAGTTCGGAAGCATTAGAAAAGGCTGAGGACAATTTGGATGTGCTATGTATAAAAGGCAATGGAGTAGGTGCGAACACACTTTTTGAAAGCGGTATAAATGATGCGGATTTGCTTATAGCGGTTACGGGGAGTGACGAAATTAACATGGTATGCTGCCTTACCGCAAAAAGACTGGGAGTAAAGCATACTGCAGCTCGCATAAGGGATCCTCAATATGCTAAAGAGCTGCTGCTCTTAAAAGAGCAGATAGGAATCGATCTTATCATAAATCCGGAACATGCCGCAGCCGACGAAATAGTGCATTTGATTAATTTTTCTCCTGCAATCAATATAGAAAACTTTGCAGGCGGCAGAGTGAAGATGGCAGGCATAAAGATCACTTCCGATATGCCGATTATAGGACAAAAGCTTAGGGACTACTTTAACAAGAATCAATCTCCAATATTGATAGGCGCTGTTTCAAGGGACAACAAGATCATCATACCTAAGGGCGATTTTGAGATAAGAGACGGGGATATTGCATATATTATAGGCAAGCATTCAAGCATTTATAATTTCTGTAAATCTACAGGCAAATATTCTCAAAAGTATAAAAATGCGATGATACTTGGAGGAGGCAGGATAACCTATTACCTTACGGTTTTGCTTACCGCGATGGGAATGAAGGTTAAAATCATTGAAATCGATCCTAAAAAATGTGAAGAGCTTTCAGAAGTTTTAGACGATGTGCTCATAATAAATGCCGATGGGACCGATGAAGAAGTGCTGCTTTCAGAGAACATAAGCGACATGGATTGCTTTATTGCAGTTACCGGGGTGGATGAAGAAAACCTATTGTCATCTCTTATGGCAAAGCAAAATGGCGTTAAAAAGGTCATTGCTAAAATAAGCAGAATCAGTTATATGAATGTAGTAGATAATTTAAGCATTGATAATATAGTCAATCCTAAGCTTATTACTGTAAACCAAATATTGAAATTTACAAGGGGCAATAACATTGAATCTTTGTATAAAATAATAGAAGGGCAGGCTGAAATTGGAGAATATATAATAAAGGATTCAAGCTGCATAACAGGAAAACCGATAAAAAGTTTGGGATTGCCGGAAGGTACGATTATTGCAACTATTGTAAGGAGAAATGAGATAGTGGTTCCAAAAGGCAATGATGTTATAAAAAAAGGTGATAGGGTAATTATCATAACCAAGAACGGAAACTTGGAAAATCTAGACGAATGTTCGCTGGGATTAATTGGGGGAAGCCATAATGAACTTCTTAATAGTATTAAAAAGTTTGGGGATATTATTAGCCTGTGAATCATTGGCAATGATACCCTCGTTTATCGTTTCAATATTATATGGTGACGGCGATGCTCTGTCATTCGTATATACTATGCTGATACTTTTCATAGTGGGGATTGGTGTGGCCGTATTTGCGAGGCCTAAAAACAAAAATATATATCCGCGTGATGGATTTGCAATTGTAGCCTTAGGGTGGATACTGGTGTCGTTTTTCGGATCGCTGCCTTTTATATTCAGCGGCGTCATACCTTCTTTGGTAGACGCTTTTTTTGAAACGTCTTCAGGATTTACGACTACCGGAGCCACGATAATGACGAATGTAGAGGGCCTGCCGCATGGAGTGATGTTCTGGAGGAGCTTTACACACTGGATAGGAGGAATGGGCGTGCTGCTGTTTGCGCTTGCTATATTGCCTTCAGTGCATGCAGATACTCTCCAGATAATGAAAGCCGAGAGCCCCGGGCCGAATCCGGAGAAGATTGTGCCGAAGATCGGGAAAACAGCAAAACTGCTTTATACCATATATATTGCAATAACAAGTATCGAGATTATATTGCTTTGCATTGGTAAAATGCCTGTATATGATGCTTTTGTCCATGCATTCGGCAGTGTAGGGACCGGCGGTTTTTCAATCAAAAATAAAAGCATAGGTGCATATAACAGCGTTTATATAGAAATTGTTATAACTGTTTTCATGGTGGCATGTGGGGCTAACTTTGCGCTGTATTACCAGGCAATAAAGGGAGGAATAAAAAATATATTCAAAGATGAAGAATTCAGGCTTTATATATCTGTAATACTCTCTGCAATATTGCTTATAACATTAAACCTAAATTGGAATGTATATAAATCGATATGGGAATCTTTAAGACATGCATCTTTTCAGGTAGCATCGATCATAACCACAACAGGATATTTTACGGTAAATTTTGATAAATGGACGGTTTTCAGCAAAATGATATTGCTGCTTCTTATGTTTATTGGAGGCTGTGCAGGCTCAACAGCAGGAGCAATCAAAAATGTCAGGATATTATTGCTATTTAAACTTGTCAAAAAAGCGCTTTTGAAGATAATACATCCTAGGGCAGTATACACCATAAAGTTTAATGGAAAAGCAGTTGATGAAAATACTTTATCTGAAGTTCTGGTGTATTTCTTCATGTATGTCACAACTTTTGTAATTGCTGTGCTTATTGTATCGATTGAAGGAAAAGATTTTATAACAACGATATCATCGGTTGCCACGACACTCGGAAATGTCGGCCCGGGATTAGGGGTCGTAGGACCTGCGGGAAATTTTTCTTCGCTTACGGATATAAGCAAAGTAGTTTTATCTTTTTGCATGATTTTAGGCAGGATTGAGATATATCCGATATTGTTGTTTTTCTTGCCTTCATTCTGGAAAAGGATCAGCATATAACATATGCTTATCATTGCACTGCATTTGGCCAATAGAAAATTTTATGTTTAAAGTGACGAATCTATATAAAAAAGTACATTGAATAATTATATTTATTCTAGTATAATGAATTAAAAATATTTGATCCTAAAAAATGATGACGGGGAATAGTACATGATTTGAAACTGAAAGAGAGCGGGAGCATGGTGAGAGCCCTGCAGTATATTTTCATGGAATGCAGCCCCTGAATTTCTTATCGAGAAATGAGCATTTATGAGTGCTCAAGTTAGAGAGTGACGTGTCCCCGCGTTACAGGGGAATGAAATATTTTGTTTCATATGAGTGGGCACTAAAAATGTGCTAATAAGGGTGGTACCGCGAAAAAAACTTCGTCCCTAAGTGGGATGAAGTTTTTTTTATGCTTAAAAAGTGTGAACTAAAAATATATGGAGGTTGATTTTAATGGACGAAATTCTTGAAATCCTTGAAGGCAACAGCAGATACAGTGAAGATGAAATTGCTGTAATGACCGGAAAAAGTGTTGAGGAGGTGCATAAGGCAATAAAGGAGTATGAAGAGCAAAATGTGATTGTAGGATATACGACCCTCATCAACTGGGAAAAGACAAGCAGAGAAAGTGTATTGGCATTGATTGAAGTTAAGGTAACGCCTCAAAGGGGAGAAGGTTTTGATAAAGTCGCCGAAAGGATATATAAATTCAAGGAAGTCAAGGCATGTTATCTCATGTCGGGAGGTTTCGACCTTACGGTGATAGTTGAAGGCAAGACCATGAAGGATGTTGCCCTTTTTGTGGCTGAAAAGCTCGCAGTTCAGGAACATGTTTTAAGTACTTCCACGCATTTTGTGCTTAAAAAGTATAAGGATAAAGGAGTTATTTTTAATAAAAAGCCTGAAGATGACAGGGAGGTACTGTTCATATGAATATTGAAGACATGGTTTTGCCGAGTATAAAAAACATACCTTCATCAGGGATACGAAAGTATTTTGATATTGTAAACGAAATGGATGGGGTAATATCGCTTGGAGTTGGTGAGCCGGATTTTGTAACTCCCTGGAATATAAGGGAGGCTGGGATCTATTCCCTTGAAAAAGGCCATACCCATTATACATCCAACTCGGGACTTAAAGAGCTCAGAGCAGAAATTTCGAGATATCTTAACAGAAGGTATGGTTTAGATTATGACCCTGAAAACCAGATAATAATCACTGTCGGCGGGAGCGAGGCCATTGACATTGCACTAAGAGCTTTGGTAGGTCCTAAAGATGAGGTTATAATACCTGAGCCGAGTTTTGTAGCATACAAAGGCTGTACTTTGTTTGCAGGTGCCGTGCCCAAGGTGGTTAACCTCAGGGCTGAAGACGACTTTAAACTTACGCCACAGTTGTTGAAGCAGGCCATTACGCCAAAAACAAAGGTCCTAATCATGCCGTATCCTAACAATCCTACAGGAGCTGTCATGACTCATGAAGACATTGCAGCGATTGTGGACGTGCTTAAAGATGAAGATATGATAGTCGTTTCAGATGAGATATATTCTGAACTCACATACTGTGGCAACCATGTTTCTATTGCGAGCTTTCCTGAAATCAAAGACAGGACGATTCTTATAAGTGGCTTTTCAAAGTCATATGCCATGACCGGATGGAGGCTTGGATATGTATGCGCCCATCCTGTATTGATAGATGCAATGAAAAAGATACATCAGTATGCGATAATGTGTTCACCGACCACATCGCAGTATGCTGCGATCGAAGCGCTTAAAAACAGCAGCGATGATGTCTTATATATGGTTTCTGAATACAACAGAAGGCGAAGGGTAATGCTGCATGGTTTTAGAAAAATCGGACTTGATTGTTTCGAAGCTCAAGGCGCATTTTATGTATTCCCGTGCATAAAGTCAACGGGAATGTCGTCTGAGGAATTTTGCGAGAAACTGCTAAGGGAAGAAAAGGTGCTTGTGATACCTGGGAATGCATTTGGCGCGTGTGGTGAAGGCTATATAAGAGCATGCTATGCATCCTCAATGGAAAATATAATGAAGGCAATAAGGCGCATAGGCAATTTTGTGAGCAAACACTGCAGCAAGCAAGCCGATTGAACGGAAAGAAATATGGAAACGATAATTAAAATAAAGCCGGCCATCTAGGCGATTTGCCTAGATGGCCGGCTTTACTATGCATTACTATATTTTAAAAGAGATTCCTGTTTTTTTAAGCGACAGTATGAATGGGAGAGCGGCGGCTGCGCTGACCGCACCCTGGATTATGTTTCCGGGAAGGTTTAAAACGGCCGCGGTCAATCCAAAATCTTCGTTTGCAAAAAGCAATGAGCCTATCTTGCATTCAAACATGAAATATCCGAATATCATCCAAGCTGCCGATACGACTATTGCCAGAATCAGCGGACCGGTTTTGATTTCAGCTTTGCTTTTACCGCCCGACAGGTAGCCGCATATAAAACCTTCCAAACCCTTTATAACAAATGTTGCAGGTGCATACACCGTATACCCGAGTATCAGATCCGCCATTGCAGAGCCGATGCCTCCTGCAAAAAAGCCTGCGGTCTTGCCTAAAAAGACAGCGGTTATGAATATGACTATATCCCCGAAGTTTACATATCCTCCTTTGACGGAAGGAATTTTGATTGCCATTGTGGCTAATGCAACCATCGCGATTGACAGCGATGTGTACACAATGAATTTTAATCTTTTATTTATCTGGTTGTTCAAAACAATACCTCCAATCCTGATATATATTGTATCGATACAATATCCGATAAGTTATTGCAAATCATCAATTGATGAATAAATATAATACCAGTATTGGAGGATTTGTCAATCGAATTTTACTTCTACATTATTTTTTTCATTTTCTTCTGCACTGAAGAAAGGCTGCTGTGTAAATCCAAACATGCCTGCTATGATGTTGGAAGGGAATACCTGTATCGCATTGTTGTAATCCATAACCACATCATTATAAAACTGCCTTGAGAAACTTATCTTGTTTTCAGTATCTGACAATTCTTTTTGAAGTTCTATAAAATTGGTATTTGCCTTTAAATCGGGGTACTGCTCCACAACGACCGCTAACCTGCTTAACACTTGAGTGAGCTCCTGGTTGGCCTCCATTGCCTGTTTGGGAGTTGCAGCCGATGCAAAACGGTTCCTGGCTTCAATTACCTTTTCAAGGGTTTCTTTTTCATGTGCGGCATAGCCTTTTACCGTATTGACAAGGTTTGGTATCAAATCGAAACGCCTTTTTAATTGTACGTCGATTTGCGCCCAGGAATTTTTAACTTTGTTTCGCTTGCCCACCAGGCTGTTGTATATACCTATAACTGCAATTATGAGCAATGCTATTATGATCAAAATAATATAACCTGTCATCATCATACCTCCTATATTTTTATAATCACTTCACTGTAAAATTGAATTTTTCCTTGATGTAAAATGGACTGATTTTTATGGCCGTTTCCTCTGGATTTTTTTAATTTTATTATAGACGGCCTATATAATTCATCCATGGACTACTAAATTAAATGTTATATATCAAAATCCTCCGAATCCTCCGCCACCTCCTCCGCCTGAACTTCCGGAGCTGAAGCCTCCTCCGCCGCCGAATGAAGATGAGTTCTTGGAACTTGCCAGCGTAAAAGCCGAATTTGCAGAACGTTCAAACTGTGAGGAAATGCGGTCGATCCGGTCAAATGAATCATATCCATGCATTAAACTACCAATATACAAATATGTTATGCCTTCCATATGATAGCTTTCTTCAGGAATAAGCATCTTGAGCTGTTTTATTACCTCCTTTGCCACGCCTAAGGATATGGCGTATACGAGATAGTGCTCCCATATTACAAGAGAGGGTATGGAGGCTTCCTTGAGATTGCTGAAATTTACGAGAAAGCGCTTGAAAGCTTTCCACATTGCGTATTGAGTGGCACCATACTGGGTTCTTCTCTTGATAAGCAATGCGAATATCATGAGTGCTACACCCTCGAGAGCTACGGCTATCCCGATAAATCCTCCAAACACGACCATGAATATGCCTATAATTATTTCTGCAATACCGACTAAAGAACCGATCCATTTTCCAGTGTCACAGGAATCATCAAATATTTTTTTGTCGTTGGCATCCATCTTGACCATGTTGGACCAGGCATCATAACTGTTCTTAAATTCCAATGCATCTGACCTTGATTTTGTGTGTTCTTCTATCTCATCAAGGCTGAAAGAGCGGCCGTTTCCAATGCTGTTTAGCATCCAATCCATAAAATATCTCTCATGCTCAAGAAGGTTTGAGTCAGGATCCTTCAACTTCACGAATGCATAGTTTTCATGTGTTTTAGACCTGAACAATCCTTTTTCCTCGATCCTTTGTATATCGATCTTTAAATATTTTTTTCTGACAAGATCCATCAATGTAGCTGTGATGTCCCTTGTGGTTATATTCCCGAAATTATAAAGCACGCTCATAACGGCTGGGGTGCAGTCCTCGGGAAGTTCGCGGTAGTATTTGCCCTCAAATTGAGGCTTCGGCTCTTTATTATATTTAAGGTGCAGTATGAATGCCAAAATGGGAATCCCTAAAAGAAGCACGATCGCACCGACATTTATTAAAGATACGATGATTCTTGCCCTTTCCCTTTGTGCATTTGCTTCATCTGCAAGCTTTTTCTCCTCGGACAGTATCCTGGTTTGCGCATTTTCATTTACGACATTGTGGCTTTCAGGAATAAGACTGCTTGGAAAAAGCACCCTTGCTTCGATAAATGTATTTGCAGCCAATGAGTTTATCGAGAGCCTGGCCGTGTTAGTGCCCAATATGCTTGTTTCGCCGTTTAAAGGCCCGTGTCCGAAAACTTTCAACTCTCCGCTTTTTGCTCCATCAGGGACTTTGATATTTATAACCACTGATTTTAAAGGCACTTTGTTTTCTTCGCCTATGAATTTCCAGTTGAGTTCACCTATATCATTGTACTTTACAGCAACATTTTTAAGGATATATGAGATTAAAAATGTCCTGTATTGATCCTTGGAAGGAGAGTATATTTTCAAAAGGCAGGAATCATTTGAGCTGTCGATCGTATAAACTCCGCTTTGGCCGTTTGATGCGTATTGCACAAGCTCGTACGGCTCTTTATTGTTTCCGGATATCTCGTATACGGCAAGATCAGATATTCCTGAACTTTTACTGAAGTTGATTTCTTTTGTAACGCCGTTAAAACTTCCTGAAATGTCAAAAGTTATATTCTCGGATACAGACATGGATCCATCCTTCATTATCTGAGCATCAACTTTGTAGTCATTGATGACTAAAGAAGATCCTCTTGATGCTCCATAGGCAGGGAAGGGATTAAACAATAAAATCGATACCACAAGCAAAATTATATAAGATAATTTATTCCAATACTTTGCTATTATAATCATCCCCTAACAGTTTATAGATAGGCTCTGCTTAACAACATTATGCTTTAACATGGCCTATAGATAAAGACATTAATGGTTATTGCACAAACCCTATAATACTATTCTTTGCAACTTAGTATTAAAAATATTATAGAATCACTGAATATATTCTTACACTATGATTTTCAATGATAAAGCTCTGCTAAAGTTTTTTGTTGATTTTTATGCAATCATACTTAAGTATGTCTCAGTATAATAGAAGAATGCTAAAAAATCAACAATTTTCGATAGCAGAGCTTTAAAACTTAAAGAGCATGAACAGGCCGATATGCTTAAAGAATCAATACTGTTTAGCCTAAGTCATACCCTTTTTCTTACCGTGAAATTATCCTGCAGGAGCAGCCAGTTTTGCGGGAAATCATTGCCTAATACCCAATAGAAGAATCCCCTGATTCCAAGCTCCTTGACAAGATCAAATTTGGCCTGTATGCTTCTTGCATCTTCGAACCAAACTTCGTGCCTTCTTCCTTGTTCATCGGTATAATTATAATGCGGAGCCTGGGATACATTGTCATATTCTATCCTTGCATTATATCTGGCGGCTCTGGATATAGCTTCCTGAGGGCTTATGGATTCTGCAAACTTTCCTCCGGGAACAAATGGAAGGGTCCAGTCATATCCATACAAGGGTATGCCCATCATTATTTTATCTTTGGGTACTACCGATACCGCATATTCCATTACCTCGCGTACCTGCGGAAGAGGTGAAACAGCCATTGGAGGGCCTCCGGACCAGCCCCATTCGTATGTCATGAAGAATATGAAATCCACAATTTGGCCGTGGGCCCTGTAATCGTGGCCTTCATACAGCACTCCTGTTTGATCTTCTCTTGTCTTTGGTGCCAAGGCAGAAGATATGAAATATCCCCTTTCCCTAAGCCTTGCAGCCGCTTTACGCAAAAATTGGTTGTATCTTTCACGGTTTTGGGCTCCCAAATATTCAAAGTCGAAGTCAAGCCCGAGATATCCCTTTTGCTGCATTATATTTAGTGCTTCATCCAAAACCTTATCCTGAAGCGAAGGGCTAGAGAGTATGGTCGTTGCAAGATCGGTGCTGAAGGTGCCGCCTTCAAAATTGGTCAGGACCATAATGGGCACGGCTCTATGGCGGTATGCGGCATTGATTGAGGGCTGGTCATCAACAGGCGTAAGCGTGCCGTCACGGTTTACGGCATAATTGAATATCTGAAGAAAGGTGAGATTTTCCGCAACATCATCCACTACATCAGCCGACCTGTCTCCCGTTATTCTAGGATCGATATATGCCCCGACATCGACCGTGGGTCTGGGCCTGGAAGGTATATAAAGCCTTAGCCCGGGCATAATCTGGTTCGGATTTGTAATCCTGTTGGCTCTCATGATTTCTTCTACAGATACTCCATAACGCCTGCTTATTTGATACAGGCTTTCTCCAGAGCGGACTGTGTGAAAGTTTCCTTGAAAGGGTATGACTATGGTTTGCCCGACAACAAGATTATTTGGGTTTTGTATTTCATTTGATTGTATGAGTACATTGGGCGAGACGCCATAGTTTTGGGCAATTCTGTACAATGAGTCGCCAGGTCTGACGACATGTATCTGCAATACATTTCAACTCCTTTAATATCATCTATTACTAAGTATATTCAGCAGTGGAGAAGAGGTGATAGAAATGATGATATGAAAACGAAGGCGCAATTATGCGCCTTCGTTTAAAAATTTGTATTGGGACATATACAGCTTGTAGTAGAGACCCTTAAGCCTCATAAGCTCACCATGGCTGCCGACTTCGGTGATTTTTCCGTTGTCTATTACCATTATCCTGTCACAGTCCCGTATTGTTGACAGCCTGTGGGCTATGACAAAGGAGGTCCTGCCATGGAGTATGGTCTTAATACCGTTTTGCACCAGCTTTTCAGTAAGGGTATCTATGTTTGAAGTCGCTTCATCCAGTATCAGTATTCTCGGATTGGCAAGCAGGGCCCTGGCAAATGATATCAACTGTCTCTGGCCTACCGAAAGCCTGGAGCCTCTTTCGTTGACCTTTGTGTTATAGCCGTCCTTTAGTTTCATAATGAATTCATTGGCATTTACAGCTTTTGCAGCCTGGATTACCTCCTCATCGGTGGCATCCAATCTGCCGTACCTTATGTTTTCCATTATGGTTGTTGAGAACAGGAATGTATCCTGGAGCATTATACCCATCTGGCTCCTCAATGATTCAAGTTCCACGTCCTTTACATTTTTGCCGTCTATCAGCACTTCTCCGCTTTGAACATCAAAGAATCTGCTTATCAGATTGACTATCGTGGTTTTCCCGGCACCGGTAGGCCCGACTAAGGCTATGGTTTCCCCGGGGTTTACCTTAAAGGATATATTATCCAGAACCACGCTGCCGTCCTCATAACCGAACGTGACATTTTTGAATTCCAAATATCCCTTTATTTTAGGCATTTTTGCAGCTCCCCGAATGCTGAAGATGTTTGGTTTTATATCGAGTATATCAAATATTCTTTCGGCTGCCGCAAAATTGGTTATAAGCACATTATAAAAGTTGGTTATATTCATGATAGGCCTCCAGAACATTTCTATATACCAGGTAAATGCCACAAGGGTGCCCACCGTAATGGTGCCTGTGCCTATCATTTTTATGCCTGATGCAAATACAATTATAGTGCCCAGGCCCCATGAAAGCTCCACCATAGGCCAGAACAGGTCGTTTAGCCTTACGGCCGATATGAATGATTTTATAAGGCTTCCTACCATATCGCCAAAGGTCCTTGCTTTATTTTCTTCCGAGGTAAAGGATTGTATAACCTTTACCCCGGAAAAATCTTCATGGGTAAATGCATTGAGGTTTGAACGCTTTTGCCTGTATATTTGCCATCTCTTTCTGCTTACGGTTTCAATGAGAAATAATCCAAGCGTGAGCAGTGGAAGAAGCGTTATGGACGATAGTGCAAGATTGAAATTCATATAGAACATTATGCACGACACGCATATCAAAGTCAGTATCTCGGGTATGAAGCTCGTTACACTGTTTGTGAAAAGGTCCTGCAGCGAATTTACATCACCCATGACCCTGGCAAGTATTTTGCCCACAGGCCGGCTGTCAAAGAACTGGAGCGAAAGAGTTTGTATGTGGCTGTACAGTTCATGCCTTATATTGAGCAATATCTTGTTTGTAACCGACGCCATAAGCACGATCCTGATGTGCGATGCCACCATGGCCAGCAGATTTAATAAGACCATAATGATACCGATCATTAAGAGGCCGTGCAGGTCTTTTGACATTATATATTTATCTATGGCAATCTTTAAAAGATAGGGATTTAAAAGGCTGCAAAGCATCGCACCTATCATCAGCATTATAACAACAAAAACTTTAAGCTTGAAATCCTTCAGGTAACTCATAAGCTTGATTATTATTTCGCCGTTTGATCTTGTTTTTACATATTCATCCTGCCGTATTGAATTTTTCGCCAACTATCCCACCTCGCATTCAACATCTTCAAAGTCTTTAAACTGCTCACAGTAGATTTCATAGTATTTGCCTTTTTTCTTAAGGAGCTCATGGTGTGTTCCTCTTTCCACGATTTCGCCATTGTCAACAAACAATATCTCATCGGCATTTTTTACCGCAGATATCCTGTGGGCTATTATAAAAGTGGTGGACTTCCTAATCATGTCGTGAAGATTTTTTAAAAGCTCATATTCGGTATCCATATCAAGGGCTGATGTGGCATCATCCAGTATGAGTATGGGAGCATTCTTTATAAGCGCTCTGGCTATTGAAATCCTCTGTTTCTGCCCGCCTGACAAGCCTATGCCCCTTTCTCCTATGACGGAGCGGTATTTATCCGGAAGATCAGATACAAATTCATCTGCACAGGCAGCATAAGATGCAGCTTTAACTTCATAAGGGGAAGCATTTTGGTTTCCCATCTTGATATTTTCGAATACACTGTCCGAGAAAAGGAATGTATCCTGGGATACGACTGAAATGTTTTTCCTCAGATCCTCGATTTTTATATCCCTGACATCATGTCCGTCGACAAGCACTTTTCCAAGTTGCACATCGTAGTATCTGGGTATCAGGTTGACCAGAGAACTCTTTCCCGAGCCCGTGGTTCCCATGATGGCTATTGTGCTCCCGGGTTTTGCTTCTATGTTGATATCCTTAAGCACATACTCATCTTCATATTTAAACGACACATTTTCGAATTTTACATATCCCTCGATTTTTTCAAGATGCAGCGCATTTTCTTTATCTTTTATTTCCGGTTCAACATCCATTATTGCATATATCTTTTTGGCTGATGCGTTGGCCTGGGCTGTAAGATTTGTTAACCATCCCAGGTTTCTCATGGACCAAATTGGCATCCAGACATAAGCATTGAATGCAACCAAGAGGCCTATTGTCATTTCTCCTTTGATCACAAAAATACCGCCCACAACAATGACTGCAAGAGCACACATGTTGCTTAAAAATTCATTGAGAGGAAAGTATTTGCCTATCATCCTGGCCTGCTGCATGTTAAGGTCATAATAAGTTTGATTCATCTTTAGAAATTTCAGCACTTCATACTTTTCCCTTGAGAATGCTTTAACCAGCCTGGCTCCGGCAATGTTTTCCTGGGCAGTGGTATTCATGAAGGCAGTATGGTCGCTTATTTTCTCATAGGCTTTATCAACATCGTTTTCGAGTTTTTTGGCTATATAACCTATGATGGGCATCGCAATAAGGCTGACAAGCGCGAGCTTCCAGTTGCGGTAGAAGAGTATGGCCGCGGCCAAAAGTAGGTATATTATATTATCTATCAAAAGGCCTATGCCGAATGACACTGCTCTCCATATGTTATCCACATCTTCGCTCATTCTGGACATAAGCTCTCCCGTATTTTTATTATCGAAATACTTGTATGGAAGCTTCTGTATATGGCCAAACAGATCGTTTTTCAAATCCAGGCTTACCTTGGAACCCAAGCAGTCGAACATATATTCCCTGATATAGCCAAGCACGGCCCTAGACGCGGCTATCGCCCCCAAACATGCAAAAACATAAGCCGTTAAGTCATGTTCTCCGTTTTGGATTATACGGTCTACGATCACTTGTTTGAAATAAGGATTGAACATATCGAGCACTATGCTAACAATCATAGCTGTAAATGGTATGATAACAAATAATTTATATTTTTGGATGTATTTTAGAATACGTTTCATTTTTTCCCCTCCCACAAAAAAATAACCATGGTTAACCCATGGCCCAAATTGCTGCATTTATTAGGGAATACAACTCCGGTATCGGTTGAAAATTGTGATTTAAACTATCAAGTATGCAAGCTTATTCTCACCGTATTTCCATTTAAGCACAAGCTCTTGGCGATAAATGCGTAATAAAATAAAAAGGCCATGGGACTGATAGCCCATGACCTGACATTCGATAAGTCATTTATATATCAATATCGTTTTGAGGCAGGGCTAACATATTGAATTTTAGGCATAGAAATGCTCTCAGCAAATACGAGTACTTCAATGCAGAAAAAACTGATATTGCGTGATGCATCTTTTACCTTCATCATTTTCCTACCTCCCAAAATTAAATTACTTCTATAGACTACTATTTTTTGTTATGTCTGTCAATATGTTTAACAATATTTTTAAATTGGATTGCTCAAAAATCAACATTATACTTTAATATAGCCTTATCTTAAAATATATACATTCACATATTTGGCTCCCCAATTGCATGCTTCCTTATATGTATCGAAAAAAACATCTATTTTTTCTCCCACTATGCCGGCTCCTGTATCGGCTGCGGTTGCAAATCCATAACCCTCGACAAAAACCTTTGTGCCGTATGGCATGAGATTCCGATCAACTGCAATCGTGCTGTATCCGTCAGGATTCCTCACGGCTTTTCTTCCGGATGCCGTATATGTTTTTCCTACCCCGTTGACTGCCCAATATGCCGTAGCCCTTGCTCTGATAATCCTGCTGTAAGCCATCATGCTTCCGTCCCTCGAGACTGGCATGAGCGGATATGCTCCTTTCATCACTATCCTATCCATTGGATTTTTGATAAGCTTTTCGCCGATGAGTTCTCTTGAAACCTCTTTGCCGTTTTCAAGTGTAACTTTATAAGTGACCTCCTTTTTCCCATCTTCTCCATTTTGTATCACTCTGCTTTTCGTATTGGCAAGTCCTTTATCGCTTTTAAAGACTTCAGCAAATTTTACAGTTTGTGTCTCGGTTACATTCTTTGTTTCAACCCTCACAACTTCGACAAGCATGCCGTCGTACAGTTTTGTTTCCTTACCCGGATTGACCTTGTCCAGTTCATTTAAGGGTATTCCTTCCGCAGAAAGCATGGAACCCACATTTTCCTCTGCAGATTGTATTTTAAGAGTTTTGCCGTCAGAATCGATTGTGATGTTGACAGCTTTTTTTATTGTAATGGTGCCTTTATTTGATAATTTGGAGTTTAGGGCAGGTTCGATTTTATCCTTGGATGATACAGATATTTTATTATCATCAAGTATCTCTTTAACTGTGCTTTTATATGTTACAATCTCGGTTGGCTTACCATCTATAGTTACTGTAACTGTTTTTCTCATCAAGAGCACTGCCGCAACGAGTGTTAAGACCAGTATGATTATTATCGGGATAGCATGCATTTTATCCATGTATTTTTTGATTGTGGTAAAAATGGTTATTCCTCCCTTCTAAAATCTACATATGGAAATACTAACCTCATTTTTTGCTTTTGTCAAATCTGATGGGTGCATAGACAACTATGCACAAAGGTACCGTAATAAATTATATTTCAATTGTTGCAAAATATTAACAAAATTTCGGTAGTGTATTCACATAGTTCCCAATTCATAATATATTTAAACCCGCGGTAAGTGACTTCATGATTTAAACTTGAGGTTGAATAATAGGGCTGCAAAAAGATACATTAAATTTTTTGTACACATCCTGACTTTTTGAAATGCTAAACTGTTATATATAGTGTACAGACAAAAAGGAAGTGTGGCAATGTATGATGAAAAACTGATTCGAAGAATAAAGTCCGGTGATATGGAGGCATTGGGCGTACTTATTCAAAAATACTACAATGATATCTATGCATATTGCTACCGCAGGCTGGACAATAAGCACGATGCTCAAGATGTCACACAGGAGGTTTTTCTTCATTTTTGCCGTAACTTCGATAGCTATACACAAAGAGGGAAGTGCAGGAATTATCTATATGCCGTAGCCCACAACCTTTGTATTAATGCAATGCAGAAGAAAACTCCGATTCCTTTGGAAGATGTTGAAAGGAAAAGCCCATATGATGATGTTGCGGTGGATAGATTTGAAGCGGCCGACTGCGTCGAATCTGCATTGAATGAATTGCCAAAAGAACAAAAAGAAGTCATCCTGCTGCGGTTTTATCATGATTTTAAATTGAAAGAGATTGCTCAGATTATGGATTCAGGATTGTCTATTACAAAATACCGGCTGAGTCAGGGCATTAAAACTTTAAGCAAACTGTTGTCAAAGGAGGATTGGATATGAAACTAAACGATCGGAAAATACGGGAAGATTTAAAGCGGTTTTCAGTTCCTGCATATGAACCAGATAAAATGAAGGAAACGATTTTTCTTGCAAAAAAAGCTTATAGGGAAAGACTGCTATCCAAACGGATCGGATTTTGGGAATTCATCACGATGCAGGTTCGGTTTATCGGACGCTGGGTATGGCTTTCGCAAGCCGCCTTATTGATAGGATCTCTGTGCCTTCTAAACCGCTTCCATTTTGGAAAAGCCGATATGCAGCCGGTCTTTCTGTTGTTATCATCAGCTGCTTCAGTGATTGCTTTTGTCGGTTTCCCGGAAATTCTGAAAAGCTATGCCCATAACATGGAGGAAATCGAAGAGTGCACCCGGTTCTCAATGCGCAAACTTATGGGCTCAAGGATGCTGATTCTCGGGCTGGCGGATCTGTGCTCCATGACGATCATACTGGCGGTTTCCGCCGCAGGTAACGCCTCGCTTATCCTGCGCATGATCTTATACTTGTTTGTACCGTTTAATCTGACTTGCTGTGCCTGCCTGACAGTGCTTGACCACGTTAAAAGCAGATACGACGGTTATTATTCCGGAGCCATTTGTGTTGCCTGCATAATGCTTTTTTATAAATTGGCTTTGGATAAAAAATACTATGAGGCAGCCGCTACAGGAGCATGGATTGTTTTCTTTTACATTTCAATCGCTTATCTTGCAATAGAAATTGTGCGTGTTTTCCAAAGCTTCAATCGGGTTTGCTTTAATGATGAGACGCTCTCTGCCAAATGGCAATAAGTTGAAGGAGGAACTAAAATGGAATTGGAAATAAATAAATTGACAAAGCAGTACAAAGATAAAACCGCTGTGAACGAACTTTCCGTTACGCTCATGCCGGGTATTTATGGACTTTTAGGCGCAAACGGTGCTGGAAAAACCACGCTTATGCGCATGATATGCGGTATTTTGAATCCTACATCCGGCAATATATTGCTGGATGGTAAAGATATAAACAGCATGGGGGAGGATTACCGTGATTTGCTTGGCTATTTGCCTCAAAATTTCGGCTATTACCCTGTGTTTACTGCAATGGATTATTTGCTGTATGTTGCGGCGCTCAAGGGGCTGACTGCAAGTGCTGCTAAAGTCCGCGCAAACGAACTTTTGGAGCTTACATCACTTCAAGATGTAGCCGGGAAAAAAATCAAGACATTTTCCGGAGGCATGAAACGGAGGCTTGGAATCGCTCAGGCGCTACTCAACGACCCGAAAATTCTGGTGCTTGACGAGCCTACATCAGGGCTCGACCCAAAGGAGCGAGTCCGCTTCCGCAATTTGATTTCCGATATTTCCAAAGATAAGATCGTGCTTCTTTCCACCCACATAGTTTCGGACGTGGAATACATCGCAGACACAATCCTTGTCATGAAAGACGGTCGGCTGATTCATCAGGGCGAGCCTGACAAAATCACTGCATCTATTCAAGGCTATGTTTGGGAATGCAGGGTAGATCACAAACATGCAGAGCAGTTGAATGCAAAATTTACGGTATCCAACCTGAAGCATGAGGGCGATCAGGATATGCTTCGCATTGTGTCGGAACAAAAACCATGCGAGAACGCCATGCAGGTGGAACCGACGCTGGAAGATTTGTATCTTTACTATTTTTCTGAGGAAGCAGCACGACAG
>ENA-UOOI01001669-UOOI01001669.1-fermentation-metagenome-genome-assembly--contig:-NODE-1669-length-21975-cov-3.354151_pt1 | contig 21975 bp, 16 predicted proteins | sample MGYA00245779_ERZ724027 | MGnify/ENA primary metagenome ERZ724027 (study PRJEB28704, sample SAMN03018318) | fermentation metagenome | biome: anthropogenic terrestrial biome; feature: soil; material...
GGGGGGGATATCAGTTTTACCTCGGCATTGACGTTCGACTTTGAAGTCTATTCTGCCGCCCAAAAGCGCTGGCTGGAAGTGAGTTCTGTATCCAATTTCGAAAGTTATCAGGCTAACCGGCTGAAGTGCCGTTACCGGAACGCCGACCGCAAAACGGAACTTTGCCATACACTCAACGGCAGCGCACTTGCTTTGCCCCGCATTATGGCAGCACTGCTGGAAAACAACCAGACGCCGGACGGCATACGGATTCCCGGGCCACTGATACCGTACTGTGGGTTTGATCTGATTGATTGAGACGAACAGGAAACAGATATGATCCCGCGATTCTGTTCTGTAAAATAAAATGCTATTTATTTTTTTATTTTAAAGGATTGTCATATCTTTGCACACCGAAAATTGAGAATATTCAAACAGCAGGATCAATGAAGTTTGCATCGGATCATCAGGGACAGGGTTACAGGTTGATGATCGCCGGCTTCACTGACCGGAAAAAATAAAAATCGTATGAAGAAAGAGATTCATCCCAACAATTACCGTCCGGTAGTTTTCAAAGATATGTCGAATGAAGAGATTTTCATTTCGCGATCTACCATTAATGCCAAAGAGACTATCGAGATCGACGGTGTTACCTATCCGTTGGTAAAACTTGAGATCACCAGTTCTTCGCATCCGTTCTATACCGGAAAACAAAAACTGGTAGACACGGCAGGACGGGTTGATAAGTTCATGAGCCGTTACGGAAACCGTAACAAGAAAAAATAATCCGGATATCAACGAGGATTAAAAATGTAATAAATAGCGGCGGTCTGATACGGATCGCCGCTATTTGTTTTTAAGTATGCATGGATTTTACGCAAAATTATGTACTTTTGCCTCATCTGGTAAGGTTTAATCCAGTCAGTCGTTTGTGTACCGATTAACAGGATAGTTTCCGCCATAGCCGCAGCTCTGGGCGGGCGGGAAAATATCCTGACTTACAGATAAACCCATAAAAAAAGGTCAATGAAACGAATCTCAGTATCCTCTTCGCTAAAGGCAGACTTTTTGAATTATATCCGACAAAAGAAGGTTTTGACGCCTCTGCTGATTGCATTGTTTACTCTCTCCGCACCGGCTCAGGTGCAACTCAACGATAGTGCGAAAATAAGCCTGCTGACCGCATCACCCTGGTACGGGGCTGTGTATGCTTTTTTCGGACATACTGCCATCCGTGTGCAGGATGATTCCACGGACGTGGATGTGGTTTTTAATTATGGCTATTTTGATTCGTCACAACCCCATTTCATTTATAATTTTGTGCGTGGAAAAACGGATTATATTCTGGGCGATCTTCCTTTCGAGGCGTTTCTCAGCGAATACGGATACCGGGGACAGCAGGTGGTAGAACAGGAACTGAACCTCTCGCCGGTCGAAAAACAACAGTTATACGATGCGCTTTTCATCAACGCATTGCCGGAAAACCGGGGATACCGCTATAACTATTTCTATGATAACTGCTCCACCCGTCCCCGCGATATGGTAGAAAAGTATATAAGCGGCAGTATCCAATATCCGCCGACTATCCGGGATCAATCGTATCGCGACCTGGTGCACGAATGCGTGGAGGGTTATCCCTGGATCCGGTTTGGTATTGACCTGCTGATAGGGAATGAAGCCGACAGCACCATCGAGGTAAGAGCAAAAATGTTTATTCCGGCCTATCTGATGGACTCTTTTGAGGGAGCGGTCATCCAAAGAAACGATACATTGAGCGAACCGTTGGTGAAAAACACGGAAATCCTGTTACCTGTTGATACAGATAAGAATAAAAAGAGCGAACAGCCTATATTTATAACTGTTTTGGCAGCATTCGTATTATTTCTTCTTACTATAATCGTCTCTTTGATCCAGGTCGTCAAACTGAATAAGACAAAACTTCCCAGGCTCTATGACACCGTTCTGTTCGCCATAGCCGGCCTGGCGGGAATAATCCTTCTGGTGTTGATGTACTTTTCGGAACACCCTGCCACCAACCCTAACTGGAATTTTGTCTGGTTGAATCCGTTTGCGCTGATCGCTGCTTCTTTCTTCTGGATGAAATCAGCAAATAAAGCGGTTTATTTCTATCATTTTATTAACTTTGCACTCTTAACGCTTTTCCTTTTGTTATGGTGGTGGATACCCCAGCAATTGCCGGTGGCAACAATCCCATTTTCAATGAGTTTGTGGCTCAGATCGGGGACAAACATTTATATGTTGAGAAAAAGGCGGTTAAAAAACAAGCAGTTCACTACAAGCAAGCACCTGAAAGCGGGGTGGGGTGGGCTGTAGATCGGTAAATGACAGAAACATACGCATGGTTAGAATATTATCTTCACTGGTTGCTTTTTTTTCAATCACTACGCTCATTGCACAGACTCCTTCGGGAGAAATACCGAAATTAGTTGTGGGCATCACCATTGATCAGCTCAGGGGCGATTATCTTGAGATGTTCAGGCATAAATTCGGGAACAGGGGATTTAACAGGTTGTTGAACAACGGACTTGTATACAGTAATATATATTACGATTTTCCCAATCTTAATAAAGCATCCGCCATCACCACCCTCTTTACCGGTGCCAACCCTTCCTTTCACGGAATTATGGACGAGCACAGGTATATTGCGGAGTCGAACCGTGAAATATCTTCCTTCTTCGACGACAACTATCTGGGAAATTTCACGACCGAAAAACTTTCACCCCTTCCCATTAAAGTATCCACTATCGCCGACGAACTGAAAGTGGCTTCCGGAGGGCAGTCGGATATCTTTGCCTTCGCTCCCGATGCGTCTCAGGCGCTCGCCTCAGGGGGACATGCTGCCAGTGGGGCTTTCTGGATCGAGGATCTCAGCGGGAAATGGGCGACCACTACCTTTTACAAAACAAAGCAGCCAGTAGTAGACCAGCATAACCGCAGCACCCAGTCGCTCAGCAATACCATCGGCAGTATCACCTGGCGTCCGGCAATTGATATCACCCGGTACGATGCTTTCCCGTATACCCAAAACAAATACAAATTTCAACACTACTTCGGACTGGAAAAGAAAGACAATATCCGTCTGTTCAAGCAATCGCCCTATGTAAATAAGGAGGTGAACGATATGGCCGTCAGGCTGCTTGAGTCGGGATCGCTGGGTAAACGGATGAATCCCGACTTTCTGGCGCTTACCTTTTATGCCGGCACTTACGAAAAAGCGCTCGACAAAAATTATTCCGTAGAGATCCAGGATACCTATTATCGCCTCGATCAGGAACTGGAGAGACTCCTCGATGCCATCGACTCCTCCGTGGGGCTCAGAAACACGCTGATCTTCGTGGTCTCTACCGGATACTTCGACGAACAGGAGATCTTTCCCGAAGGCATGGTCACTTCAGGCGGCGATTTTTATCCTGAGAGAAGCCAGGCCCTGCTCAATATGTACCTGATGGCGCTCTACGGCAGAGAACAGTGGATCAAAAAATATTACGACAAGCAATTCTTTTTCGACAGAAAATTGCTGGAGGATAAGAAGATCGATTTAAGGGAATTCCAGCAGAAAGCCGCTGAATTCCTGGTTCAATCGGCCGGTATCCAGGATGTGATCACTTCGTATCAGATGCTACACGGTGCCTATAACCAGAATGTCCAATACTATAGGAATGGATATTATAAAGGCATTTCGGGTGATCTGTTCCTGGAATTGCAACCCGGATGGCGGGTGGTAGACCCTCAGTCCAATCAAAACGAACGGGTACGGAATAATGCTGTCGTAGCCCCGGTGATCTTCTTCGGAAGCGATATCGAACCACAGAGAATAGAGAGAACCGTGAAAGCTACGGAAATTGCCCCCAGCGTGTCATACCGGTTGCGTATCCGTGCCCCCAATGCCGCTGAAGGGAAAATTTTAGTGGAACTTTTCTAAAATCCCTTGAATCAACATACTAATAACAACTAATAAAGAATATATACAAAATAAGAGGTGGTAAGGTAGAAAAATGGTAGAGGTGAAAAGCTAAACCAAATCCGCGACCTGAACCTCACAATACAATAAAAGGTACTATGGGATGGAATGATTTTATATCAAAGATAATCGGCAACAAGGCACAACGCGACCTGAACGAAATTAATCCGGTCGTGAAAAAGGTGAGGGAGGCCTACGCCGAAATAGAGAAACTCTCTAATGATGAATTGCGCAACAGGACGAAAGAACTCGAAAAACGCATTCAGGAATATGTGGCGGAAGAGAAAGCGCAGATAGCGCAACTCAAAGCGGGTATCGATGCAATTGAACTGGATAAGCGTGAAGCGGTCTGGAACCAGGTAGATAAACTGGAGAAAGATGTGACCGATAAATATGAAAAGGCGTTGGAAGAGGTCTTGCCCGAGGCATTCTCCCTTATGAAAGATACGGCCCGCCGTTTCACACAGAATCAGGAAATTGTGGTTACCGCCACGGATTTCGACCGGGATCTGGCTGCAAACCATGATTTTGTCCACATTGAAGGTGACAAGGCTGTTTACCGGAATCACTGGATGGCCGGTGGAAATGAGATCACCTGGGACATGATCCATTACGATGTGCAGCTTTTCGGCGGCGTGGTGCTACACCGGGGAAAAATTGCCGAGATGGCTACGGGAGAAGGTAAAACGCTTGTAGCTACACTTCCTGTTTTCCTGAACGCACTCACGCATGAAGGCGTACATGTGGTGACCGTGAACGATTATCTGGCAAAACGCGACTCGGAATGGATGGGTCCGATGTATATGTTCCACGGATTGTCGGTCGATTGTATCGATAAGCATGAACCCAACTCCGATGCCCGCCGCAAGGCTTATGAATCGGACATCACCTTCGGTACCAACAATGAGTTCGGTTTCGATTATCTGCGTGATAATATGGCGGTCTCACCGAAAGACCTGGTACAGCGCAGGCACAATTACGCCATTGTGGATGAGGTGGACTCGGTATTGATCGATGACGCCCGTACCCCGCTGATTATCTCAGGGCCGGTCCCGAAAGGTGACGACCAGTTATATGATCAGTTCCGCCCACGGGTAGAAATGATCGTGAAAGTACAGCGCGAACTGACCACCCATCTGCTGGCCGAAGCAAAAACAAAAATGGCTTCTTCCGATCCTAAAGAACAGGAGGAGGGTTCATTACTGCTTTTCCGCTCCTATAAAGGCATGCCGAAATACAAACCGCTTATCAAATTTCTCAGCGAGCAGGGTATAAAGGCAGCTATGCTTAAAACCGAAGCCTTCTATATGCAGGAGCAGATGCGTAACATGCATATTGTGACCGATCCGCTCTACTTCGTGATCGATGAGAAAATGAACAGCATCGAGTTGACGGATAAGGGAATCGACCTTCTGACCGGGAAGTCGGACGATCCGCTTTTCTTTATCCTGCCCGATATTGCATCCGAACTGTCGGAACTGGAACACTCTTCGCTTTCCGATGAAGAAAAAGCGGTTAAAAAAGATGAGTTGTTACAGAATTACGCGGTTAAATCGGAACGTGTGCATACCGTCAACCAGTTGCTGAAAGCATATACTCTGTTTGAAAAGGATGATGAATACGTAGTAATCGACAACAAAGTGAAGATTGTGGATGAACAGACCGGTCGTGTGATGGAAGGGCGCCGCTACTCCGACGGTCTGCATCAGGCAATCGAAGCGAAGGAACGGGTAAAAGTGGAGGCAGCCACCCAAACGTTCGCCACCATCACATTACAGAACTTTTTCAGGATGTACAGCAAGCTGGCCGGTATGACCGGTACGGCCGAGACCGAAGCGGGAGAATTCTGGGATATATACAAGCTGGATGTGGTGGTGATCCCCACCAACAGGCCTATCATTCGCGACGATCAGAACGACCGCATTTACAAGACCAAACGGGAGAAATATACGGCAGTGATCGAAGAGACGGAGAGCCTTATCTCCAAAGGTCGTCCCGTTCTTGTGGGAACCACTTCGGTAGAAATTTCCGAACTGTTGAGTCGTATGCTCACTCTGCGCAAGATAAAACACAATGTGCTGAATGCCAAATTACACCAGCGTGAAGCCGAGATCGTGGCCAACGCGGGGCAGCGGGGAATGGTGACTATTGCCACCAATATGGCCGGCCGCGGTACCGACATCAAACTTGCTCCGGAAGTGAGGGGAGCCGGCGGTCTCGCCATCATCGGTACGGAAAGGCATGAATCGCGCCGCGTAGACCGGCAGTTGAGAGGACGTGCCGGACGCCAGGGAGACCCGGGATCGAGCGTTTTCTTCGTTTCGCTGGAAGACGACCTGATGCGCCTCTTTGCCACTGAAAGAATTGCCGGCCTGATGGACCGGATGGGGTTCAAAGAAGGAGATGTGCTGGAACACAATATGTTGAGTAAATCGGTTGAACGCGCTCAAAAGAAGGTGGAAGAGAATAACTTCGGCATCCGCAAGCGCCTGCTGGAGTATGATGATGTGATGAATTCACAGCGTGAGGTGATCTATAAACGACGGCGTCACGCCCTGATGGGAGAACGCATCGATAACGACGTAGCCAACATGATCTCGGAGACTGCCAAAAATCTGGTGGAGATGAATGAGGAGAATTATGAGGGCATGAAACTCGATCTGCTTCGTGTTATGGCGCTCGATATCCCCTTCAAAGAAGAGGATATGAAGAAGATGAAACAAGACGAGCAGGTGGAGGCGGTAACCGCCCAGGCGTTTGAAACCTTCAAACGCAAGTCCGAAAGGCTTGCCGAGATTGCCCAGCCGGTTATCAAACAGGTCTATGAAAACCAGGGAGCCATGTATGAGAATATCCTGATCCCCATCACCGACGGCAAGAGGGTGTATAATATCGCATGCAACCTGAAAGAGGCCTATGAGACTGGTTCGAGGGCGCTGGTGAAAGCATTTGAGAAATCCATCCTCCTGCATACGATCGACGAAGACTGGAAAGAGCATCTTCGTGAAATGGATGAACTGCGCCATTCCGTACAGAACGCGAGTTACGAGCAGAAAGACCCGCTGTTGATCTATAAACTGGAGTCATTCAATCTTTTCAGGGTAATGGTCAACGATATCAACTCGAAAGCGGTATCTATTCTGATGAGAGGCCAGATACCGGTACAGGACCCGGGAAGCGTACGGCGAGCCGCCCCTGAGCAGAAAACCGATTACAGTAAGTACCGCACCCAGAAAGAGGAATCGGACAGTATGCCGGCAGCGGGTAACGGGAACGGCAGGGAATCGCAACAGAGGCAGCCTCAGAAACTGGAGCCGATCCGGGTGGAGAAAAAGGTGGGAAGGAACGATCCCTGCCCCTGCGGAAGCGGCAAGAAATATAAAAACTGTCACGGCGCATAAGAGTTGTAAAAAAATTAAACAGGGTGTAATAAACTCCCTGTTTTTTTTGTTAAATCCGGAAAAAAGCAGTATCTTGGTCTGTTCAAAATTCAGAAATTTTAAAATACTTACTAATCTGTTAATAAACTACATAGAGATATTAGTTAAAGAGAAAAATCACTTTAGAATATGATTGATCAGGAAGACAAAATCATCAAGATTAATATCGAAGATGAAATGAAGTCGTCGTACATCGATTATTCGATGTCGGTTATTGTTTCGCGGGCCTTGCCCGATGTGCGGGACGGGTTCAAACCGGTACACCGCCGTATACTCTACGGTATGTCGGAATTGGGTAACACTCCCGATAAACCCCACAAGAAATCCGCGAGAATTGTCGGTGAGGTACTGGGTAAATATCACCCCCACGGCGATTCCTCGGTGTACAATGCCATGGTGCGCCTTGCACAACACTGGAGTATGCGTTATACGCTGGTGGACGGGCAGGGGAACATGGGAAGTGTCGATGGAGACAGCCCTGCGGCCATGAGGTATACCGAAGCAAGGTTGAATAAACTGGCGGAGGAAATGCTGAGGGATATAGACAAAGAGACGGTCGATTTTCAGTTGAACTTCGATGACACCCTCGAGGAACCATCGGTTCTTCCCACCCGGATCCCGAACCTGCTTATCAACGGTTCATCGGGTATTGCCGTGGGAATGGCCACCAATATTGCCCCGCATAACCTCACCGAATGCATCAATGGTACCATCGCTTATATTGAAGACAGGGAGATCGACATCAAAGGGTTGATGCACTACATCAAAGCGCCCGATTTTCCTACCGGCGGCTATATCTACGGTTATAAAGGCGTGGAAGAGGCGTTTGAAACGGGCAGGGGACGGGTTGTCATGCGTGGAAAAGCGGAAATTGAAACGGGCAAGACCCACGATAAGATCATCATTTCCGAAATCCCCTATATGGTCAATAAAGCTGACCTGATAAAACATATCGCCGACCTGGTCTCGGAGAAAAAAATCGAGGGCATCTCCAATGTCAACGACGAGTCGGACAGGGACGGTATGCGTATTGTAGTGGATATCAAACGTGACGGCAACGCGAATGTTGTGCTCAATAAACTGTATAAGCTCACTGCGCTGCAGTCATCCTTCAGTGTGAACAGTATCGCGCTTGTGAAAGGACGCCCGGAGTTACTATCGCTCAAACGGATGATAGAGCTCTTTGTGGAACATCGCATCGATGTGGTGATCCGGCGGACAAAATATGATCTGCGCAAAGCCCAGGAGCGCGCTCACATTCTGGAAGGGCTGATCATCGCTTCCGACAATATCGACGAGGTGATCGCCATCATTCGCAGTTCTTCCACACCGCAGGAGGCCATACAACGGCTGATGGAGAGGTTTGAACTCAGTGATATCCAGTCACGTGCCATCGTCGAGATGCGGTTGAGGCAGCTGACTGGACTGGAACAGGATAAGCTGCACGCCGAATACGAAGAGATACAGAAGCTGATCGCTTATCTCAACGAGATACTGAGTAATGAAGAGCTCCGCATGAAAGTGATCAAGGATGAGCTGATTGAAGTCCGGGAAAAATACGGTGACGAACGCCGTTCGGAGATCATCTTTGCTTCGGAAGAGATGAACCCGGAGGATTTTTATGCCAATGAAGATATGGTCATTACCATCTCCCATATGGGGTACATCAAACGTACGCCTCTGGCGGATTTCCACACACAGAACAGGGGTGGAGTAGGAGTCAGGGGAACCGATACCCGGGAAGAAGATTTTGTGGAATATATCTATCCTGCCACCACGCACAATTATATGCTCTTTTTCACGCAAAAAGGAAAATGCTACTGGCTGCGCGTCTATGAGATCCCCGAAGGAACCAAAAATTCGAAAGGACGGGCTATCCAGAACCTGTTGAACATCGATCCGGACGATGCAGTCACCGCATTTGTGCGTGTAGAAACATTGCAGGATGAAGAGTACATCAACTCCCACTATTTATTTTTCTCTACCCAGCAGGGGATTGTGAAGAAAACACAGCTCGAAGCCTATTCAAGGCCAAGACAAAACGGAGTGAACGCGATCACCATCAGGGAAGATGACCGGGTGATAGCCGTACGCCTTACCGACGGTGACCAGCACATCATTCTGGCAAACCGCAACGGACGTGCCATACGGTTCGCCGAAGAGGATGTCCGACCGATGGGACGTACTGCTACCGGCGTAAGAGGAATGACATTGGATGAAGACGGTCAGGACTGCGTAATAGGAATGATCTGCATGAAGCCGGATTCGGAAAATACCATTCTGGTGGTATCGGAACAAGGGTTTGGTAAGAGGACAAAGCTGAACGACGACGACGGGGAACCCGTATACCGGATCACGCGCCGGGGCGGAAAAGGGGTGAAAACGTTGAATGTGACGGATAAAACCGGTAAGCTTGTCGCTATCAAAAGCGTGACGGATGATAATGATTTAATGATAATTAACAAATCGGGCGTTACAATACGTGTAAAAATTTCCGACCTTCGTATTATGGGGCGTGCCACACAAGGCGTTCGCCTGATCAATCTGGAAAAAAGGAACGATCAGATCGCATCCGTTTGCAAAGTAAATTCGGAGGAAGAGGAGATAGAAAATATCTCTGAACAAACCCAGGAAACAGATATCGAATAATTAAGGCGATCCGCGTATGACGAATAAAATTCATTATTTAATTAAACTTTTTGATATATTTTAGTCAATACATACGCAAACATACATGAGTTTAATCACAAAAAATATGACAAGATGAAAAGAATTCTATTCCTTACTATGATTGCTGTTTTTTCCGCGGGAAGCATTCTCGCGCAGAACTCGGCAGTTAGAGATGCCAAAAGAGCATTGGGGCGAGACGATCTGACCGAAGCACGCACATTAATCCAGCAGGCCGCCACACATCCGGAGACAGCTACCGATCCCGAAACCTGGAAAGTGATGGGCGACATTGGCAATAAGGCTTTCGATAACGAAAGAACCAAAACGATGCTGAATCAGAATGCCAACGATAAGGTGATGTACGACGGACTGATGGAATCTTATAAACCTTATGTGAAAGCCGATTCACTGGGCGAACTTCCGGACGACAAAGGCAAGATAAAAAACAAGTTTCGTAAAGATATCAGCGGTATCCTCCGTGCCAATCATCCGTTTTTCATTAACGGGGGAGTCTATTACAACGAACAGAAGGATTATCCAAAAGCGGCGGATTTCTTCGAAATTTACTGGAATATACCCACACTGCCGATGTTTGCCGATCAGAAAGATGTATTCGTACTGGACAGCACCTATCAGACCATCAAATATTATGCTATCATTACCGCCATTCAGGCCGAACAGCATGAGAGAGCTCTGGCGCTGCTGGAACGTGCTGCGAAAGAACCCTTCATCGAAAACACTGCTTACAAAGAGAGTGATATCTATGAATTGATGGCAAGTGAATACCTGAACATGGGTGACTCCGCCAAATACCTGGAAGCGCTCAATCTCGGCGCGAAAAAATTCCCCGGCAACAAATATTTCGTTCCTAATCTGATCAATGCATTTATTCGTAACGGAGAGTCCGACAAAGCAATGGAATATCTGGATCAGGCCATTGCCAATGATCCCTCCAATGCGTGCGACCTGAACAGTGTGAAAGGAGCCCTTCTCGCCGAAAAGAGAGATTATGCCGGCGCTGAGACCGAATACAAAAAAGCACTTGTACAGGATCCGAATTGTGAGAGAGCACTGGAAAACCTCGGAAGGAATTATATTATTCAGGCACAAGAATTAAAAGAAGCAACAGCAACCTTATCCAATAGACAACAGCAGGTAGAAAATGATAAAAAAACTGTTGAACTCTATCAGGCATCACTTCCCTTATTAGAAAAATTAGATCAACTCTTAAAAGGGAGGAGCGCAACCCAGGAAGAAGTGAATGGAATTCTTATGCTACTTAGGAATGTATATTATAATTTAAGTGTATTGGGAGTGGATAAATCAGCAGAATTGAAAACTGTAGAAGGACAACTGAATCTTGAAAATTAAAGCATTATAATCAAACAAAGGAAAAGGAAGGAAACCCAGATAGTTTTCTTCCTTTTTTCTTTTGGGCGCAATTAAAACTTCAAAGTTTAATCGGATAGGGAGCAAAATAATACAGGAAAAAATAATTGCTGAATGAGGAGCAATTCATAATTAAACATAATAGTAATTATAGGAAAATAATAGAGTGTTGATCCCATGTCGATCCGTCACAGGCTGCCTGTCTTGAATTTATTCACTTGCTGATTTAACTATCATATTACCCCGTTGGCATATTGGCACATTTAATTCATACTTTTTTCGTACTTTTGTACTCGTACCCATAAATAAAATTCATGATTGAAAATCAACGATATATCCAGCGAGGAGTATCAGCCTCCAAAGAAGATGTGCACAATGCCATCCGAAAAGTCGATAAAGGCGTTTTTCCGAAAGCATTCTGTAAGATCGTCCCCGATTACCTGGGCAACGATCCGGAATACTGTAATATCATGCATGCCGACGGAGCCGGCACCAAATCGTCACTGGCCTATATCTACTGGCGTGAAACCGGAGATATTTCCGTATGGAAAGGCATTGCGCAGGACGCCTTGGTGATGAATGTGGATGATCTGCTCTGTGTGGGAGCTACAGACAATATTCTGCTCTCTTCCACCATAGGCAGAAATAAGAATCTGATCCCGGGAGAAGTGATTGCAGCGATTATCGAAGGTACTAACGGATTGTGCGAAGAGCTTTCGGAACTTGGTGTACATATCTATCCGACGGGCGGTGAAACAGCCGATGTGGGCGACCTTGTACGCACCATCATCGTGGATAGTACGGTCACTTGCCGCATGAAACGCTCCGATATCATCGATAACGCCCGTATTCAGGCCGGCGATGTGATTGTGGGGCTTTCGTCATCGGGACAGGCAACCTACGAGAAAGAATACAACGGCGGTATGGGCAGTAACGGACTCACTTCGGCACGTCACGACGTATTTGCCAACTATCTGGCACAAAAATATCCGGAAAGTTACGATGCCTCTATCCCGGCCGACCTGGTTTATTCCGGCCGGATGAGATTGACGGAAGAGATTGAAGGTCTCGGTATGGATGCCGGAAAACTGGTACTCTCCCCCACCCGCACCTATTCTCCTATTATATTATTAATAATCAGCGAGTTGAAACAAAATATCCATGGGATGGTTCACTGTTCGGGCGGTGCGCAGACCAAGATCCTCCATTTTCTGGGAGAAGGCCTCAGGGTGATGAAGAACAATCTCTTCCCGATCCCTCCCCTCTTCGATCTGATACAAAAACAGTCCGGTACTGCATGGGACGAGATGTACAAAGTATTCAACATGGGGCACCGGATGGAGATCTATCTTCCTCCTGCATATGCACAACAGGTGATCGATATTTCCCGTTCGTTCAATGTAGATGCCCGTATGGTGGGATACGTCGAAAAATCGGATGTCCGCGAACTGGTGATCGAGAGTGAATTTGGGCGATTCCGCTATGAATAAGCGAATATTTTCGTTAAGCTGAACTATTTTTATATGTCACAAGACTCATTACTCGATAAATTAGAGCATTTGGTTACCCGCTTCGAAGAGGTGGGCACATTGATTACCGATCCGGAAGTGATTTCGGATATGGAGCGTTATGTGAAACTGAACAAGGAATACAGCGACCTCCAAAAAATTGTGGATGTGCGCAATGAATATAAAGCGGCATTAGATAGCATCGCCGAAGCAAAGAACATACTTATCCATGAATCGGATGCCGATTTAAGGCAACTCGCCAATGAAGAATTGACTGCCCACACTGAAAAAATACCCCTATTGGAAGAGAAGATCAAACTGTTACTGCTTCCTGCCGATCCCGAAGATGCCAAGAACGTGGTGATGGAAATCCGCGGCGGTACGGGGGGGGATGAAGCGGCTCTCTTCGCGGGGGATCTCTACAAGATGTATACCAAGTATTGCGAAGGCAAAGGATGGACCACTGAAATGGCCAGCTTTACCGAAGGCACTTCCGGGGGTTTTAAAGAGATCATCTTCACGGTGGAGGGTAGTGATGTATATGGTACGTTGAAATATGAATCGGGCGTACATCGCGTACAACGGGTGCCGCAAACAGAGACCCAGGGGCGCGTTCATACTTCGGCTGCCACGGTCGCCGTGTTGCCCGAGGCGGAAGAGTTCGACGTGGAAATCAATCCTGCCGATATCGATTTCCATACTGCCCGTTCGAGCGGTGCAGGCGGCCAGAATGTGAATAAGGTGGAGACCAAAGTACAGCTCACCCACAGGCCGTCAGGTATTGTGGTAATCTGCCAGCAGGCCCGTTCGCAGCTTAAAAACAGGGAGATAGCCATGCAAATGCTGCGTACGAAGCTCTATGACATCGAACTCTCCAAACGGCAGGGCGATATTGCCTCGCGACGGAAGACGATGGTTTCCACGGGCGACCGTTCTGCCAAGATCCGCACCTATAATTATCCTCAGGGACGCATTACCGATCATCGCATCAATTATACTATATATAACCTGGCGGCATTTATGGAGGGCGATATACAGGGTGTTATCGACCGGTTGATGGTGAGTGAAAACGCGGAAAGGATGAAAGAGGCGGAAATGTAAAGAATGGACGTCTCAAACTAAGGAATATATGACCAAACAACAGCTATTTGAACAGATACGGAAAAAGCAATCCTTCCTTTGTGTGGGATTGGATACGGATATAAAAAAGATCCCGGAACATCTGCTGGAAGCGGAAGATCCGCTGTATGAATTCAATAAAGCCATTATTGATGCCACAGCACCTTACTGTGTGGCTTACAAGCCTAACCTTGCCTTTTATGAAAGCGAAGGTGTGAAGGGATGGATGGCGTTTGAAAAAACCATTGCCTATATACGCCAGCGTCATCCGGAGCAATTTGTCATTGCCGATGCCAAACGGGGAGATATCGGCAACACCGGCGAGATGTATGCCCGCACCTTTTTCGACCAGGTTAGGCTCGATGCCGTGACGGTGGCGCCCTATATGGGGGAAGACAGCGTAAAGCCTTTCCTGCTTTACCCGGAACGGTGGGTCATCCTGCTCGCCCTCACCAGCAATAAGGGTTCACATGATTTTCAACTGACGGAAGACGGAAACGGAGAACGCCTGTTTGAAAAGGTATTACGCGTATCCCGGCAATGGGCTACCGATGAGCAAATGATGTATGTGGTGGGCGCTACCCAGGGCAAACTGTTTGAGGATGTGCGGAAGATCGTGCCCGATCATTTCCTGCTGGTTCCCGGTGTGGGAGCGCAGGGCGGTTCACTGGAAGAGGTGTGCCGGTACGGAATGAACAGACAGTGCGGTCTGCTGGTGAACTCTTCACGGGGAATCATTTATGCGGATGGCAGTGAGGACTTTGCTTATACTGCTGCCCAAGAGGCGCGAAAACTGCAGCAGGAAATGCGGGTGATGCTGGATGGATTTTTGTAAGATGTGGTAGAGGCGTGGTAAGGTGGTTAAATGATAAAGGAATGAAATAAGAAAGTGGAGAAAAAGCGGAAAATAATAAATGATCCTGTATTCGGATTTATCAATATTCCGAATGATTTTATATACAAAATCATTCAGCATCCCTTTATGCAACGGCTTAACCGCATCCGTCAACTCGGGTTGGCTCCCTTTGTATATCCCGGTGCGCAACACACCCGCTTTCATCATTCCATCGGGGCGATGTTCCTGATGGATGAAGCACTCAGGACGCTGAAAGAAAAAGGGCATGATATATCGAAAGAGGAAACCGATGCCGCACTGGTCGCCATCCTGCTGCATGATATCGGCCATGGGCCTTTTTCGCATGTGCTGGAGCATACCCTGGTCACCAACGTACATCACGAAACCATCTCGCTGCTGCTTATGGAGCGGATGAATACGGAATGGGACGGCCGGCTGCAGACAGCCATCGATATTTTTACCGGTGCTTATCACAAACGATTCCTCCACCGGCTGGTGAGCGGACAACTCGATGTAGACCGGCTTGATTACCTGCGTCGGGATAGCTTCTTTACCGGCGTTGTAGAGGGTAATATCGGTTCTGCCCGTATCATCAAGATGCTTGATGTGAAAGATGATAAGCTGGTAGTGGAATCCAAGGGAATCTATTCCATTGAGAACTTCCTGATGTCGAGGCGGTTGATGTATTGGCAGGTCTACCTGCACAAAACGGCCGTAGCGGCGGAAAAGATGATGATCAATACTCTCCGGCGCGCCAAGGAACTGTCTATGAACGGAGAAAAACTCTTTGCTTCCCCTGCCCTCTCCTATTTTTTATCGAAAGAGAGCACCCTGACCGATTTTGAAAATAACGGGGAGGCGTTGCGTCATTTTGTCAATCTGGACGATAACGATATCTGGTCCGCACTGAAAGTATGGACGTCACACCCCGACACGGTATTATCGGTACTGAGCGACGGTATGGTCAACCGGAAACTATTTAAAATCGAAATCACTCAGGAAAAGAGCGATAAAGAGAAAGTATCCGGATATATCAAATCATACATGAAAAAATTCGGTGTCACGGTCCGGGAAGCTTCTTATTTCCTTTCTTCGGATACCCTGACTACAGACATGTACAGCGAGGAAGACGACAGCATCGATATAATCTATAAAAACGGTGAGGTAAGAGATATCTCCAAAGCGTCGGATATGCTCAATATTGAACTGCTGTCGAAAAAGGTGAAAAAATATTATTTTGCTTACCTGAGAGACTGATTATCCCTTATCCTTATTTTCCATTTCCTTTCTTCCAACTTCCAACGCCTTACTTCTCTTTTGCGTTGGGCACAAAGAATATTACTACGATACAGCCGATAATCCCGAGAGAAAGGATCACCCATCTGAGCGTGCCGGCACCGGCTACTACAAATGAAGAAAAAAGTACCATGATCGTCATAAAAGCAAGCACCCCCAATTTACCTTTGCGGGTAATTCCTTTTCTGCGCTGGTAGTTCTTTATCCGGGGACCTAACACCTTATTGTTTAATAGCCAGTTATAGAGTCTGGGGGAGCTTTTAGCGTAAAGAAAAGCCGATAACAGCGCTAAAGGAGTTACCGGAAGCCCCGGAAGCACAATACCCAGAATAGCAAGCGCCAAGGAAACCGTGCCACCGATGATATAGAGGGCACGCAGAATTCTATTCTTTTTGATCTCCAATTTAACCTCTTTCCCAGACACGGCAATGGAGCGATCCTGCGTAACGGGACGGTTATGAATGTCTGGATTTTGATCCATGAATTGAAATTTTCTTTTAGCTTAAAAATCCATCTGCCGTTTTATTGGCTTTTAGCACCAAATGCCGGGAGTAAAAGTACAAATCATTCTTCTATCTACAAAACCGGAAAAGTCAAAATTCATAAGAAAACATTTTTCATCTTTTGTAATTCATTGAATTTCCATTATCTTTGTGGATATTGTTAAGGTTATAAAAAATCTGCTTTAAATATAATGATGGCTTCTACAGAAGAAAAGAAAAAAAAGATCCGCCTGCTTTTCGTTTGTCTCGGAAATATCTGCCGTTCACCGGCTGCCGAAGGCATTATGGCAAGCATTGTGGAGAAGAACGGACTGCAGGATGTGATCGAAGTGGATTCAGCCGGAACTTCCGGATGGCATGAGGGTGAGCTCCCCGATGAACGTATGCGGTCGCACGGCGAAAGGAGAGGATATGATTTTTGTAGTCCTGCCCGGAAATTCAGACAATCCGATTTCGGCGATTTTGATTATATTCTTGTGATGGACAGGCAGAATTTCGCCAATGTGAAATCAATGGCCACGGTCCGGGAGCAAACAGATAAGATCCACATGATGACCGAATTCTCCCGGCAATACACCTATCATGATCATATTCCCGATCCCTATTACGGCGGTGCATCAGGGTTTGAACTGGTGCTCGATCTGCTGGAAGATGCCTGCGAGGGATTACTGCAAACGATCAAAAAAGAGTACAACCTTTAAAATACGGGTGATCATCTTGTGATATAAAAAAACGGCCGATTTCTCAGCCGTTTTTTTTATACCTAAGTCTCCCTGCTGCCCATCTTACCGGTCTCATTGGTCGGCCGGAAGGATCAAAAACGCTCTTACCTCTGAGAACAGCAGCTACACCACATATAGCGAACTGATGGACTCGTTGTTACATACCCTCATAATAGAGTCGGCGAACATTTCAGCCACAGAAAGGACTTTCACCTTCTCCGATTTCCGGGAATAGGGAATGCTGTCGGTAAATATCATCTCCGTCAGTTTCGACTGATCGACCCTCAACGAAGCAGGATCGGACATCACGGCATGGCTGGCTATCGCCCTCACCGAGTGGGCTCCGCTTTCCATGATCAGGTCGGCCGCTTTGGTAATGGTACCGGCAGTATCCACAATATCATCGATCAACAACACATCCATATCCTGTACATCTCCGATGATCTGCATATCTGATATTTCGTTGGCTTTCTTCCTGAGCTTATAGCAGATCACCATAGGGCAACCGAGGAATTTGGAATAGGCGCTGGCGCGTTTTGTCCCCCCTACATCAGGAGTAGCGATGACCATGTTACTCAGGTCAAGTTGCTTGATATACTCTACAAATACGCCGGAGGCATAGAGGTGGTCTACCGGCACATTGAAAAATCCCTGGATCTGATCCGCATGCAGGTCCATCGTGATCAGACGGTTGATCCCGGCGGCTGCCAGCATATCGGCAATCAGCTTTGCCCCTATACTTACGCGGGGTTTGTCTTTTCTGTCCTGCCTGGCCCAGCCGAAATAAGGGATCACCGCGACGATGGATTTTGCCGAAGCACGTTTTGCCGCATCAATCATCAGCAACAACTCCATAAGGTTGTCGGAACTGGGGAAAGTGGATTGAATAAGGAATACCTGTTTACCGCGGATCGATTCTTCATAAGAAACGGCAAACTCGCCGTCGGCAAAATGTTCAATGATCATGTTACCCAACGGGCAACTCAGACTGTTACATACCTTTTCGGCAAAGTAACGTGACTTACTGCCCGAAAAGATTTTAAATGGTTTCTCCTGCATTATTGATAATTTTCTGAAAAAAATAACTATTTGGATTTGAAAACGATGTAATTGAACCAAAGTTTCGACAAAAGTACAAAAAAGTGAACTCAATAAAGAATATATTATAAAAAAGAAATTCTGTAAATTTCTCCCGAATAAGGGCTGAGCGGTATCCGGGGGGTAGAATCGGAAGAGAACAGCAGCTGCCCGCCCTCTTTGTGCAGCAACGGGGTCAATAGACCCTTTCCGGTATGCTCTATCTCCAGAAACGTGATCGCATGTTGCGGAATAAGAATGCTGCATTCCTGTATGGTGTGGTCGAAATTAGCCACTATCAGCAGCAGATCTTTTTTATCACTTCGCAGGAAGGTAAAGAGACGGGTGGAATCGAATTCCAGGTTTTCATAATTGGCGGGCATCAGATCGTAAAAAAGCCCGCAGGCAAGGGTCGGTTCACTGTTGCATAATGTGATCAATCGCGTGTAAAATTCATGTAACTCCTTCTCTTCGCCGGAGAGCTGTTCATCGTTCCATTGGCCGTTGTTATTCCATCGCCGTAACGTATCAACCGACCAATAGTCGAAGATGGATGTACGTCCGTTCTTTCCGCTGAATCCCTCTTCATCCATCCCCCTTTCGCCGAATTCCTGTCCGGCATAGATCATTACCGGATTTGTATTGGCACAGCAGGTAACGATCATAGCGGCCTTTCCTTTACTTCCCTTTTTCAGGAAATAGTCGGACGCCAGCCGCTGTTCATCGTGATTTTCCATAAAATTAAGCATCCTGTGCTGGATATCGCCGACGTTGTTCAGTGTGAAGGTAATGTCGGAAGAAGGCCTGTAACCACAGGCCACATCGCGCAATACATCATACAGCCCCACCTTGTCGTAAAGATAGTCGAAAGTATTATCAGCCAGAAAATCGCGGTACACGGAAGGATTGTATATCTCTGCCAGAAACAGGATACCGGGAAATCTCTCCTTTACCTGGGGAAGGGCCCACCGCCAGAATGCCAATGGAACCATTTCCGCCATATCGCACCTGAAACCGTCCACATTTTTTTCCGCCCAATAGATAAGTATATTCCTCATTTTTCTCCATGTATCAGGAACAGGATCAAAATGCGTCTTCTTTTCGTTCAGGTAATCCACACCGTAATTGAGTTTCACTGTTTCATACCAGTCGAATTGGGTCGGCCTGTGCGAAAAACAGTCGTTACCGGTCACTTTTGCAGGGAATTCACTGTATGAAAAGCCGGCTGACTTCTCGGGTGAGAGTTGTATTTCCAGCGGTTGGCCGGGAATATAATAATAATTGTTCTGAGGTGAAAAAGCCAGGGAGTTATCATCGTCCTCCCCAAAATCCTTTACTCCCTCCGGCCTGTTGACGGACCGGTAATTTCTGGCCACATGGTTGGGAACATTATCGATGATCACTTTCAGGCCGGCGTCATGTGTCCTTTGGATCAAAGCATCGAACTCCGCTGTCCTGTCGGCTACATTTACCGCCAGATCGGGATCCACGTCGTAATAGTCCCTCACCGCGTAAGGCGAGCCCGCCTTACCCTTGATAATCTCCGGATATTCTTCAGGCAGGCCGTAAGCCGTATAATCGGTGGTGGAGGCATGTGCCAATACCCCGATATACCAGATATGGGTATAACCGTTCGCTTTGATCTTTTGTAATACAGCATCGGAAATATCATTGAATTTTCCTGTTCCGTTCTCTTCAAGGGTGCCATTGATTTTATTGGTAGCAGCAGCGTTCCCGAATAATCTGGGTAACAGTTGATAAATAAACGGTTTCCGGTTCATTGTGCGTTCAGGTTTTCCGGGTTTTGTGATTTATTTTTTCCCCTGATCCGGAGAAGTTGCGCATGTATTTTCCGGGTCAGTGCATAATGCCTGTGACACTTTCTGACAATCTCCCATGATTCGTTCTTACTCATTGTCAAGGCGGCGTAATGATATCCGGCCTCCATGATCTTTAGCTGATTCTGCAGGTCGAACATGGAATACTTTTCTATCCCTTTGGTCTCGATCAGTATATCGCAGTATGCCTTATCGAGAAGGGTGTTGGAATTTGACATCAAATTGAATGTCCGCTCCAGCATTCTCCGGATATTGTATTTTTCCGGGGGCGGCAGCATCAGGGAGACATTTACCCCGATCACATATTTACATTTCTTACGGATGACCGAAACAGGGAAATTTTTCAGCAATCCCCCATCCACATAGGGAACATCATGGATCATCTGCGGATGAAATACAATAGGGATGGTACAGGAAGCGACTACCGCATCCACCAGATCGTCCCCGTTGGAGAAAGTGACGGTGGAAGCCCTGTTCCAATCGGTAGTCACTACATAAAACGGTATTTGCAGTTCTTCAAAACGGGTAGCCCTGAGATTCTTTTTTAAAAAATTGTGTAACCCGGCACTTTTAAAAAAACCGGTTGTGGGTATCGTGAATTCCACAAACTCCCGGAATTCCTTTTTCCGGAAGAGTTCTACTATCTCATCGGGATGATAGCCGTCAGCATAAAAAACACCGGCAAGCGCTCCTGCACTGGTCCCGGCGATTACATCAGGTTTCAGTCCGCATTTTTCCAGCACTTTCAGCGCTCCCAGATGGGCAAACCCTTTAGCACCGCCTCCACTCAGGGCATAACCTAAAAAATGATCGTAACTTTTACTGAAGATTGCCATGATCTCATCTCTTTTCTCCTACAAATATGCCAACTTTTTTTTGATTTTTCAATCCGATGCCCAACTTATTACGGAGCAGTATTCATCCTATCAAACAGAATACCCGTTAAACGGCATGGTCATCCTTGAGTGCCGGGGGGCCATTGCGGTCTAACTCCTCCCGTAATTCCCTTATGGTTTTTCCGGACAGCGGGTGAACGAGGTCAGGCGCAATTTCGAATAAAGGGTCAAGCACAAAAGAGCGGGTGTGAAACCGAGGGTGCGGAACGGTCAGTTCCGGCGTATCGATCACCAGATTACCGGCCAGTATCAGGTCGATATCGATGGTCCTGTCTGCATACCGACCGTTTTTACTTTTATCGGCTCTTCCTGTCTCTTTCTCAATTTGTTGGGTAATTGCGAATAGTCTATAAATATTCATATCAGTGACCACTTCGCAAACACAGTTGACAAATAGGTTTTCCGACTGGAATCCGAGGGGTATGGTTAAATGAAAAGCGGAAAGGGAAATAATACTCCCTATCCGCTCCTCAATTTTATCCAAAGCCTCTTCTATATTTTTCTGCTTGTCACCGAGATTGGAGCCCAGTGCTAAATATACGTGATTCACTTCGCTTTGCTCGTGTTATTCGTTCACTTTGTTTACGTTATTCAACTCTGTTATTATTCGCAGGGCTCCGTGCATATTCATTCGCTCCGTTCATGTTATTACCGAATAAGTACTGAATGTTTGCGATAAGCAAATAACTATCGAATAACA